>JGI1356J14229_10004208_pt1 | contig 10763 bp, 10 predicted proteins | sample Subgrocontami58m_FD_14229 | JGI IMG/M metagenome (IMG submission 14229) | reverse complement strand
ACGACGGCTCACCCACCCATAAGACGACGGGCGGCGGCCCGCCGGTGGATATCTGGAGCCGCGTGATGAAGACGGCGCATCAGGGCGTGCCGGTCGTGGGGCTTCCCGGATTGATCGGCGGCATCCCGGTTGCGGATGCGCTTCCGCCCGGCGACATCCCCGCCGGCCCGCCGCAGGTCGCCGACGCGGGAGGCGCGCAAGCGCCGGCCGCCGACAGAGGCGGCCTTGACGACTGGCTGTTGGGAAAATTGTTTGGCCGCCGCTGAGCGGCGCGCTACCTCGACGTGGCGCCGACCGTCGGCAAGCCGTAGCGGTGCAGATCGGTGCCGTGGCCGTCGAGCCATACCTTCGCCCGCTTCATCGCCGGCGACAGCCGCGCCAGCAGGCGCCAGAAACGGGGCGAGTGATTCATCTCGATGAGATGGGTGACTTCGTGTGCCGCCAGATAGTCAAGCACAAAGGGCGGCGCAAGGATCAGCCGCCAGGAATAGGACAAGACGCCGGTGGTGGAGCAGGAGCCCCAGCGGCTCGATTGATCGCGGATGGTGATGCGCTTGACGCGCGCGCCGATCCTCTCCGCATAATAGCGGCTTGCCGCATCGAGATCTCGCCGCGCCTCGCGCTTGAGGAAGGCGGTGACGCGACGATTGACATGCGACGCGTCACCGGAGACGCAAAGCAGACGCTCGCCGCGGCCGTTGGTTTCGGCCCAAACCACACCGCGCGAATCGCGGCGATGCACGATGCGATATGAAATCCCGCGCAGCGGAACGACAAATCCATGGGCAAAGGGCGCGGCTTCCGGCAGACGGCCAAGCCGAGCCGCGATCCAGCCGCCGTGCTTTTGCGCGAATTCCCTCGCCTCTTTCAGGCTGCCGCGCGGCGGCATAGTGAGCACGACTTCGCGGGTGGCGGATTGAATGCGAAGCGTGTAGCGCCGCGCCTGCCGGTGCCGGCGCACACGCACGAGATAGATGTTCTTGTCGAAGGCGATATTGATCGCCTGCGGCTCGGACGGCCGACGATACAGCAAGGCACGCAAAGGCATGGAAAGCGCCCAGTCGGAGAGGTCAGTCGGCCGAAATACTGCCATATCCGCAGCGGCGCACAGCCCCCCTTGCATTAATAATGCTCTGGCCCAATAGGCAGCGGATTCGTGCCCGCCGAGCCCCAACATGTTGGGGGTTTTAGGGTCTGAAATCCAGCTCACTGCTTGCGCACGGCGTTAACCATTAATTGATGCCAAAGGCAGGCTGTAAGGCGAGGTAAAAATACAGCAAAAATAAAGGCTTGCATCATATCCGGGCAGCGACGCAGCGCGCCGGCCGCAAGAAAGGCCCGTTAGCCTTCGGTTTCCCCTATTTCCGGCGCCGTTCGGGGGCCGGCTCCGGGTGAGAATCAGGGCACGGAGCCCCCGGGAATTCACTTCGCCGACCGTGTCTCGCCGGCCGCGGCGGCATGGCCCGCGCCGCTGCCCTTGGGCGCAGCGACACCCTCCGCAGCGTGGCCATTTTTCTTTTTACCGCGCGCGGAAATGGAATCATGTGACGCAATGAAATCCGCGATGCGCGGGGCGATCTCGGCGCGAAAGCGCGAGCCGTTGAAGACGCCATAGTGACCGACGCCGCGCGCGAGGTAATGAACCTTGTGGTCGCTTGAAAGGTTGACGCAGAGCCGATGCGCCGCTTCGGTCTGGCCGACGCCGGAAATGTCGTCGTGCTCGCCCTCCACCGTCATCAGCGCCACGCACCGGATGCGCGCCGGATCGACCGGCACGCCGCGATGGGTCATCTCGCCTTTTGGCAGCGCATGGCGCACGAACACGGTATCAACGGTTTGCAGATAATATTCGGCGGCAAGATCCATGACCGCGAGATATTCATCGTAGAACTCGCGGTGCTTCTGCGCCGAGTCGCCGTCGCCTTCCACCAGATGCGTGAACAGGTCCTTGTGCGCCTGGATATGCCGGCCGAGATTCATGCTGACGAAACCGTGCAGCTGCAGGAAGCCGGGATAGACGTCGCGCATGCAGCCGGGATTGGGGAACGGGACCTTGGTGATGACGTGGTGGCGGAACCAATCCACGCCGCGCTGCTCGGCGAGCTTGTTTACCTTGGTGGGATTGCAGCGGGTATCGATCGGACCGCCCATCAAGATCATGGAGCGGGGCACATAGGGGTCCTCTTCAGCCTCCATCAGCGCCACGGCAGCGAGCACAGGAACCGAAGGCTGGCATACGGCGATCACATGGGCATCGCCGCCGAGCAGGCGCAGCATGGCGATGACGTAGTCGATATAGTCATCGAGATCGAACCCGCCTTGCGTCAGTGGCACCATGCGCGCGTCGACCCATTCGGTGACGTAGACATCGTGCTGCGGCAGGAAAGCCTCGATGGTGCCGCGCAGCAGTGTTGCGTAGTGCCCGGAGAGCGGCGCGACGATGAGCACCTTCGGCTGTGGTTGTCTCGGTGGATGCACGAAGCCGCGCTCGAAGTGCAGCAGCCGGCAGAAAGGCCGTTCCCAGATTGTGTCAATGTGAACCGGCACACGTTCTCCGCCGACCTGGGTTGAGGCAATGCCCCATTCCGGCTGGGCGTAGCGGCGCGTCGCGCGCTCGAATACCTCGGCGGCGGCGGCGACCGATTTTCCGAAATAGGTAAGCGAGAGGGGATTGACCGGGTTCTTGTAAAAAAGGCGGGTCGCCTCGGCGAGCGCGCGCGACGGTTTGAGCGCCGCGTGGTTCATCTCGTAGAACCAATACATCGGCGTCGACAACATCAGCCCGCTTGTTGGCGGCGCGGCCACCTCGCCGGCGAATTCACCTATCGCCACGGGAGAAAATCGATCTTGCTGCATCGCAGCATACTGTCGGTTTTTTGTCATCCCGTCAATATAGGGGTAGACATTTCACCGTTCGTTACATAGGCAAAAAACCCAGGCAAGATGCCATTATTCGCCGGTCTGCATGAGCGAGCCCTCGCGCCGGGCGCTCTCCAAGAGGCGCAGGAACGCCACGACCGCAACGCCAAAAAAGAGGGCGTTGAGCGCCAGCGCGCCGAGCATCAGATCGGGGCGGAAGACATGCTCGATCATCAGCGCCCGCATGCCTTCAAACACATAGGTAGGCGGCAGCATCCAGGAAACCGGCTGCAGCCACTCCGGCAGCAGCGCGACGGGATAATAGACGCAGGTCAGCGGCAGCAGCACAAAGGTCAGCGTCCAGGCCAGGCTTTCGGCGCCGAGCCCGTGGCGCAGCAGCAGGCCGGAAACGAGGATGCCGATGGCCCAGCTCGTCAGCATGAGATTGGCGAAAAACGCCGCCAGCGCCAAGCCAAGCTCATAGATGTTGAAGCCGAAGAAGGCCATGGCGATCAGCGACACCGGCACCATGCCGATCAGCAGGCGGATCAGGCTCATGGTCATGAGCGCAGCGATGAATTCCGCCGGCCGCAGCGGACTCATCATCAGGTTGCCGAGGTTGCGCGCCCACATTTCTTCGAGGAACGAAATGGAGAAGCCGAGCTGGCCGCGGAACAGGATTTCCCACAGCAGCATGGCGCCGATCAAAGTGCCTCCAGCGCGGGCGAAAAAACCAGAATGCTGCCCGATGTAATTCTGTATGAGCCCCCAGGTCAGCACCTGCACTAGGGGCCAATAGATCAGCTCCAACAGGCGCGGCCAGGACGAGCGCAGCAGATACCAATAGCGCAGCACCATTGTGCTGATGCGCCGCGGCGAGAAATTCACTTGCGCTTGCGGTTGCGCGCTCATTGCGCCGCCTCGCGCGCATCGCCACGCCCGCGCGCGACGTCGAGAAAGACTTCCTCCAGCGTCCGCCGGCCATAGCGCGCGAGCAACCGCTCCGGCGAGTCGTCGTCCTCAATCCGCCCTCTCTTCAGCATGATGACGCGCTCGCACAGGCGCTCGACCTCCGCCATGTTGTGCGAGGCAAGCAGCACGGTGGCACCGCGCTCGATGCGGTAACGTTTCAGCCGCTCGCGCACCCAATCGGCGGTGTCGGGATCAAGCGAAGCGGTCGGCTCGTCGAGCAGCAGCACTTCCGGCTGGTTAAGCAGGGATTTGGCGAGCGAGACGCGCGTCTTCTGGCCGGACGAAAGCTTGCCCGTGGGCCGGTCGAGGAACTCGGCCAGGTTCAACTCGTCGGCCAGGGTCATGATGCGGTCTTCGACGTCCTCGACGCCATAGAGGCCCGCGAAGACGGTGAGATTTTGCCGCACGGTCAACCGCATCGGCATGTCCACATAGGGGCTTTCGAAATTCATGCGATGCAGCACCTGATAACGCTGCCGCGGCATCTGCGCGCCGAGAACCGTGACGCTGCCGGAGGTGGGCATGGTCAGGCCCATGATCATGGCGATGGTCGTGGTCTTGCCGGCGCCGTTGCCGCCGAGCAGCGCGGTCATGGAGCCGGGCGCGAGCTGGAAGGAGATGCCGGCGACGGCAGTCGCGCCCTTGAATACTTTGACGATGCGATCGACGCTGACGGCGGGGGCAAGCGCTGTGACGGGCGAAGGCGGCATGACGAGGGAAGATTTGACGTGGCAGGGTGCCTGACGCAAGCCTTTCTGAGGAGATTTTGATCGGCCTCAATGACACTTGGCCGCTTCTTTCTGGCATTCAGCGCCGCCCGGATGACATAGAATATCATCATGCACGGCCCATGGGATCAGCCACGCCACCTGCAGCGCAACGTGCGGCTCGACACGCTGATGCGGCTGCGCTGGCTGAGCGTCATCGGCCAGACCATGGCCGTGCTGGTGGTGCATTACGGTCTCGACTACAAGGTGCCAATCTGGGCGTGCCTCGCCGTCATCGGCTTGTCAGCCTGGCTCAACATCGCGCTGCGCGTGCGCTTCCGGCTTGCCCAGAGGCTGGAGCCCGATCGGGCGGCGTGGCTGCTGGCCTTCGACATCGCGCAACTGGCGGTGCTGCTGTTCCTCACCGGCGGATTGCAGAATCCCTTCTCCTTCCTTTTCCTCAGCCCGGTCTTGATCTCCGCCACCGCGCTGCCGCCGCGTATGACGGTCTTGCTCGGCATATTCGCCGTGCTCTGCGCCACGGCGCTCGTCTTCGTGCATTATCCGCTGCCGTGGGATGCGGAAGATCCGCTGGAACTGCCGGCCATCTACATGATGGGCGTGTGGCTTTCCATCCTCATCGCCATGGGATTCATCGGAGTCTATGCCTGGCAGATCACCGAGGAGTCGCGCCAGCTCGCCGACGCGCTAGCGGCGACAGAGCTCGTGCTCGCCCGTGAGCAGCATCTGTCGCAGCTTGATGGCCTTGCCGCGGCGGCCGCCCACGAACTTGGAACGCCTCTATCGACTATTACCGTGATCGCGAGGGAACTGGAGCGCACGATCTCTTCGGAATCCCTTCATCGCGCGGACGTACGGCTGCTGCGCGAACAGGCGCAGCGCTGCCGGGACATCCTGGCCAAGATCACCGAATTGTCCTCGAGCGGCGAGCCCTTCGATCGCATGCCGCTCTCAGCGCTGATCGAGGAAGTGGTCGCGCCGCACCGGGATTTCGGCATCGCCATCGACGTGGCGCTGCCGTCCGACCGGACTCTCGAGCCGGTCGGCGCGCGCAACCCGGCCATTGTCTACGGGCTCGGCAATTTAGTCGAGAACGCTGTCGATTTCGCGCGTGCGACCGTGCAGGTCATGGCGGCTTGGAGCCATGAAGAGGTCGTCATCACCATCCGCGACGATGGCCCCGGCTTTGCCGCGGAGGTCATGGACCGGCTCGGCGAGCCTTATGTGACCACCCGCCGCCCCCGGGCCAAGGAAGAGGGCGAGGAAACCGGGCTTGGATTGGGCTTCTTCATTGCCAAGACGCTGCTCGAGCGCTCCGGTGCGACGCTTGCGTTCAAGAACCGCAAAAATCCGGAATTCGGCGCCGAGGTCACAATGCGCTGGGTGCGCAGCGCCTTTGAATATCGGATCCCAGATCAGGAGCGACTTGATGCATTTTCCTGGTATGATGAAAGTGAAAACAGTCGGGCGGAAACGCCGGGAAACTCCCAGAATCGCACGAAAGCGAATGCGCCATGAATGAGCAAAGTGTAAATGTTATCTCGGGCGAACGGACACTGTTGATCGTTGAAGATGACAAGCCGTTCCTCCAGCGCCTCGCCAGCGCCATGCAAAGCCGCGGTTTTACGGTGACGACGGCGGAATCGGTAGCGGATGGCTTGCAGCAGGTCGAACAGGCCGCCCCCGCTTTCGCCGTGGTAGACATGCGGCTCGGCGACGGCAACGGCCTCGACGTGATCTCCGCGCTCAAGCGGTCGCGGCCCGACGCCCGCGCGATCATTCTGACGGGTTATGGAAATATCGCCACGGCGGTGACCGCGGTGAAGCTTGGCGCGGTAGACTATCTCGCCAAGCCGGTGGACGCCGACGATGTGGTGACGGCGCTCCTGGCACGGGAGACCAAGAAGATCGAGCCGCCGGCCAATCCCATGTCGGCGGACCGGGTGCGCTGGGAGCATATCCAGCGCATCTATGAGCTGTGCAGCCGCAACGTTTCGGAGACAGCGCGCCGCCTCAGCATGCATCGGCGCACGCTGCAACGCATTCTGGCCAAGCGCGCGCCGAGGTAGTGGATGTCTTTCTTCCCCTCTCCCCTCGTGGGAGAGGGGAAAAAGCGCGGCTCAAACCTTGCCGATCCGTTCCGGAAACGCCTTTGCCAGCCCCTCGCGCGTCGGCGGGATGACCCCGCGCTCGGTCAGCAAGCCGGTGACAAGGCGCGCGGGGGTGACATCGAAGGCATAATTCGCCACGCCCGAGCCGTCGGGCAGAATCTTCACCGTCTCGATGCGCCCATCAGCGGTGCGGCCGGTCATGGTCGCCACCTCGTCGGCGCCGCGCTGCTCGATGGGAATTTCGGCAAGGCCGTCGGACACGGAAAAGTCGATGGTCGGCGACGGCAGCGCTACATAGAAGGGCACACTGTTGTCGCGCGCCGCCAGCGCCTTCAGATACGTGCCGATCTTGTTGCAGACGTCGCCCGCGGCCGTCACCCGGTCGGTGCCGACGATCACCATATCGACCAGCCCGTGCTGCATCAGGTGGCCGCCGGTATTGTCCGGGATCACCGTATGCGGCACACCGTGGCGGCCAAGCTCCCAGGCGGTGAGTGCCGCACCCTGGTTGCGCGGACGCGTCTCGTCGGCCCAGACGTGGATGGGCAGACCCCTGTCATGCGCCATGTAAATGGGCGCGGTGGCGGTGCCCCAATCGACGGTGGCGAGCCAGCCGGCATTGCAATGGGTGAGCACGTTGACGCGCTCGCCCGGCTGCTTGCGCGCAGCGATGGCTTCGATGAGCTTGAGGCCATGCCGGCCGATCGCCTGATTGATAGCGACATCCTGGTCGCAGATGGCGGCGGCGCGGGCATAGGCGGCGGCGACACGCTCCCCGCGCGGCCGGTTGCGCACCGCCGCCAGCATCTCGTCGAGCGCCCATTTGAGATTGATCGCGGTCGGCCGCGTGGCCAACAGCGCCGCATAGGCGCGTTCCAGGCTCTCGTCCGAAGCGTCCGCGCGCAGCGCCAGGCACAGGCCATAGGCGGCGCAGGCGCCGATCAAGGGCGCGCCGCGCACCTGCATGGACTTGATCGCACGCGCGGCGGCCTCGAGCGTCTCCAGCCGCAACAGTCCAAAGCGGTGCGGCAGCAACGTCTGGTCGATGAGGCCGACGGCCCAGCCGTCCGCCTCGACCCAGATGCTGCGCATAGGCTTGCCGTCAACCTTCATGGTCCCCTCACGCCGGTTGGCCGCCATACATAGCGCGCTTGCCGCCGGGCACAAGGCGCGCGGGCGTCAGAGCCAGTAGCGCCACGTATAGATCGCGGTCAGCAGCGCGCCGAATCCAATGACCATCCGGCGGGCCGCGGCCACCGGCAGCACGCGGGCGACATGTGCTCCCGCCAATCCGCCCACAATGCCGCCTGCCGCCACCAGCAGCGCGGGCAGCCAGGCAATGGCGCTTTGGCTGGCGAATACGGCGGCTGCGACCAGATTGTTCAAGCTGCCGACGAGATTCTTGGTGACATTGGCTGAGCGGTAATTGCCGCCATTGGCGACCGACAGCGCGGCGATCAGCAAAACGCCGACGCCGGCGCCGAAATAGCCGCCGTAAATCAAGACCGGGATGATCATGCCAAGGCCGACCGCATTGGGATGCAGCGTGGTGCCTCCTTTACGAAAGGAAAGCTGGCCGAGCCACGCGCCGATAGGACGGGCATAAGCGAACAGCAAGGTGCCGAAGCCGAGCAGCAACGGCACCAGCAGCTCGAAGAAACGCTCCGGCGTGCTCATCAGGAGGATCGCCCCGGCCGTGGCTGCCGCAAGTGACGTCAGCAGCAGCGCGACGAAGGCGCGGTCCATTTGCGGAAGCTGGGAGCGGTCCGCCATGGCGGCGAAGAAATTGCCGGGCGTGATCGCCGTGGTGTTGGACGCCACCGCCATAATGGGCGGCACGCCGGCCGCCAGCATGGCAGGAAACAGCACGAGCGATGCGCCGCCCACCAGCGCGGACAGCGCTCCGCCGGCGACGCCGGCCACGAGAAGCATCAGGGCGGTAGGAAGGTCCATGCGAAGGCTGATTAGCCACAACGTCGCGTCGTGTCACTTCTTCTCCCTCTCCCCAGTGGGGACAGGGTTGGGGTGATGGGGGATCGCCCGTGCCGTATTGCACCTTCCGATCCCCCTCACCCGCGCCGGAGAGCCTGTCCTCGGGCGCACTTCCAACGCGACCCGAGGAGCACGACCATCGGGTCGAGCCCGAGGGCAAGCTCTCTCCCCACCGGGGAGAGGTGCAAAAAGATGCGCCGTTGCCGCTGCGGCGGGCTTCAGCTATTTAGGGTCCACACGCGCCCGTAGCTCAGCTGGATAGAGCGTTGCCCTCCGAAGGCAAAGGTCGGATGTTCGAATCATCTCGGGCGCGCCATCTCTCTACTGGCTTGGGGGCGGCGGGACCGGATTCGTGTGCAGCGAATTCGGCCCGGGATTAGCGGCGCCTGAGCGGCGGTATTCTTCGATCGCCTGTTCAGGCGTGCGGGTGCTGCCGCTGAAAGGAGGCCGGACAAAACCCGACACGTCCGGCCGCTGATCGGCGCCGCGCGCGCCGTCGAAGCAAGCTTGCAGGCACTGAGCCGCGGCTTCCGGCGACGCTTTGCCCGGGCACGATGCCGTGCAAGCTTTTCGCTCAGCCGCCATCGCAACGGCCTGTAGCTGGCGGATGCGGTCGATGATCTGCTGGCGGCGCTCCAGGATCACCTGCGCTTCGCGCGCCCTTTGCTGCTCCCGTTCGTTGAGATCCGCGACCTTGGCCTGAAGCTCGTCAACCTGGCCGTTATAGTGGTCCACCCGCTGCTGGTAGGGCACCTTTGCCGCGTCACACCGCGCCACCGCCGCTGCATATTGTTCTTCCGGGACAGTTACGTCGCAGACGCTGATGACCTGCGCTTCATCCGCTTCGAGCGCGCTTTTAACCATCAGCAGATTCTCCCCCTGCTGATCCAAGGCCTTTCCTTCGTTTTCGTGCTCGGTCTTGACCCGCAAATTTTCGTCGATCTTCTGCGGAATGTCTTTTTCCAATTCACCGGAAAGCGCGGTGATCTCATTGAGGATGCCGGCGATGTCGTCGCCCTGAGCGAGCACATCTGCGGAATAGACGGCAGCCAAGACGGCCGCCACCATGACAATCAGACACCGGTTCATGGTGACTCCCAGGCGCAATCGACTTCGTTATAAAACCAAACATATCAGATTAGTTTCGCCACGCCCGGCCGTCTACAAGGGCAGGATGATGCCAGCAATTGTACCAGCATTTGTAAGGGCTTGCGCGCGCTGGAAAACCCGCGCCGGCTCCCGTCCATCACCGCGGGGTGGAGAAGTTCCGCGCCAGTGCCGATTGTTGCGCGTAACGGCAGGATGGGATGCGCACGGCGAGCTTCTTCAAAACCACCTTTCGCCGACGCGCAAGATGTCGCCGGGGCGCAAGGGGTAATTGAGCCCGACCGTGCCCTGCATGGTCTGGCCGCCCATGGCGCGGCTGAGCGTGACCTTGCGCTTGTCGGCGCGCGGGCCGAAGCCGCCGGCAATCGCGATGGCGTTCTCCGCCGTCATGTTGGCGATGTAAGGATATTGCCCGGGGGTCGTGACCTCGCCGTGGATGAAGAACGGCCGGTAGGCCTCGATCTCGATCGCCACCTGCGGCTCGCGGATATAGCCCTGGCGCAAGCGCTCGGAGATCGATTGGGCGAGCTGTTCGGTGGTGAGCCCGCGCGCCGGCACCGGGCCGACCAGCGGCATGGTGATGGTGCCCGCCGCGTCCACCGCATAGGAATTGGTCAGTCCCTGCTGGCCGAAGACGGTGATGCGCAGCCGATCTCCGGCATCGAGCACATAGCCCGGCATGCTGCCGCCCGGCGGCGGATAGGCGGCATAGGCCGGATAGCCGGCAACTGGATAAGCCGGCGCCTGCGCGGCGGAGGGATAAGCCGGCTGCTGGTAGAGTGGCTGTTGGTAGGCTGGCGCGGGATAGCCCGGCGCCTGCGCCACCGGCGGCGGCGCATAGGCATATTGGATCGGCGGCCCGCGCCGCAGGCAGCCGGCCACGGCCAGCGCGGCCAGCACCACGACCAGAAAGCGGCTAACCCGCATGCGCGAATCCGGGCTCCAGCGAAGAGTTAAGCCCGATTAACGCCTTGCATGGTTAACAAAGGCTGAC
>JGI1356J14229_10004205_pt1 | contig 10768 bp, 7 predicted proteins | sample Subgrocontami58m_FD_14229 | JGI IMG/M metagenome (IMG submission 14229) | reverse complement strand
ATGATTGTCGGCTACCCGACTGAGACTGCAAAAGAGCTCGACGAGTTGTTGAAGTTCATTGAAGAAGTAAAGTTCGACAGGTTGGGCGTGTTTACATATTCCGTTGAAGAGGGAACAAGTGCGTATCCGCTTGGCGATCCGGTTTCGGCAAAAGAAAAAGAGCATCGCAAATCGTTGGTGATGGAGCTGCAGCGCGAAATTTCGGCACAAAAGAACGAAGCGCTTATCGGCACACGACAAAAAGTATTGATTGATAGAGCAGAGGGCGGTGAGTTTGTTGGACGCATGGAACGCGACGCTCCGGAAATTGATAATGAAGTCTATGTAAGTGCTGAAGAGAATCTTTCGGTCGGCAGCTTCTATGATGTTGCAATTGAAAGTGCTTCTGAGTATGATTTATATGCCCGCGTAGTTGAGGGCAACAACATACCACACCATCTGAACAAGCTTGAGTTCATTTCATAATCGGTCCGATCAGGATGACCGCAAGGAGGCTTTATGAAGATGTCGGCAATCATGTGTGTGGCGCTTGCGCTCTGCTTCACGTGTGCAGATGCCCAGGTGGAGGTTACGCAAAACCCTGCCAATGAAATTCCCGCCACATTTGATGTTGATGCGATGAGTTTTGCGTCGACAACATCAAAGCAAAGCCGGCTTGATATTTACGCTGCGATTGGATACGAGCAGTTGAGCTTTGTCAAGAAGGAAGACAAGTTCGTCGCGTCATACGAAATGACGGTTAATGTTTTCGATTCGTCCAATTCTCTCATGAGTGAAAAACTCTGGACCGAGGAAGTAGACGTTCCAAACTTTGACCAATCCGTTTCTTCTGCTTCATATAGTCCAGTACGGCGCTCCATTGAGCTGCCGCCCGGCTTTTACAAAATCTCCATTCTCTGCCGTGATCTTGAAAGCCGGGTTGTCCGTCGCGTAACGAAGCAGCTTACCGTTTCTGATTACTCCAAACCCGGATTGCAACTGAGCGACATCATGATTATCAGCAAGTTTGCAGTGAAGGGAGATAAGAAAAACATCACGCCAAGCATCTCATCCAACGTCGGCACCATTTCCGGACCCATGCACATTTTCTTCGAGGCGTACAACGATGCGAAGCTTGATTCGGTGAAGTTTGTAACGACGGTGTTCACAGAGAAGAATGACGAGGCATTCAAAGTTGATACAACGGTTGCACTTACACCCGGGAAAAATCAAGTGTTTCTCCAGATCGATCAGTCTCCGCTGCCATTAGGCGACTACAAAATGTATGTGCAAGCCCATCCCGCAGGAAGATCCGGGCAGTCACTCGCGACTACAAGCAGGTCATTTGTTGTTCGATGGAGTGCATTGCCCAAAGGTGTGAAAGACCTCGACGTTGCGATCGAACAACTTACCTACATCGCAAAGGACAATGAACTCGACTACATCAAAGAGGCGAAAACTCCCGAAGAAAAACAAAAGCGGTTCAGGGAGTTTTGGAAAAAGCGAGACCCGAATCCAAATACCGTCCGCAACGAGAAGATGGAGAGATACTATGCCCGGGTGGATTATGCCAACAAACATTTCAAGCATTACACAGAAGGCTGGCGCACAGATATGGGCATGGTGTACATCCGGTTCGGTCCGCCAAGCAATGTTGATCGTCACCCGTTCGACAGCGATGCCAAACCATACGAGGTCTGGTCGTACTATGCACTGAACTACTCATTTGTGTTCATTGACCAAACCGGCTTCGGCGACTACCGGCTTGCTCAACCCATTTGGGATGTGTGGCAGCGGGCGCGTGAGATCGACGACGGGCTTTAGGTGCAGGTGACCGTCACCTCACAGAGAATCATCTGGTAGGTGACGGTCACCCGTGTTGACCTTCAACAGGAGAATCTCTATACTTTCCTCATGAAAGGTTTCCTCCTGATAAGACTTCTCGGTCTGTTTCTGTTTTCAATCGGCACATTGTCGCTTGCAATTGCTGCTCCCACAATCCGCTCGATTCAAACCCAGGGCAACTCAGTCTTCACAACGAGAGAAATCCTCGAATGGATATCATCCGAACAGAATCTTCCATACTCGAAACAAATCATCGCCAACGACCTGAAGCTCGTTGCCGACAACTATCGCCGCCGTGGGTATCTTGCGATAAACGTGGAGCCACTTCTCAATCAATCTCTTGCTGATAGCGCATACGTTGACATCGTCTTCAGCATCCATGAAGGTCGTCAAACAGTTGTAGGCTCGATAACACCGCAAGGCAATCAACAGCTTTCCTCTCACGAGATTCTCAATCAGTTCGATTTGAAATCAGGTGACCCGCTCGATGAGTCCATTCTTGAAAAGGATATTGATGGAATGCTCGCGAGATACGAACGGATCGGCTATCCGTTTACGCTGTGCAGAGTGGAAAACCTTGCGATGCAGCAAGGGGACGAAGCCGACACGCTCACCATCGCGTTGAACATCGAAGAGGGCCAACAACTAACGATTGACGAAATCCGGGTTGAGGGAAACAAAGAGACCAATCCGTCGGTTATCGTACGTGAGACAAGGATTGATTCCGGCGAAGTGTTCAATCCAACAAAAGTTGATGCCATAAAACCACGACTAAAACGTCTGAACATTTTCTCCGATGTGAGCGATCCGGAGTTGTATGTCCGCAACAACAAAAGCGGTCTGCTCATCAAAGTTCAGGAAGGAAGCACCAATACATTCGACGGCGTGATTGGCTACATTCCCGGCAGCGGCGTTGACCAATCCGGTTACGTGACGGGACTCGTTTCTGTTTCAATGAGAAATTTGTTTGGCACAGGACGCAAGCTGAGTTTCAAATGGGCACGGGAAGATCGTTCGTCGCAAGAACTCGGCGTGCGATATCTTGAGCCATGGGTTTTCAATTTGCCTGCAAACATTGGCGGGGGTTTCTCGCAACGTCAGCAGGATTCATCGTACGTTCGTCGTGTGTTGGATCTGAAAGCTGAGTTGATGGTATCGGAAGAACTTTCCGTTGCCGGACTGTTCAACTCGGAGAGTGTGATTCCCTCTGCAAGCGATTCGGCATTCAGCCGCGTGTTTCAAAGCTCAATTGTTTCTGTTGGTGCGGAAATTCTGTATGATGCACGAGACGACGCATACAGTCCGACGTCGGGCGCTCGCTATCGAACCGATTATCAATATGGAACAAAACGAACGAGCAAGATTCCTTCCAACCTTCTAGACCAAGTTCCAGGAAAATCAACGGTTCAAAAATTCACACTCGATTTGGATTTCTACCTCTCCACATTCACGCGTCAGGTAGTAGCCGTTGGTTTACACGGACGTGAGCTGCAAAGCGGGCGACCAGAAGAAGGTGAGATGTTCCGGTTGGGAGGAAGCCGTTCACTGCGTGGCTTTCGAGAAAGCCAGTTTATCGGCTCTCGTCTGGCGTGGTCCAACACGGAGTATCGTTTCCTGCTTGCCCGTCGCTCGTTCTTTTACGGATTCATTGACGCGGGCTATTATTTCCGTCCGGCAGATGAGGCGAGAACAATTCCAATCCGAAAGAGCGAAGCATTCAACTATGGCTACGGCATCGGCATTCAATTAGAAACAGGCTTGGGCGTGTTGGGAGTGAGCTTTGCACTCAGCAGTGATACCCCTTCATTCAGCAGCGGGAAAATTCATTTCGGGCTTATCAATGAATTCTGACCTTCTGCACGTAGAAGATATTGAACAGCGAAAAGCCCGAATGCTGAAACAGGAACGGGAGTGTTGGAGTGATGGAGTGATGGAGGTTGCCGGGATTGACGAAGCCGGGCGTGGTCCGCTTGCCGGACCTGTGGTTGCCGCTGCGGTAATTTTTGAGCCGGAGTTTTTCATTCCCGAAGTGAACGATTCGAAAGTGCTGAGCGCTGAGGAGCGGGAGGTTCTCTACGAGCAAATTATCGGGAGCGCAAAAGCGCTTGGCGTCGGTGTGGTTCATCGTGGTGTTATTGATTCGATCAACATCCTGCAAGCAACATACAGAGCAATGCACGAAGCCATACTCCAACTCTCCATTACTCCATCACTCCTGTTGATTGATGGGAATAGATTTCAAGACATCGGCATTCCTTTCAAGACGATTGTCGATGGCGATGCATTAAGCTTTTCGATAGCAGCGGCGTCTATCATCGCCAAAGTTACACGTGACAGGATGATGGTTGAGTACGATAAGCAATTCCCCGGCTACGGGTTTGCGAAACACAAAGGCTACGGAACGAAAGAACATCGGGAAGCAATACAACGGTTGGGTTTATGCGAGATTCATCGGCGGTCGTTTGCGGTGAAACGTCAAATGAAATTAGACCTTTCGGAATGATTCTGTAGGGGCACAACATGGCGTGCCCGTGCAAAAGCGCTATCATGTTCAAACAATCCACAAAACAATCCGGTGATGAGGGAGAGCAGATTGCACGACAGCACCTCGTGCAGCTCGGTTTCCAGATTATCGAGACGAAGTACCGATACGGGAAAACCGGAGAGATCGATATCATTGCAAAAGATGGCGACGTGCTTGTCTTCTGCGAAGTGAAGATGCGCAAGAACGATCAGTACGGCGATCCGGAATTTGCTATCACGCCGAAGAAGCAAGCACAGGTTCGCAAGATTGCTCAAGCGTATCTGTACGAAAAAGAAATCAACAACCAGGAATGCCGCTTCGACGTTGTGGCGATTAAGAAGTATGGCAGCAAGCCCGAAATCAATTACATACCAAACGCGTTCTAACCTCTAACACATTCCTTAGGAGACAGCTCATGAACATTGCCATCGTAATGCTTGTGTCGGGGATGGCGTTAGTGCTGGGGTATAAATTCTACAGTGGATTCATCGCTCGTGTTCTGGGTGTGGACGAAAGCCGCCCAACACCTGCAACCAGGATCAATGACGGAGTAGATTTTGTGCCAACGAAACCGCTCGTGTTGTTCGGTCATCATTTTGCAGCAATAGCCGCTGCTGGACCGATTGTCGGTCCTACTCTTGCGTTGTACTTCGGTTTCGTGCCGGCGTGGCTTTGGATTATGGTCGGCGTTGTGTTCATCGGAGCAGTGCATGATTTTACCGCTCTCTTCGTCGCGGTTCGTGAAGGGGGGCGCTCGGTGGCGGAAGTTGCGCGCAAGACGCTTGGTAAAGCCGGCTTCACATTCTACATTATCTTTGCCATCATCCTTTGCCTGTTAGTGATTGCGGCGTTCCTTCAACTCACGGCGGTTGCTCTCACGTCAACCCTTCCGCCTGACGATGTAAGCTTGACTGAAGCGACTGGCAGTTTACATTTGCTGCAACAGGACGGTGTGATGAAAGTGCAAATCGGCGGCGTTGCGTCGATGTCGGTGATTATCATGACGCTGCTTGCGCCTGTTATCGGCTGGATGATCTACAAGAAGCACATGAACATCTGGTTCGTCACAGCAATTGCATTCATTGTCTCGTTTGGTTCTATCATCTTCGGCTATTACTACCCGATTACGCTCAACCCGACGATGTGGATTGTCATTATAACGTTCTATGTTTTCTTCGCCTCATGGATTCCCGTGTGGATTATTTTGCAGCCGCGTGATTTTGTGAACGCTCAGATACTGTATCTCGGACTTGCGTCGATGGTGGTGGGAGTTATCGGTGCAGGGATTGGCGGCGCTGTCATCAACGTTCCGTCGTTCAATCTGGACGAAGCGTTTTCCGCTCCGAATCTTGGTCTCATGTGGCCCTTCCTTTTTATCACGATTGCCTGTGGTGCTGCGTCAGGCGCACACGGGCTTGTGTGCGGTGGAACTTCGTGCAAGCAGCTTTCGAACGAAAAACACGCCCGCCTGATCGGATATGGCGGAATGTTGCTGGAGGGTTTACTTGCCCTGTGTGTCATTCTTTTGATCTCTGGTGGAATGGATTTCGAGAAATACAAAAGCATCGTCTACCCGACACAAGGCGCGAGCAATGCGCCCCTTGCGTTCGCTCTTGGACTTGGAAACATTCTCAATATGAGTATCGGTCTTCCAAAAGTGTTCGGAACAATCTGGGGCATCTTGTTGCTCGAAGGTTTTCTCGTTACGACGATCGATGCGCTGGTTCGTCTCTCTCGGTATCTGTTTGAAGAATTATGGATGGCGATTCTCGAGAACCCGCCTGCGTGGCTGAAGAGTCCTGCATTTAACAGTCTGATTGTTGTTGTCGGCTTCCTGACGCTTACATTCACGAATGCCTACATCAAGATATGGCCCATCTTCGGTGCCGCGAACCAGTTGCTTGCTGCGCTCACGCTGATTGCTGTAACCGCATGGCTAGCGCAGAAAGCGAAGACGTATTGGTTCACAGCAATCCCCGCGGCGTTCATGGTTGTAACAACGCTTACATCGCTTGTCATTCTGCTTGGCCGTTACATCAGACTTGAGAGCTGGACGCTGTTTGTTACCGACATTGTTTTGCTTGGGCTTGCGCTTGGTGTTGTTACTCTCACGTTCCGGTACTTTTACAATCTGCGAGCGAATCTGGTGGCGCAGGTGGGGAAGTAACCTCCGTAGCGTTGCTTGATGGAGAGCTTGCAAAATGAATTGATGATGCCTAACTCTTTACACAACTCGCATCGCAAGAAGATTGGCCTCGCGCTCGGCAGCGGCTCTGCGCGCGGCTTTGCGCATATCGGCGTGATACGCGAGCTTGCCAGCATGGGGATCGAGCCGGACATTGTGTGCGGCACTTCAACGGGTGCGTTGGTTGGGGCGACATACGTCAAGGGGCAACTCGACCTGCTGGAGTCGTGGGTGCGGGAGATGAACACCCGCAATGTCGTGAAGTATTTCGATATCAGACTTGTGGTAGGTGGAGGGTTTGTTGAAGGAAAATGGCTGATGGATTTCCTTCGGAAACGCTTTGGAGAAATCTTAATTGAAGAGCTTCCTAAACCGTTTGCCACTGTGGCCACAGATTTGAAAACGGGACGTGAAGTCTGGATTAGAAACGGACCGTTGTGGGATGCAGTACGAGCATCCATTGCGCTGCCCGGTTTCATTACCCCCACTCGCGTGGCTGACCAATGGTTGGTGGATGGCGGATTAGTGAATCCTGTTCCAGTCTCACTCTGCCGCGCAATGGGTGCGGAGTTCATCGTTGCCGTGAACCTGAATGGCGATATCGTTGGCAAGCATTTCAACGAAGACATGAAAGCAGCCACGAAGAAAAAGGATGCGAGCACGGAAGCGAAGTTGCTCGACAAGTTGACAATTCGTTTGAAGGAAAGAGTAAGGTCAGGCACGCCGGGATTGTTTGATGTGCTGGCTGGCTCCATCAACATCATGCAAGATCGTATCACCGGCGGTCGCCTTGCCGACCATCCGCCCGATGTGATGATAACGCCGCATCTTGCTCACATCGGGTTGCTCGAATTCGATCGGGCAGGTGAAACCATTGATGAAGGACGAGCGGCGGTGAAGCGGATGGCAGAGGCGTTGAAGAATGCGGTGAGGGAGCTTTGGAAGAAAACTGACGGATGAGTTTGCGTATGGACACATAGAACTTTTCGCCGCCCGGGTATGGGTGTTGCTAACGACATTCTGAAGATTGATGGAGTGATGGAGCAGTGGATCACAACGCCACTCAAGAAGGTGGCAAACAGCCCAATCAAATCATCCCTGTGCTTGGACCGGGCATAAAGGTGCGGTGATCCTGCTGCTCTGTGGATGTGTTACGCTTCACCACCGCTGTCGTTGTTGATGTCCCGCTGATCATCCGCGTGCTTGCTTGCCGTGTCCAATCTTCCTACCTTTTCTTTAGCCTTACCCACTTACACATCTCATTAGGAGGCTATCATGCTTAAACCATCCGTTCTACTTGTTACCTTCTCACTCTTCTTTCTTTCTGCATCTGTTCATTCTCAAGATTTAAGCAAAACGTTGCCTGTTGATCCGAATCTCACGGTTGGCAAGTTGGACAACGGCATTACCTACTACATTCGTTACAACAAGAAGCCGGAGAAGCGCGCAGAATTGCGGCTTGCAGTCAATGCAGGTTCGGTGCTGGAGAACGACGACCAGCAGGGACTCGCTCATTTCGTCGAGCACATGGGCTTCAACGGCACGAAGAATTTTAAGAAGCAGGAACTTATCAATTACCTTGAGTCAGTTGGCATGAAGTTCGGACCGGAGGTGAACGCGTACACGAGCTTTGACGAAACCGTGTACATGCTGACCATTCCAACCGACAGCGCCGCCATTGTCGACAAAGCGTTCGACATCCTTGAAGACTGGTCGCATCTCGTGAGTTTTGAGGATGAAGAAATCGACAAAGAGCGCGGCGTCATCATTGAAGAGTGGCGGCTCAGACGTGGCGCAGAAGCGCGGATGCAGGATAAACAATTTCCGATACTCTTCAAGAACTCTCGCTACGCCGAGCGGCTTCCCATCGGCAAGAAGGAGATCCTCGAATCATTCAAGCACGAAACACTTCGCCGCTTCTACAACGATTGGTACCGTCCGGACCTCACGGCGGTGATTGCTGTGGGCGACTTTGACAAAGCTAAGATCGAGTCGCTCATCAAGAAGCATTTTTCCGCTATCGCACTATCAATCGATAAGCGTGAACGAGTTACTTTCCCGGTTCCAAACCATAAGGAGCCGTTGTTTGCTATCGCAACCGATCCTGAAGCGACGATGTCCCGCGTTGGCGTCTATTACAAGCACGAAGTCAAGCCGGAGAAAACGGTCAGCGACTACCGACGCAACATTATCCAGCGACTGTATGACGGCATGTTGAATAATCGTCTCTATGAGTTGACGAAACAGCCGGAGCCTCCATTCACCTTCGGCTATTCTCAGGGCGGACGTTTCATTCGCTCAAAGGAATTCTACGTGCTCTTTGCTGGTGTGAAAAACAACGGCATCGACCGAGGGCTTGATGCGTTGCTCGTTGAAGCCGCACGCGTGCGCAAGTTTGGCTTCACGCAAACAGAGCTTGAGCGTGAAAAGAAAGATGCGCTGCGGGGAATGGAGCAAGCGTTCAACGAGCGGGAGAAGACAGAGTCCAGTAATTATGCGAGGGAATATGTCAGCAATTATTTGCAGGGTGAACCGATTCCCGGAATCGTCTTTGAGTATGAACAGTACAAGGCATTGCTTCCCGGCATCACGTTGGCAGATGTGAACAAGCTTGCATCAGAGCTTATCACCGAAGAGAACAGAGTGGTGATGGTGAACGCACCGCAAAAGACTGATGTCAAAGTCCCAACCGAGGCAGAGCTTGTGAAAGTGTTTGAAGCAGCAGTCAAGAAACCGTTGCAGGCGTATGACGACAAAGTTACATCACAACCATTAGTTGCTACACCGCCGAAACCGGGAGAGATTGTCGGGCGGAAGGAAATTAAGGAAATTGGCGTCACTGAATGGACGCTCTCGAATGGCATACGCGTTGTGCTGAAGCCAACCGACTTTAAGAACGACGAAGTGTTGTTCAGTGCGTGGAGTCCCGGAGGGACATCACTTGTTGCCGATAAGGATTACACTCCCGCGTCATTCGCATCAACGTTGATGATGGAAGGAGGTGTTGCACAGTTCGATCAGATTGCGCTGCAAAAAATGCTTTCGGGCAAAATCGTGAACGTGATGCCGACCTTGAGCGAGTTGAGTGAAGGGTTTCAAGGGAGTGCTTCTCCGGCAGACCTTGAGACGATGTTTCAGGTGATCTATCTTTATGCAACCGCTCCGCGCATGGACAACTCAGCGTATGAGTCATTCAAAACACGAATGAAGGCAAATCTCCAGAACCGGAGCGCGATGCCGGAAGTGGCGTTTGAAGACACCGTGAATGTAACGATGGCGCAGCACCATTATCGCCGCCGTCCGATGACGGAGGAGAGATTGAATGAGCTGAACCTCCAGACATCCTTCAAGATTTACAAAGAACGTTTTGCTGATATGGGCGACTTTACATTTTTCATCGTGGGGAGTTTCGACCTGACGAAAATCGAGCCTTTCGTGAAAACATATTTGGCGAGCTTGCCCGCAATAAAGCGCAACGAACGCTGGAAAGACATCGGCGTTGAAATGCCTGAGGGGAAAATTGAGAAGACAGTCAAGAAGGGAATCGAACCGAAGAGTCAAGTGAGGATAATCTTCAGCGGGCCGTTTGAATACTCGCAACCAAACCGGTTTACTCTCCAATCGTTGGCGAGCGTTCTTCGCATCAAACTGCGTGAGCAGTTGCGCGAAGAGAAAGGGGGCGTGTATGGTATCGGCGTCGGCGCAACTCCGTCGAATTATCCGAAGCAGGAATACCGGATGACGATTTCGTTCGGTTGCGCTCCCGAACGGGTTGAAGAACTCACGAAGGTGACTCTTGAGCAAATCGATAGCCTGAAAAAGTTCGGTATCGATCCATCCTACGTCAACAAAGTGAAAGAACAACAGCGCCGTGAGCGCGAAACGAGTTTGAAAGAGAATCGGTTTTGGCTCAGCTCATTCATGTTGTTGTACACAAATAATGAAGATCCTCTCAACATCCTGAATACTCCGAAATTGACCGAAGGTCTTTCCGTTGAAACTGTACAAGCCGCCGCCAAGAAGTATTTTGATGATAAGAACTACGCGAGGTTTGTGATGTACCCGCAGGAGAAGTGAGGGAGACTCCGAACTTGAGGTTTTATGAATTGGATAGATGCTATGCGTCTATCGCACAGTTGAACTAAGCCGCTGTGCGGCAGCTTTTGTGTGGAGGCAAGAGGGGTCGTTCTTTGACAAGTAGCGTATTGCCGATGTGAAGCAGCTCTCGTACCTTC
>JGI1356J14229_10004195_pt1 | contig 10782 bp, 11 predicted proteins | sample Subgrocontami58m_FD_14229 | JGI IMG/M metagenome (IMG submission 14229) | reverse complement strand
AAGAGGCCTGGCGTAGTCTTACAAGATGACTGCCGGCCACAACCCGCGGAAAATCAAGCGGTAGCAGCATCAGACGACGGAGCTGTCTTACAAGATGACTGGCAGCGGCAACCTCCGCTGGTGATTGGACTTATCGCCCATCTCGCCGGCTTCACCTTACAAGAGGACATCGCGACGATGACCGGTCGATTGATAGCGAAGGGGCAAGCCGTGTTGGGCGCGTCGCCCGGCCTGGCGTTTCCTCGATGTTGATTGCGAAACGAATCTTGCAGGCCGAGCGAGTGCGGCGGGTGCCGTCGCACTTTAGTTGGATCGATCACCGGTTGGTCCGCACGGATTATCTGCGCCGCGCGGACGCGAAAGCGTGGGCGCTGTATCTGGTGCTGGTGACCGTCGGCGATGAGCACGGCTTGAGTTATTACGGCGACGGCACGCTCGGCCGGCTGCTGTCGCTGCCAGTCGATGAAGTGATCGTCGCTCGCCGGCAGCTCGAAGCGGCCGGCGTCATCGCGTATGAAAATCCGCTGTATCAGGTGCTGGCGCTGGAGGAGCGGCAATGATCGCTTACCAGACATTTTGCCAGTTGCGCCAAGCCTGGGATGAACAGCACCTGACGATGGCGCAGATCGCACGGGCGCTGCACTTGCACCCGCAGACCGTGAAAAAATGGGTGTCGCGGCCGCGCTACGAGCAGCGCCGGGCGCCGCGGCGGCCGAGCAAGCTCGACGAACACAAACCGGCGATCACGCGCTGGCTCGCGCAACATCCCTTTACTGCGACGCAGATCTGGCAGCGGCTGAGCGAAGCGGGCTATACCGGCGGCTGCTCCATCGTGCGCGATTACGTGCGCCAGGTGCGGCCACCGCGCCAGCCGGCGTATCTGACTCTCACTTACGCGCCCGGCCAGTGTGCGCAGATCGACTGGGGCGCGGCCGGCGCGATCCAGATTGGCGGCACCCGGCGGGCGCTCTCCTTCTTTGTCCTGGTGCTGTGTCACAGTCGCTGGCTCTACGTCGAGTTTACGCTCGGGCAGAGCCAGGAGTGGTTCCTCGGCTGTCAGCGCCGGGCCTTCGAAGCGCTCGGCGCGGTGCCGCTGGAAGTGATGCCCGACAACTGCAAGACCGCGGTGCTCGCACATCGCCTCGGCGAAGAGCCGGTGTGCAATCCCCATTACCTCGATTTTGCGCGGCACTATGGCTTCACGGTGAAACCGTGCGGGCCCCGGCAACCCCAGGCGAAGGGGCGCGTGGAAAATGCCGTCGGGTATATCAAGAAAAACTTTCTCGCTGGCCGCGAGCTCGCCGGTCTCGCCGCGCTCAACGCCGCGGCCCGCGGGTGGCTCGACACCGTGGCCAACGTGCGGCGGCACGGCGAGACCAAGCGCACGCCGGCGGAGTTAGTGGCCGAGGAACGCGCGCATCTGCGGCCACTGCCGGCCAGCCCGTATGAAGCGGCGTTGGTGCGCACGGTGCGGGTGACCAACCGTTGCCGCGTCACCGTCGACACGAATCGCTACTCGGTGCCGCCGCGCTACGCTTCGACACCGCTGACCTTGCAACTGGCGAGCGAGCGCCTGCGGCTCTTCGACGGGCAGACCTTGGTGGCGGAGCATGTGCGTTCATTCGACCGCCGGGGTGATCACGAGAATCCCGACCATGTGCGGACTCTCCTCGATGAACGCCGGCAGGCGCGGCACCAGCGGATTTTCCTGCGCTTCCTCGCGCTCTCGCCTCACGCCGCGGCCTATCACGCGCAACTCGCGGAACGGCGGCTGAACGTGCGGCACCACGTCGAGAAAATCGTCGCGCTGTCCGAGATCCACGGGCTCGAAGCGGTGAGTCGCGCGCTGGAGGACGCGCACGAGCTCGGGGCCTACTCCTGCGAGTATATTGCCAACCTCGTCGAACAACGCCGGCGCCTCCTGCCGGAAGCCGGCGCCCTGCACCTCACTCGCGCGAGCGATCTCCTGGAACTGGAGCTGCCGCCGCCCGACCTCTCGCTCTACGAACTGCCATGAACGTCCTCACCGAACACCTAGCGTATCTAAAACTCAGTTACGTCGCGGAGCATCACGCGGCGCTGGCCACCGACGCGGCGGCGGCGCCCTGGTCGCACCTCGAGTTCCTCCAGCGTTTGCTCGACGGCGAGTGTGCCGTGCGCCAGCAACGCGCCCTGGAACGCCGCGTGCGGGCGGCGCGCTTCCCCGTGCTCAAGACCCTCGACCAGTTCCGCTGGGACTGGCCGAAAAAGATCAATCAGCTCCAGGTGCAGCACCTCTTCCGCCTGGGGTTCATCGCGCAGAAGACCAATGTCGTTTTTGTGGGCGGAGTCGGCTTGGGCAAGTCCCACCTGGCCTCCGCCCTCGGCTATGCCGCCTGCCAGCACGGACACTCCGTCCTCTTCACCACCGCCATCGACGCCATCAACAATCTGGTCGCCGCGCAGGCCGCCCACCGGCTCAAGGCCGAGCTCAACCGCTACCTCTCGCCAGCACTCCTCGTTTTGGACGAGATCGGCTATCTGCCGCTCGACAAGGCCGGCGCCGACCTGCTCTTCCAGATTATCAGCCAGCGCTACGAACGCGGTTCAATCATCGTCACCACCAACAAGGCGTTCAAGCAGTGGCCGTCCATCTTCAACAACGACGCCGGCATCGCCTCCGCTATCCTCGACCGATTACTGCACCAGGCCGAAACCATCGTCATCGAGGGCAAGTCCTACCGCATGAAAGATCAGATCGAGCCGGTAAACTGAACGCCATCCTCCCCCAAAATCCCCGCCGCTCGGCCGACGCTCATCCTGAACGTCGGCCGGCTCGTTTAACGCCGCCGCTTCCACCGTGGTTTTCAAATCGGTGAGATACCGTGAGGTTCACGCCGGTGCTCGCACCGCACGATCGGTTTCACCCCAAACCCCAAAACATGACCCCTTGTCCGGACCCTTCACCGCGGATTACGCCGATCACGCGGATAAACCAATCAGCGGTGGTGGGCGCTTGTCCGAACCTCCGGCCATGGCGCCCGCTGGACGTGCGCCGGCGCATGCCTTTTTCGCGCAGTCCGTGTAATCCGCGGTAAAATGGTTTGGGAAATCTACCGCGCGGAAATCGATGAACTGAAACAGGCCCGAAAAAGGGAAGGGAGCCAAAAGAAGGCCAGGCAAGAAAAAGGGCGGTCGGAAGACCGCCCTGCTTGGCCGAGAATCTTGCGGCGTGATTACTGGTTCTTCTTGCGGCGCTTCTTCTTCGCGGTGTCGCCGGCGGCGTGTTCTTCCTTCGACAGCTTGCCGTTCTTGTCCTTGTCGAGCTCGGCGAACCGCTTCTTCGCGGCTTCCTCGCCCATCGAGGTCTTCATGACCGCGAGGTATTCGGCCTCGGTCACGAAGCCGTCGCTGTCCTTGTCCAGCGTGGCGAAGGTCTCGGAGGCGGACTGCGTCTTGTTCTTGCGGTCAGCCTTGGCGGCGGAAGCTGCGAGGGGCAGCGCGAGGGCGGCGGTGAGGGCCGCGATGATGATCCGATTTGGGAGTTTCATAGGTCAGCTAAAGCTCTGGTGAGGGGTCGGGCCGGGATGGCCCGAAGCGGTCGACAAGACGATTTCCGCTTCGATTGGTTGCACGGGACCGTGGGTGCCGGGCAATGCCCGAGGAGCCTTGCCGCGCAGCACTTTCCGTCGTGCGCAAATTCTGCTCACGCGAGCGTCCCTTTGCGCAAACTATGCCCAGATTTTCCCTCGTACGCCGGGGGCGGAAAGCATCGTTACCAATCGAGGCAGAGTGCGTCTGTACCCCTCGCTGCCATGAACCTCACCCGTCTGCAATTCCCCGGCTTCAGCCTCACCGGCCACCGCGCTGGTTTTCGCCTCGTTTGCTCCCTCGTGCTTGCGGCGCTCTGCTGCGCGGCCGCGGCCTCACTGTCGGCGCAGGATCCGCGTCGCGGCCGGGGGGGCGACAACAACGCTGGCGGCAACTTCAACCCGCAGGACATGCAGGCGCGCATGCTGACCGCCTTGCGCGAACGATTCGAAGTGGCGGGCGACGAAGAGTGGACGGTGATTTCCGAGCGCGTGTTGAAGGTGTCCGAGTTGCGGCGCGCTGCCGGCGGCGGATTCGCGTTCGCCGGCCGCGGCGGCCCCCCGGGCGGCGGCGGCGACCGCGGCGGCAGCACTCGGACGCGCAGCGGTAACAGCACCGATGTCGCGGCGTTGCAGGCGGCGGTGACCGACAAGCTGCCGGATGCCGAAATCAAGGCGCGGCTCGAGCGCGTGCGCGAGCAGCGGAAAGACAACGAAGCCAAGCTCGCCAAGGCGCAGGAAGAGTTGCGCGCCGTCCTCAGTGTGCGCCAGGAGGCGATCGCCGTTCTCGCCGGTTTGCTGCCCTGAATTTTACCGTGCTCCCTGACACCGCCCATTCCGCCGCGGCGAACGGCGCGCTCCCGGATTTGCTGGCCCGCATGATTGCGGGCCGGCAGCTGACGGAGACCGATGCTCGCGCCTATCTCAAACTGCAACCGACGGCCGATGCGCTGACGGAGGAACGCGTGCTGCGCTGGCTGGCGCAGGAGTACGGCGTGAGCTTCACGAAGCTCGACGAACTCGAGCCGGACAAGCAGGTCCTCTCGCTTTTTCCCGCGCGGCTCCTGCTGCGCGACGAGTTGCTGCCGCTGCGCCGCGTCGACAACCAGATCGAGATCGCGACCAGCCGGCTGTTCGCCACGCAGGCGCTCGACGGGCTGAAGACGCTGACGGGCCTGCGGCTGCGGCCGGTGCTCGCGCCGTCGGAGGCGATCCAGCGCGAGATGAAGAAGCGGCTGGGCGTGGGCGCCGACACGATCGACACGCTCGACGAGGAGACGCCGCTGCAGGTCGTCGACGAAGGCGGCGGCGGCGGGGACAACGACCTCGAGGCCGCGGAAGACGCGTCGATCATCCGTTTCGTCAACCAGGTGTTGAAGGACGCGATCGAACTGCGGGCGTCGGACATCCATCTCGAGCCGTTCGAGGACGAGCTGCGCATCCGCTACCGCATCGACGGCGTGCTGCAGGACATCCCGGTGCCGGCGCAGGTGAAGAAGTTCCAGCCGGCGATCGTCGCCCGCGTGAAGATCCTCAGCCATCTGAACATCGCGGAGAAACGGCTCCCGCAGGACGGCCGGATCAAGGTGCGGATCGACGACGCCGAGATCGACATCCGCGTCTCCATCATCCCCATGCTGCACGGCGAGGCCGTGGTCATGCGCCTGCTGCGCCAGAACTCGAAGCTGCGCACCGCGCGCGACCTCGGGATGAACGAGCGCGAGTACCAGTGTCTGCAGCGCGTGCTGGAGCTGCCGCACGGCATCGTGCTGGTGACCGGCCCGACCGGCAGCGGCAAAACCTCGACGCTCTACACCGCGTTGAACGAGATCAACGATTTCGAGCGCAAGATCATCACAATCGAGGATCCGATCGAGTACCAACTCAAGGGTGTGAACCAGATCCAGGTTTCGGAAAAGGCCGGGCTGACCTTCGCGCGCGGCCTGCGCTCGATCCTGCGCCACGATCCGGACGTCATTCTGATCGGCGAAATTCGCGACCAGGAAACCGCGCAGATCGCGGTGCAGGCTTCGCTGACCGGCCACCTGGTGTTCTCCACCCTGCACACCAACGATGCGGCGGGCGCGGTGACGCGGCTGGTCGACATGGGCGTCGAGCCGTACCTCGTGGCGTCATCGCTCGAGGCGGTGCTCGCGCAGCGGCTCGTGCGGTTGCTCTGCCCGCAGTGCAAGAAAATCGACACCTCGCCGGCGGCGCGCACCTACAAGCAGAAGATCGGGCTGCCCGCGGACACGACGGTGTACTGCGCCGTCGGGTGCCGCGAATGCCGGCAGACCGGCTACTTTGGCCGTCGCGCGATCTTCGAGTGGATGGACACGAGCAACGAGATTCGCGATCTGGTCTTGAGGAACGCCTCGACGGATTTGATCCGCGAAACGGCGCGTCGCGCCGGGATGTTGACACTGGCCGAGGACGGCCGGCGACTGATTCAGGCGGGCGAGACGACAATCGACGAGGTCTTGAGCGTCGCGACGGTTCACGAGTTTGCCCCGACCACACCGACGGTGAGTCATCCGCCGGCCGCCGAGCAACCCGCCTCCGATCGAAACGCGCGCGTAGCCGGCTAGGATTTTCGCCATGCCGCAGTTTGCCTACAAAGCCCTTCAGCGCGACGGGGCCCTCGCGGAGGGTAGTCTCGATGCCAGCAACCGCCACGAAGCGATGCGCCAGGTCGAATTGCTCGGGCTGAAGCCGATCCGGCTGGCGGAGTCCACCGCGGGCCCGCGGCCGCCGAAGGGCGCGAATGGCAGCGCCGCCGCGAAATCGCCGCTGGGCGGCTTCCAACTCGGCGGATCCCGCAAGATCACGCCGCGCATGCTGGAGAATTTCACCCGGCTGCTGTCGAGCCTGCTCGCCGCCGGCGTGCCGTTCAGCCGCGCGCTGGTCATCCTGCACCGCGAGTCCGCCGAGCCGGTCGCGAAGACGAAGTGGAAGGAAATCCACGACCTCGTGATCGACGGCATGTCGCTGTCGGACGCGATGGCCCGCTCGCCGGAGACGTTCCCGCGTGTGTATGTCGCGATGGTCGAGGCCGGCGAAACCGGCGGGTTCCTCGACGTCGTGCTCGCGCAGATCGCCGACTTCCAGGCGCGGGAGAAGGAACTCAAGGGCAAGGTGGTCACCGCGCTGATGTATCCGGCGATCCTGCTGGTGCTGGCGATGGGCGTGCTGATCTTCCTGCTGGTGTTCTTCATCCCGCGTTTCCAGCTCGTGTTCCAGGGCTTCAACGCGGAGCTGCCGCTGCTCACGCAGATGATCGTGGGCGTGAGCGAAGGAGTGCGGCACTACGGGCTGTTCATCGCCGCCGCGGTGATCGGCATTGGGATTTCCGCGCGCACCTGGTTCAATTCCGAAAAAGGCCGCCGCACCTGGGAGGGCATGATCCTGAAGGCTCCCACCGTGGGGCCGCTGCTGGCGCAGTTCGCCATGGCGCGTTTCTGCCGGATGCTCGGCACGCTGCTCGGCGCCGGCGTGCCCCTGATCAACGCCCTCAACGTCGCGCGCCGTTCGATCGGCAACCAGATTCTGGTCGATGCCGTGTCGGAGTCGATCGATCGGGTGAAGGAGGGCAAGCCGCTCGGCAAGAGCCTGGCCCAGAATCGCGAGCTGTTCCCGGGTGCGATCGTCGAGATGATCTCCGTGGCCGAGGAAAGCGGCAAACTCGATCAGGAGCTGCTCCGCATCGCCAACGTGACGGAGGGCGATCTCGATCGGCACCTGAAGGCCGCCGTCGCGCTGGCCGAACCCGTGATGCTGTTCCTCATCGCGACGCTGATCGGCACAATCTTCATCGGCATGGTGATCCCGATCTTCTCGCTGCAAGACCACATCAAATGACCTTTTCCATGAAAGAACTGAAAAATCATCGTTCTCCACGGCACGGATTCGCCCAACGTAGCGCGGTCAACCTGACCGCGCAGGCCCGGGCAGATTGCCTGCGCCTGCGCCGGCGCCGGCGCCAGGCCGCGTTCACCCTGGTCGAGCTGCTGCTCGTGCTGGTCATTCTCGGCATTCTCGCCGCCCTCGTGCTGCCGAAGTTCACCGGCCGCACCGAGCAGGCGCGCGTGACCGCGGCCCAGACCCAGATCTCGACNTTCGGCACCGCGCTCGACGCCTTCGAGGTCGACACCGGTTCGTATCCGCGCGGCCAGGACGGGCTGGCCCAGCTGGTCGTTGCCCCGGCCGATGCGCAGAACTGGCGCGGGCCCTACCTGAAGAGCGACATCCCGGTCGATCCGTGGGGCCATCCCTACGTCTACGAGTTCCCGGGCAAGGTGAACCCGACCGGGTACGACATCCGTTCCGCCGGCCCCGACGGCCAGGCCGGCACGGATGACGACATCGTCAACGCGCGGATTTCCACCCGCTAACGCGGGTGAAATCCCAAACGCCAATGGTCAAACGCCAAACAGTGCGCACGGTTGTAATCTCAACCTGGGCCGTTGGGATTTGTTTGGCGTTTGGAGTTTGGCATTTGGAGTTTGCCCATGACTGATCGCCGCGGCATCGCCGGAGCCTGTCGCCAGGCCTTCACGCTGGTGGAGCTGATCGTGGTGATGGTGCTNCTGTTGATCATCGCCTCGCTGGTCGCGCCGCGGATGTCGTCGTTCTTCCGCGGGCGCGCCTTGAACCAGGAGGCGCGGCGGATGCTTTCGCTGATCAACTACGGCCAGAGCCGTGCCATCGCCGAAGGCGTGCCGGTCGTGTTCTGGATCGATCCGAGCAACTCCACCTACGGGTTGGAAATCCAGGCCGGNTACACCATCGGNGACGACCGCGCGGTCGACTACACGGCGGAACCGTCGCTCACTTTCGAGACGCCGAGCACCACCACGCTGCCCGAGCGGATGGAGAACGAGCCCGAGGACGAGATGCTGGGTCTGCCGGAAAACCGGCCAGCCATTCGGTTCACGCCCGACGGCTTCATCGACGAGGTCAGTGTCGCCAGCATCATCATCCGACAGGGGGACGAAGCGGCGCTCGAGCTGGCGCCGACGCCCAACCGGTTGCGGTACGAGATTCGGCCGGTCGCCCATGCAAACTGAGCGCGCCACGCATGTCCCTAGGCGGAACGGCGCGAGGGTCGGTCGCAGCCTTGGCCGCGGTCGCTTCGCCCGCCGCGTGCAGGCGCGTTCGGCCGCGCAGGGCTTCACCCTCGTCGAGATCCTCGCCGCGCTGTTGATGATGGCGATCGTCATCCCGGTTGCGATGGAAGGCATGAGCGTGGCGACGCGGGCCGGCATCCTGGGGCAGCGCAAGGCCGCCGCGATGCGCGTGGCCGAGCGGGTGCTCAACGAATTGATTGTCGAGGGCGAAACCGATCGCGCCTCCTCCAGCGGATCGGCCACGGACGGCGACACCACCTACCCGTGGACGGTGCGAAACGAGACCTGGCCGGAGGATCCGATGATGCACCTGACGGTGACGGTCACGTTCGTCGTGCAGGGCAACGAGTACATGATGAACCTGAGCACGCTCGTGCCGCCGTCGGCGTCGGATCTCGATGCGCTGGCCACCACCGGCGCGAGCACGCCCGCGCGATGACGGCCTCGGGGCACAGGCACGGCAGACGTAGCGCGGTCAACCTGACCGCGCCGACCCGGGCAGGCTGCCCGTGCCGCCGCGCGGCTGGCGGCTTCACCCTGCTCGAATTGCTGATCGCGACGGCCGTCGGCGCGATCGTCCTGCTGGTGATTCAGACGACCTTCTTCGGGGCGTTGCGGCTGCACAACACGACGCACGAGCGGATCGACCAGGATCTGGCGCTGCAACGCGCGCTGGCGATCGTGCGGCGCGATTTCGCGGGGTTGATGCTGCCGCCTCCGGTGCCGGCCGGTGGCGCGCCCGCTACGACCGTCACGCTGGCCGGGCAGTTTCAGACGGAAAACTTCTCCTCCGTCAGCACGGAGTCGTACGGCGAACGGGTGTGCCCCGATTTGTACACCAGCTCGGGGCGAATCGACGCGTACAATCCGTTTTCGGAGGTGCAGCGCGTCGCCTATTACCTCGCCACGCCGACGGGCGCGGAGGGCGGGGGGGCGGAGAGCAAGCAGCTCCTGCGGGTGGTCACGCGCAACCTGCTCCCCGTGCAGGAAAACGACCAGGGCGAGGACCAGCTGCTGCTCGAAGGCGTGGCCGCGGTTACGGTCAGCTATTTCGACGGTACGAGCTGGATGGATACGTGGGATTCGACCGCAACGTCGACCCTGCCCCGCGCGCTGAAGTTCAGCCTCACGATGATGCCGCCGCCGGCGAGCCAGACCGCGCCGGGCCCGATCGACCTTGTCGTGCCGGTCTTCGTGCGGACCACGACGAGCGAGCAGGAGGACGCGGAGGCCGCGGCGACGCCATGAACATCGCCGTCCTTAACGCAGGGCGGGGTCGCCTGACCCCGCCGAAGATCGCCGAGGCTGCGGCCCGGCGGGGTCGGGTGACCCCGCCCCACAGGGTTAACCGCGGCTCCGTCCTGATCATCGTCATCTGGGTCTGCCTCGGGCTGGTGGCGCTGACGGTGTATTTTGCCAGCGCGATGAGTTCGGAGCTGCGGGCGGCGGACAATCGCGCCGCCGAGATTGCCGCCCGGGCGGCGGTCGACGGGGGCACGCGGTACGCCGGGTACATCCTGAGCCAGTTTGCGACGGCCGGGAAGGTGCCGAACCGCGAGGACTACAAGGCGCAGGAACTGCCGGTGGGGGACGCGACCTTCTGGTTCATCGGCCGCGACCCCGATCAGACGCCGTCGACCGAGCCGTTCTTCGGCCTGATCGACGAGGCCTCGAAGATCAACGTGAACACCGCGCCGCGTTCGATGCTGGAGGCGCTGCCGGGCATGACGCCGGAACTGGCCGATGCGATCCTGCAGTGGCGCACGCGCAGCCGCTCGGGGAGCGGCAGCGACAACGACAATCTGTACGCGCGGCTCGATCCGCCGCGGGTGAACAAGGCGGGCGTGTTCGAGACGGTCGACGAGCTCCGGCTGGTTTACGGCGCGACCCTCGACATCCTCTTCGGCGAAGACATCAATCGCAACGGCGCGCTCGACGACAACGAGAACGACAACGAGCAATCGGCGCCGCTCGACAATGGCGACGGGCTGATCCAGCCGGGCATTCTCGAGTATCTCACGGTCTACACGCGCGAGCCGAACACCACCGCGCGCGGCGGCCGCCGCACCAATATTCAGACGAACCAG
>JGI1356J14229_10004191_pt1 | contig 10784 bp, 10 predicted proteins | sample Subgrocontami58m_FD_14229 | JGI IMG/M metagenome (IMG submission 14229) | reverse complement strand
GCTGGTGCTGCCCGCTCTCGAGGCGGCTGATGGCCGACGCGCTGGTTTCCATCAGCTCGGCAAGCTGTTCCTGGGTAAGGTCATTTTCGATCCGATAGGCGATGACGAGGCGGGCCAGACCTTCCAAGGGCCGAATGGCCGCCGAGGCCGCCGCGTACTCGGGGTCAGCCATTCGACGGCGTCGGGCGACCCGGTAGTTGGATCCGAGCGGACTGTGCGGCTCGGGCCCAACAGTGGCCTCGGTTGTGGACTGCTCGGCTGTCAGACGACTCATCAGGAAATCTTCCCAAGCGGTGCGATCAATGGAACATATCACTTCTGATACGTCTGTCAACCGGGTGCATCATGACCGAGCGCGCGCGGTGGACGACGAGGTACTGCGGCCATCCGGTCCGTGAGGTCCTGCCAACGCCTGTGTGCGATGTCGATCTCAGCCCGGGCGATCTTGCCACCAGGCTTGATGAAGGCGTGCAGGATCACGAATACGTTGTCCGTGCGGCGATAGAGCAGCCGGTAGTGCGTGCTCCCGAGATCAGGGCGGATGTCAAGGGACAGCGGGACTTCCTCCTGGGCGGACACGAGATCTCCCTCTCCACGGACACGTGATCTCCACGCCGACGGACAGCTGATCTCCCGTGGTGGTCAGCCGAGCGGCACCACCCCCTTCCCCGCGGTCGCCGCGGCGAGGCGGTAGCTGGCGCCGTCGGTGAGGACGACGTGGGCGTGGTGGAGGAGCCGGTCGACGGTGGCCGTGGCCAGGGTCTTGGGCATGATCGTGTCGAAGCCCGACGGGTGGAGGTTGCTGGTGACCGCCACGCTGCGCCGCTCGTACGCCGCGTCGACGACCCGGTAGAAGGCCTCGGCCGCCTCCTGGCCGGCGGGCAGCATCCCGATGTCGTCGACGACGATGAGGTCGCTCCGACAGATGCGGGCCACCACCCGCCCGACCGAGCCGTCGACCTTGGCCCGCCCGATCGTCGCCGTGAGTGACTCGAGGCTGAACCAGGCCACCCGGCGCCCGGCGTCGATCGCGGCGGCGGCGAGGCCCTCGAGGTAGTGGGTCTTGCCGGTGCCCGACGGCCCGGCGAGGACGAGGTTCTCGGCTCGTCCCAGCCACTCGAGCGTGGCGAGGGCGTGCTGCGTTCCGAGCGGGATGGCTGACTCCGCCTCCCGCCAGCTCTCGAGCGTCTTGCCCGCCGGAAACCCGGCGGCGCGCCGGCGCATCGCCGTCGTCGCCGCATCCCGCCCGGCCGCCTCTTCTGCGAGCAGGACCCGGAGCACCTCGGCCGGATCCCAGCGCTGGGCACGGGCGACCGCGCAGACCTCGGGCGCCGCCCGGCGGATGTACGGCAGCCGGAGCCGGTGCAGGACCGCGGTCAGCTCGGGCGGCAGGGCCGGCGGGGTGGGTGGGTTCATCGGCCGAAGCCGTCCCAGGCGGCGGTGCCCGGCTGGACGCTGAACGCCTCGTCGAGGGTGGCCAGGGCCCCGCCGGGCTCGCCGCCCGCTTGGTGGTCGAGGATGGACGCGAGGTCAGCCTCGGCGAAGCGCCTTGCGCCGGCCGCGGTGGCGAGTGCGACCTCGACCCGTGCGCGTCCGACGAGGGCCGCGAGCTCGACCGCCCGGGCCATCTTGGCCCGCACCCGGACCGTGCCTGACGCGGCCGCCTCGACGAGCCAGGCCTCGGCACCCGATCCCAGGGCGAGGAAGGCGATCTCACCCGGGTCGACCGGGCGCGGCCGGGCTCCCCAGGTGCCTCGTCCGGCCGGATGATCGGGGAAGTGGGCATCGTCGATCCGCGGCTGGCCCGGCGTCGAGCGGGCATGGCGGGCGATCTCGGCCAGGCCTGCCTCGGTCCGGGCGACGATGACGACCTCGTCGCCGCTGACCCGCACCCAGACCTCGGCGCCGACGAAGGCACGGGGGGTCGAGTAGCGGACCGAGCCGAGCCGGATGGTCTGGTCGTCAGCGACGGTCCGGGTCACCCCGAGCGCCGCGGTGTACGGCTCGACGGGCAGGACGTGAAGGTGGGCGCGCTCGAGCGCGAGCAGGTCGTCGGGACGGCGCCCCGTCTCGCGGTGGACCCGGGCATTCACCTGCGCGCAGAACGCGGCGCAGGCGGCGGCGAGGTCGCCGAAGCTCCGATAGACGGGGAGCAGGTTGGCGCTCGTCGGGACAAGGTCGGCCTTGGCGATCTTGACCGTGCTCTCGCTGCCGCCCTTGCTCTCGGGATCGAAGGGCACGCAGGCGTTGACCTCGATCCCGTAGTGGCGCCCCGCGGCGACGATCTCGGGGTGGCGGACCCCGATCCCCGCGATCCGCTCGATCGTGATCGTCCGCTCGTTGTCGGTCAGGGCGTACGTCGGCGCCCCGCCGATCTGGCGCAGGGTCGCGTCGAGACACGCGAGCAGCGACCCGAGCGTGCGGTCCCAGGTGGGGATGACCACCCGGAAGCGGCTCCAGGCGAGCCAGGCGCAGAACAGGAGGGTGGGACGGCCGGCGATCACCGGACCCGCACCCCAGTCGAACTGGAGCCACATGCCGGGCTCGGTGATCCACGGCCGGTACGTCCGCCGCCGGCCGGCCCGGAACGCCGCCTTCGCCGATCGGACCGCGCGGCGGGTCGTGCGCTCGCTCGCGGCATACGGCGCGAGGGGGTCGAGCGCGCACAGGCGCTCGTGGACGATGTCCGCGCGGACCCGGCCACCCGAGCGCTCCACGAGCTCCTCGATCTTGGCGCGGTACCGGTCGACGATCATCGGCCGGCGCACCCGGGTGTTGGGGTCGGCGCCGTCGTCACGGGAGGTGACGTAGCGGGTCACGGTCTTGGGATCGCAGCCGGCGAGCTCGGCCGCGGAATGGGGGCATCGGGTGAGGTCGAAGGCCTCGAGGATCTCCATGATCTCCCTGTCAGACTTCTGCACGATCCCTCCGGTACGGGTGATGGCCGTTGCGTGTCGGAACACCGCAAGGGTCGCCCACCGGTGGGATCGCGAGGCTTGGACGTGGACGGCGGGTGGAGATCAGCTGTCCGCCCACCGGGAGATCAGCTGTCCGTCAGCGAGGAAGTCCGTGTCCGCCTACAGGGAGGTTGGCATGTCCGCTGTCACGAATGTCGCTTGAGCGAGGACGACGGTTGCCGAACGGCGCTGGTCCGGCCCTACTTGGCGAGAAGGCCCAAAGCGAGTCGGATGCCGAGAAACAGACCGAGAGGGATCCCGAAGAACAATCCAAGAACCAGCGAGAACACTCCGAGCTGCATCGCAGCGCCAATCCAGGTCAAAAGGAAGAAGCCCAGGAATGCGCCGACCATCCCGCCGAACGTGCCGAGACACCGGACGGTGAACGCATCTCGCGTCCACTTTGCGATGTCCCTTCGGTCGCCGACGGGCCTAACATCGATGCGCGTTCGGGGTTCGTCTCTAGAGGACGGCGACTGGGGTGTTTGCCTCGCGGCGGCGGGGTCGGGTCCCGGTCCGTACTTGAAGTCGAACCCGCACTTCTTGCACCAACCGAAAACGGCATCGTCGCGCCGCGTGCCACATCGAGGGCAGTACTCGTAGTCCATTTCGCCTCCGGGCCCGTCTGGACGCAGCGACAGCATACGGGGCGCGGTAGCGAGGCGGCTCTGCCTTCGCTTGGTGTCCGGGAATGTCACCCGAGCGGAGGCCGGATCCCAAGACCCCGCCCCTGAGCCTCGTGACGGAGGATCACCGGTCCGGCTCAACCCCGAAGGTTGAGGGCTCGACCCCAAGGGTCCTCGCAATCAGGCCGCGGGCGCCATCGAGTACGCCCGACTCATCTGGGACGAACAGATGGATGATCGGCAACTCACGGATCCGCACATCGACGGCGTCCCCGCTCGTGGTCCAGGTCGCGTGGTAGACCGGTCGCTCGCCGCGGGCGATCCTTCGGCGACCTGCGGCCACATGGTCGCGCAGCTCCTTCATCACGCCTCCGCCTCGATCATCCTCGCCTGGGGCCAGTCCTCTGATGGACGGCTGGGTAGCCAAGGGTGCGCCGCCGCTCTCGCTTGGTGTCCGCGAATGTCACATGAGGCAAGGCGCAGCGCAGTGATCCTACTTGGGTGCGGCCGGGTCCCGTTCAAAGAGACGATCGACGTCCCGAAGTCCCACCAACTGGCTTCCGATTCGGAGGTGCTGATCGGCCAGACTGGGCATGTTTCGGACATCAAACTGGGCGAGACGGTCGAATACCGCGATGGCCACGCGCAGGACCTGGGCAACGTCCAATCGGCGGACCATGGTTGGGATGAGGTGGAGCGCCAGGAGGTTCGTGCGTTTTGTGATCAGATCGGCGCTCGCTTTGTACTTCGAGTCCTGCCGGCGTAAGGCCGATCTACGGGAGCATCGGATCCGCAGTTGGGACCACGACCTCGGCGCGACTCGAAGCAACGCTGCGACCTCGCCACCACCGTGCGAGCGCGGCAATGCCGGCGATCAGCATCGCCGCGCCGATCGTCCCCACGGCGTGCATCGGGCCGTCGCTCGTCGTGACGTAGATGTTCTGGAGCGCCGAGGAAAGCGGCTCCGGCAAGACCGGCGCCCCGCCGTTGACCAGGGTGGCGAAGCTCAACCAGAGTTGCGGCAACGCCACGAAGAAGCCGCCCACGACACCGAAGGTGAGGCCCACCACCACGGACGCGGCACGCCACGCCAGTGCCCCGATGAACAGGACAGATCCCGCGACCAGCATGGCCCCGAGCATGAATGTCACGCCGAGCCCGGAGTAGTCGAAGGATCGCCCTGCATACCGCACGGCGTCGCGCAGGAACGTGTTGTCGAACCAGTTTGCGAACACGAGCACGAGCGCGGCACCCGCCAGCGCCACGAGCGTCCTGCCTGTCTTCGACATCCCCCACCTCGCTTCCTGATCGAGCCAGTCTCCTGCGAATGTGGGGAGTGACGGCTCACTCGTCAAGGGCCGGTATTTCATTCACAGGCTCTCATTCCGCTGGTGTCGCTTGGCGTGCTGTTACGCGACGCCGCTATCCACGGCGGCGAATCTCCGCGGAGATGGCCGGCACGATGGCGTGGAGGTCGCCGATGACCGCGTAGTCGGCCACAGCCATGATCGGCGACTCGGGGTCCGTGTTGATTGCGAGGATCCGCTTGGCGGACTTGCAGCCGACGATGTGCTGGATCGCGCCGCTGATGCCGCACGCGATGTAGAGGTCGGGGGCGATGCGCTGGCCGGTCTGGCCGACCTGCTGGCTGTGGGGTCGCCAGCCGTTGCTCGTGACGACGCGCGAAACGCCGACGGCCGCGCCGAGCAAGTCGGCGAGTTCCTCGAGTTCGGAGAAGGCGGCTGCCGATCCGACGCCCCGTCCCCCGCCCACGACGACCTTGGCATCCGTGAGGGAGATGGAACCCTTCGAGGGCGGCTCGTGGCCGGTAACGCGGACGACGAGATCGGCCGCATCGATGGTCGGCGTGAAGGGCACGACCGATGTCGCAGTCGCTCCGGCCCGGGCATCCACCGCGACCGCATGCGGAGCGACGGTCAGGCACCGGATCGGCGCATCGAGCGCCGCATCCTCGAGCAGGCTGCCCGCCCAGCGCTGCCGGGTGATGGACCACGAGGCACCCGGGGTGGCCGCAATGACATTGGCCGCAAGCGGCATCCCGAGCCGGGCGGCGGCGTGCGCCAGGACCTCGGCTCCGGGATCCGTCCCCGGCCCGATCACGGCTACCGCTCCGCGCGTCCCGGCGAGCTCGGCCAGGGCCGCGCCCCAGGCCGCAGGCGCATACGCGCCGGCGATGGACGCGTCAGTCACGACGTGGGCGGTGGCGGCCCCGTGCGCGCCGAGGCCCGCTGCCACGCCGGCCGCATCGGCGCCGAAGAGCAGAGCCTCCACGACCGCACCGCCAAGGCCCTCGCCGAGCGACCGCGCGAAGGCCAGCGTTTCGAGGGAGACGCGATCCGCTCCGCCCGCGGCGTCGCCGGTCCCGAGTTCAACGAAGACGAGGATCGGGCCGCTCATCGCGCCACCACGCCGAGCCGCTGGAGCAGGTCCACGACCGCAGGCACCGCCTCGACGCCACGCCCGAGGATCTCCGCCTGCGAGCGCTCCTCCTCCGGGAGCCGGAGCAGGACCTTCGTCGGGCCGACGGGCGCACCGGCCGCAACCGCGGACCCGGCACTCGCCGCACCCACGGAGATCCGCTCGACTTCCTTCTTCTTCGCCCGGAGGCGACCCGGGACGGACGGATAGCGCGGAAGGTTGATCCCCTCCTTCACGCCGACGACCGCGGGCAGCGGCAGGTCGTAGGTCTCCCAGCCGCCCCCAACGGCCTCGCGTCGAGCCGTGACCGAGCCAGCTCCGATCGTCAGGCCCTTGAGCCCGCTGACGACCGGACGGCCGAGCGCAACGGCGACTCGGATCCCGACCTGGAATCCGCCGCTGTCGGCCGACTCGTTGCCGAAGATCACGAGATCGAATGGCCCGCCGGCTGCCTCCTGTGCCCGGATCGCGTCGGCGATCGCGGCCGCGGTCGAGACCGGATCCCACTCCGAACCGTCGGTTTCGAGGAGAACGGCGCGGTCGATCCCGAGCGCCATCGCGTCGCGCAGCTGCTCTTCGGCCGACGCGGAACCCAGCGTCAGGACGGTCGATTCGCCGCCTCCGGCCTCGATGATCCGGACGGCTTCCTCGACACCGCACTCCTCGTGCGGGCTGATCGTGAAGCCCAGGAACTTCGTGTCGATCTCCTGGCCATCGGCGGTCAGGACGATCCGGCCACCGGTCTGGGGCACGCGCTTGACGCAGACGAGGACGCGCACGGGTGTCCTACGCCCGGATTCGCGCGTTGTCCGGGTCGAACAACGGCGTCGCGCCGGCAATCGCGACGGTCACCGGGTAGTGCTCCCCGAAGTACTCGACGACGAGCTTTGTGCCGACCGTCGCGTACTCCGGTGGCAGGTACGACATCAGGAGGTGCTTCCCGACCGACGGTCCGGAGCCGGCCGAGGTCACGTACGACCGCCGGCCCTTCGCGTCCACGATCGAGCGCCCATCGGGCGTCAGGATCGGCTCGCGGCCCAGCATGTAGCGCTTGACCCCGCTCGACGAAGTCGGGTCGTCCACGGTGAGCGTGCACAGGATGGCGACCGGCGGCTCGGCGCGCTGCCGCTCATAGGCAGCGCGGCCCACGAAATCGGTGTCCTTGACGCTCGGCCGGGCCATGCCCGCCTCGACAAGATTGAAGTCGAGCTCCAGCTCCGCGCCGTGTGCGCGGTAGCCCTTCTCGAGCCGGGAGGTCACGGCGTATGTGCCGATCCCTACGGGGACCATGCCGTGCGGCTGCCCCGCCTTCCAGAGCGCGTCCCAGACCCGGAGACCCTGCTCCATCGGGACGTAGATCTCCCAGCCGAGCTCGCCGACATAGCTGATCCGCGATGCCAGCGTCCGAACCCCATCGATGTCCACCGACTTCGACGTCAGGAACGGGAACCCGGCGTGGCTGACGTCGGCCTCGGTCACGGCCGCGAGGATGTCCCGCGCCCGCGGACCCCACAACCCGAACGTGGTCATCGCACTCGTCAGATCGAACAGCTGCGCGGATCCGTCCGCCGGCAACCCGTCGACGAAGATCTTCTTGTCGCGCATGCCCATGCCGCCGCCGGTCACGACCCGGAAGTGGTCGTGGGCGAGCCGCATGATCGTCAGGTCGGCGAGGATCCCACCGGCCTCGTTCAGGAGTGGCGTGTAGACGGTCTTGCCGGGCCGCACGTCCACCTTGTTGACGCACAGCCGCTCCAGCGCGACGAGCGCGCCGGGGCCGGTGACGTCGAAGATCGCGAAGGCGGACAGATCGACCAGGCCGGCCCGGTCGCGCATCGCGATGTGCTCGGCGTTGATGATCGGACTCCACCATCGGGAATCCCATTCCGCAGCGCGCGGCATCACCCGGTCGCCGTATTCGGCGAGGAGCGGCTCATTGCTCGCGTACCAGAAGGGCCGCTCCCAGCCGGCCGCCTCGAAGGCCACCGCGCCGAGCTCCGCGTGTCGGGCAGCGGCGGGCGACCGCCGGATCGGGCGGTTGCTCTCCCACTGCTCCATCGGGTGGACGATGCCGTAGGTCTTGTTGAAGCCCTCGGTCGCTCGAGCCCGGATGTGCTGCCAGGTCTTGTGGTGCTCGTAGAACCGGGCGATATCGGAGCCGTGCGGATCGATCTCCGGCGTCCCGTGGGTCATCCACTCGGCGACGCACTTGGCGATGCCGGGGGCTTCCTTGATCCAGATCGCCGCGACCGACCAGAGGTTCTTGACCTCGGGTGTCTCGCCGATGATCGGGTTGCCGTCAGGGGTGAGTGACAGCAGCCCGTTGATCGCGAGCTTCACCCCGACCGTCTCGTCACCGACGATCGACGGGAAGAGCTCGAGGGCGTCTTCGAGCTGCGCATCGAAGTCGTCCTGGGTGAACGGGAGCATCGTCGGCGAGAGCGCCGAGGCCTCGATCGAGGGGATGTCGTCCGGGTCCATGAGGATGGTCCGGTGCGCGTATGAGCCGACCTCGAAGCCGTTCCCGTGCTGCCGCTCGTACATGTTCGTGTCCATGTCGCGGACGATCGGGTAGTCCACCTCGGTACGGGCGTTCGCGAATATCGGGACGGGCCCGATGTCGATCATCTGGTGAACCGCCGGCGTGAGCGGGATGGACGCGCCGGCCATCTTCGCGATCCGCGGGCTCCAGATGCCACAGGCGATGACGACGTATTCGGTGTCGATGTCCCCCTGGTCCGTCCGAACGCGAGTGACGCGGCCGTTCTCGGTGTCGACACCGGTGACCTCGACCCCGGCCGCGATCGTCAGGGCGCCCATTTCCTGCGCCGCCTGGCGCATGAGCGTGCCGGCCTGGAGTGAATCCACGACGCCGACACCCGGGGTGTAGAAGCCGCCGAGGATGATCGTCTCGTTGATGAACGGGACCATCGCCTTGACCTCGGCCGGGGTCAGCAGGCGGACGCCTTCGACGCCCCACGACTTCGAGGACGCCATCCGGCGCTTCAGCTCCTCCATTCGTTCCGGCGTCCGGGCGACCTCGATGCCACCGCACTCGTGGTACACGCCGAGTGCGCGGTACTGCAGGGCGCTGTCCAACGTGAAGGCCGCCATCTCCTTGTTGTGGTCGGTCAGGAAGATGAAGTTCGAGGCGTGACCGGTGGAGCCGCCCGGGTTCGGGAGCGTGCCCTTCTCCAGCAGGACGATGTCCCGCCAGCCGAGCTTGGCCAGGTGGTAGGCCATGCTGTTGCCGACGATCCCGGCCCCGATGACAACGACCCGAGCGCGCTCCGGCAGAGACCCCATGTGGTTCACGACCTCTCTGTTCCTGTGCCCACGTGGGGGCGTGCCGCCAGATCGTAACGTCTTTTCCGGTCCCGGCTCATGACCGGATCCGTTCGTTGCTCGGGTCGTACGGCGCCCGGAACGAGGCCCTCGCCGGGAACCGCTCGGTCGCGATTTCGACCTCGTAACGGCCCTCGGCGAGCCAGCCCGCGCCGACCGGGCCGTCTGGGCGGCGGACGTAGCCGAGCCCGATCGACCGGCCGATCGTGTGGCCGAACATCGCCGAGGTGATCCGCCCGACGAGGGCACCGTCGCGCCAGACCGGTTCGTTGTGATACAGGAGTGGATCCGGGTCGTCCAGCGTGAACACGGCGAGACGCCGGGTGAGCCCCGCCTCGCGCTGGCGGAGGAGCGCTTCGCGCCCGATGAACCCGCCCGGCTTGTCCCAGGCGACCGCGAACCCGAGACCCGCCTCGAGGACCGTGTCTTCCTCACCGATGTCGTGGCCCCAGTGGCGGTACGCCTTCTCGATCCGGAGCGAGTTGAGCGCGTGGTAGCCGGCGTGGCGGAGTCCGAACGCGTCGCCCGCCGCGACGATCTCGTCGTAGACGTGGGTCGCGAACTCGCTCGGGATGTACAGCTCCCAGCCGAGCTCGCCGACGTACGTCACGCGCGACGCGCGGACGAATGCGAAACCCAGGTCGATCTCGCGCGCCGTCCCGAAGGGAAACGCCGCATTTGAGAGGTCCGCGTCGGTGAGCGAGGCGAGGAGCTCCCGCGAGCGCGGGCCCATGACGCTGATGACGGCCTCGGCCGAGGTCACATCCGTGACCGTGACGTGGGCGTCCCGCGGGATCTCGCGCCGGAGCCAGTCGAGGTCGCGGATCGTCGACGTGCCGGTCGTCACGACCATGAACCGGTCGTCGCCAAGGCGAGTGACGGTCACGTCCGACTCGATCGTCCCGCGCTCGTTCAGCCATTGGGTGTAGACGATGCGGCCCGGCTCGACGGCGACGTCGGCGGCGCAGATCCGCCCGAGCGCGCGCTCGGCGTCGCGGCCCTGCACGAGGATCTTGCCGAACGAGGTCTGGTCGAAGAGCCCGACGCCTTCCCGCACGGCCCGGTGCTCTTCAGCCGAGTACGGGAACCAGTTCTGGCGTCCGTAGCTGTACTCGTAGCGCGGCTCGACGCCCGCCGGCGCGTACCAGTTCGCCCGCTCCCAGCCCGCGACCTCGCCGAAGCACGCGTTTCGGGCGGCCAGCCGGTCGTGGAGCGGCGAGCGGCGGACGCCGCGCGACGTCTCGAACTGGCGGAACGGCCAGTGCAGGTCGTAGAGGAGACCGAGCGTCTCGGTCGTCCGCTGGTAGAGGTATCGGCGGTTGCGCTGGAACGGCATGAAGCGCCGGATGTCGACCTCCCACAGGTCCATCGGGGCGTGGCCGTCGACGAGCCAGTCCGCGGCGGCCCGACCGGCCCC
>JGI1356J14229_10004176_pt1 | contig 10809 bp, 10 predicted proteins | sample Subgrocontami58m_FD_14229 | JGI IMG/M metagenome (IMG submission 14229) | reverse complement strand
CCCAAAAAGATGAACGGTCAATGGTCAACTTTCAACGTTCAATTGTCAATGTCGAATCTACCAACGGAGTAATTGCCATGAAGCTGTTCAACAAATCAAAATCCAACGGACAAGAGAAGAATAGGAAAGTTGATGACACGAGCCGCCGGTCATTCTTACAAAGTCTCGGGCTTGGCGGAATGATTGCCGGACTCGCCGGCTTCGGCTTTCAATCGTTCCGCTCACTTGTGCCGAACGTGTTGTACGAGCCGCCGATGAGATTCAAAATCGGAACACCATCGAGTCTTGCTGAAGGAATGACGTTCCTCGAAGATAAACGGTTGTACATCTTCAAGGAAGGAAAGTCATTCTACACAATCTCCGGTTCATGCACGCATCTCGGTTGTACAGTGAAGTACACAAAGCTCAATCAGCCGAAGCAAGTGGAAATTGACGGACAAAAGAAGAACATCGCGTTCGAATTTCATTGTCCGTGCCACGGCTCGAAGTTCTACGCCGATGGAACAAACTACGCGGGTCCCGCTCCGACACCGTTGCATTGGTACAAGTTGGAGGTCTCACCGGACGATGGACAGTTGGTTGTGAACTTGAATGATGAAGTGGAACGGAATTTCAGGCTGACGGTGTAGACTCAATTCACTCAATTCTGAGGGAGCGGAGCGACCGAAGAATCTCTCACCATTTCAATCGCGGAAAGATCCTTCGCTCCGCTCAGGATTTACGGAGAACATAATGAACATCACAGAATCAACAAGAAGCGCGTATAACAAACTCACGTGGACATGGAAGCCGTCGAGCGACAAAGAAGCCGGCGATGCCATTGTGAAGAACATTTTGTTGCACTGGTTCCCAAACAAAGTCACGAAAGGCAGTCTCTCGTGGAACTACTCGTTCTATCTCGGCACGATTTCGTTTGTGCTCTTCATGATTCTCACGATCACCGGTGTAGTTCTGATGTTCCTCTACGTGCCGTCTGTCGAGCGGGCGTACGGCTCAGTGAAAGACCTTGAGTACGTCATCTCGTTCGGATGGTTGCTGCGCGGCGTGCATCGCATAGCTGCGCACTTGATGGTTGCGGTAGTCTTCTTGCACATGATGAGGGTGTTTCTTACCGGCGCGTACAAGAATGGCAGTGCAGTTGGCGCAAACCGTCCGTTGAACTGGGTTATCGGCCTTGTGCTGTTCGTGACGACCCTACTGCTCTCGTTCACCGGCTACTTGTTGCCTTGGGATCAGCTTGCGTACTGGGCAATCACCGTTGGCACGAACATCGCAAGTGCTGCACCTGTTGTCGGCAAATGGATCCGCTTCTTGCTCCTTGGCGGAACGACAATAGATCAAGGGGCGCTCATTCGGTTCTACGTGCTACACGTCTTCTTCCTCCCCGTCGTCGTGCTGCTTCTCTTTTCTTGGCACATGTGGCGCGTCCGTAAAGACGGCGGACTCGCAGTTGTTGACCACGAAGTATTGTCCGAAGGACTCCGTGCGGAGGAACAGAAAGCAGAAAAAACTGCGCCGGTGAAATCCAAAACATACTCTCTCCTCGGAATTACAAACGGAACGACTGTTCACGTACAGAACACAATGGTGGATGAAGAGAAAAACTCCGTTCCATCAACGCCACATCTCACGCGACGCATTTGGCTCGCAACACTCGCGACACTTGTCGGGACTGTGATTCTTACAATGATTTTCCGAGCGCCACTTGAAACGGCTGCGAACCCTTCGGTCACACCGAACCCGGCGAAAGCACCGTGGTATTTCCTCTGGCTCCAGGAAATTGTCACGATTACAACGGTAACGATCGGCTCGTTTACAATCAACGGCGCGTTGATTGGCGGTATTCTGTTGCCGGGCATTCTGCTTGTGCTTGCAGCGTGGTGGCCCTACAAGGATTCGTCGAGTGTAAATTCCGTTGGCGTCTGGTTCGCACCGGAGCGCAAGAAGCAGAACATGATGTTCCTTGGCATTTGTCTGCTGGTTATCATCTTCACAATCATCGGCACGTACTTGCGCGGACCGTACTGGAATTTCTATTGGCCCTGGGAGTCGTGGCCGGAGATGCCGGTGAAGTTTTAGTTGATTGCGAATTGCTGAGTGCGGGCTATGGTGGAGCGATGGAGTAGTGGAGTGGTGGAGTGATGGATAAATGAACAGCGGAAGAAAATGAAGATGTCAGTGAATCAGCAATTGTTTCTTCGGGCCGTCGAGGGTGACTTTGAGTTGGTTGAGGATGTCGAGACCAAGAAGCGCGGCGTTGGATTTGGATGCAACCACTTCAATACCGCTAAAGACTTGGTCACCAATGGTGATATGGACGAAGAACCCCTGATGGATTCGGAATCTCATGTCGTAATCGGCAAGGTAGATTTTTTCTGTCGGGTCCAACTGCAACTTGAGCGCCTGCTTCATCGGAATCAGCGTCATGTCAGCGCCTGTGTCCACCCGAAATGTTGTTTGAACTCGGTCTCCAGTCACAGGAGAGATGATTGTCACGGGAACAACTGGAAACGTTTTGTCGTCAACAGTTCTATGGTATCGGTGATTCATGCCGCGGCAGGTCGTCGTATTCCTAAGGCGCTGAAAGGAACTCTGTACATGCGCGGCTTCTCTCGAACTTCAGTAACGAAAAGTGGTTTGTCGCCAATTGTCTTAAGAACACGGTCGTATAGTGCAAGACGGTCTTTGTCAACATCCAGCACTTCTTGGTTTGTAATAGCAATCCACTTGTTTCGGTACTTCTTGAGAAGTTCGCGCTTATGGTTCTCGTAATACGAAATGTTTTTTCGCCACTCGCGCATGTAGGCGGCGCGGTCTCGATAGGATTGTTTTCGCTTTGCGGTTGTCATAGCATTCTCCAAATTCACTCACTTGAAGTTAGAGATTTGAACATATAAACGCAATAGAAGCCATGGACCACAAATCAATCAACGACAAACTCACATTCGTGAAGAAGGATAAACTCTTCCTCAGCATCACCGGCATCGCGGTGTTTGTGTTGATGGGCTTCATCTCGTACAACTACTTCACTCCTGAGTGGCAGAGCTATCAGTCGGAGTTTAAGGATTTAGTAGAAGAGAAATTTGGATCCGAGCGCGCTGCAACGATACCGACTGGCTTGCAGCAAGTGTATGTCAAAGAATTGGACAAAGCCGACCGCTGCGTTACGTGCCATCAGGCAACGGAGTGGAAAGGATTGGAGAATGCACCGGAGCCATTCAAGACACATCCAAAAGAGATCCTCGAAAACCATCCGGTTGGAAAGTTTGCGTGCACAACATGCCACGGCGGACAAGGATATGCAACCGACGTGCAAGAGGCACACGGGATCATCAAGGACTGGGAAGACCCTTTGCTCGGAAAAGACCTCGCCGAGTTCTACGTACTGAGCGACAAGAAGGCGCTGATGCAAATGAAGTGCAACTCCTGCCATCGCTACGACAAAGCAACGAAGGGTGCTGAGCAAATCAATCGAGCAAAAGAATTGGTGACGCTAAAAGGCTGCCGCGCTTGTCACGTCATCAACGGTCGAGGGGGAACGGTTGGACCGGATTTGACGTACGAAGGGATGAAAGCGCCGGAACAATTCAACTATGAGCGCATCAAAGGATTCCACTCCGAGTTTACGTGGCAAGTCTCGCACTTGAAAAACCCGAAAGCATCTGTGGCAGAAACAGTGATGCCGAATTTCAATTTCAGCAGTGCCGATGCACAAGCGCTTGCCATGTTGGTGATGAGCTGGAAGAAAGAACGCATCCCTATCGAATATATTCCGAGCCACAATTACCGCGATGTGCCGACGGCTGAAGAGCAAGAAAAGGAAGAGCGGATGATGAAAGGTCCCGGCTCGTTCTTCGTGAAGAAAAATTGCTTCGTCTGTCACTCTGTTTCGACACTCGGTATCGAAGCGGCTGCGCAAATCGGTCCTGACCTCGCGCTTGCAGTGACAGATGTGCAATCGCGATTCGGTCGGACGTTGGATGACTTCCTCGCGAGGCCGACGGGGACGATGGAGGTTGTGCTTTCGACAATGATTACGCTGACGCCTGAAGAAAGAAAAGAAGCGATTGAGAAACTGCGGTATGCCTTTGAGTTGAAGCAGAAGGAAAAGGCTGTTGCGAGTTCGAAAGAGAAAAGGTAACCACGGATTACACGGAAACATACGCGGATGCTCGCGGATTTTTTTTGTCCATCCGCCAGAGGCGGATGAGCCTCCGGCTCAGAAGAACACGAAGGAAGGATTTTTGAAACAGCAGATTTTTTTTGGAATGAAGCCACGGAGTGGCGTGAAGAATTTAGCCCATTGCGTGAGCAATGGGAAAACTGGTTTAGAGTTGTCTATCTCATGGGGGGAACGCCCGACTACGTCCCGACAATAAACGTGGGGACTTCGTCGGGTAAACCCAACATAATTCTGAATGGTGATTTTTGAATTGTAAACGATCAATGGTCAACGCTCAATTTTCAATGGTCAATTCCAACTCTAAGAACTCTAAAAACTATGTGGTGAGCGATAGTGAGCGAAGACGANCTACGAACCATCTATAAACTCAAAACCAATCACCCCCGANCACATTTGTATCGGGAAACCATCAACAAATCAAGAAGGAGTAACAATCATGAAAGCAAAACTTTCAATCCTGCTCGCTCTGACTATCGTCGCTGCGCTGCTCATCGGCTGCGGCGAGGAGAAGAAGGGGCGAGGAGCCCGTTCCGATGTCCAGGAAGCGGCGCTCAAGACGTACGTTGCACCGGGCGACATGGATAAGTACTATCTCTTCAAGTCCGGTGGGCACTCAGGCCAAGTATACATCTATGGCGTGCCTTCCATGCGGCACATCTCGACGATTCCAGTGTTCACGCCGTACCCCGCGACCGGCTATGGCTTCGACAAAGAGTCGAAGGAAATGTTGGGCGGCTTCACATGGGGCGACGCGCACCATCCGTCAATCAGCGAAACGAACGGCGACTACGATGGACGTTGGCTGTTCATCTCCGACAACGCAAACAACCGCATGGCGCGTATTGACTTGCGCGACTTCAAGACAAAACAAATCCTCGGACCGATTCCCAATGTGTCGGGCAACCACTGCTCTTCATTCTCCACAGAGAACACTGAATACATTCTTGCCGGATCGCGCTTCTCTATTCCACTTCCGAAAGGAACATTCGAGAAGATTGAAGACTATGCAACAAAGTACAAGGGCGTCGTCGCCGGTATTGCTGTTGACCCGAAGTCGGGCACCATGTCGCTTGGCTGGGAAATATTGATGCCGCCGTTCAATTATGATTTAGGCGATGCAGGCAAAGGACCGAGCAAGGATTGGGGTTTCTGGACATGCTACAACAGCGAGCGCGCAACAGGCAAGCTTGAAGTTACATCAACACAAAAAGATCGCGACTACGTTGCAGCAGTGAATTGGCCTGCGGCAGAAAAGGCAATCAAGGACGGCAAGTTCAAGATGATTGGCGGCGTGAAGGTGATTGACCCGAAAGACGTGCAAGGCATTGTCTATCTCATACCGGCGGCAAAGTCACCACACGGCGTCGACGTCAGTCCCGATGGCAAGTACATCATCGCCAGCGGTAAGCTGCAAAGTATTACCACAGTGTTCAACATCGAAAAAATGCTGACCGCAATCGAGAAGAAAAATTTTACCGGCAACGAGGATGGCATTCCCGTGCTGAACTACGATGCAGTGAAGGATGCTGAAGTGAACGTCGGTCTCGGACCGTTGCACACGCAGTTTGATGATAAGGGAAATGCGTACACGTCGTTGTTTGTCGAGAGCGCAGTCGCAAAGTGGAAGTTAGGTACGTGGGAAGTGCTCGACAAAATTCCGGTCTCGTACAACATTGGACACTTGACGGCATCGGAAGGCGACACGAAACATCCGACCGGCGAATTCCTGGTTGCGTTGAACAAACTCTCACACGGGCGTCACTTGAGCGTCGGTCCATCGCAGCCTGAAGCATCGCAGCTCATCGACATCACCGGCGAGAAGATGAGCCTGCTGTATGACGCCTTCACCGAGCCGGAACCGCATTATGCGCAAATGATCAAAGCGGATAAGCTGAAGCCGATTGAAGTCTATCCGAAGGACGAGAACAAACATCCAAAAGCCATTTGGGATGTGAAAGATGCAAAAGTCGTACGTAATGGAAAGAATGTTGAAGTGCAAATGGTTGCAGTGCGCTCCAGCTTCGAGCCATCGAGCTTTGAAGTGAACAAAGGAGACAAAGTCACGATCTATCTGACGAACATTGAACAAACGACGGACGAGCTGCATGGCTTCGGTCTCAACGAATATAACATCAACGTCGTTGTTGACCCGGGCGAAACAAAGACAATCGAGTTCACGGCTGATAAAGCCGGCGTGTATCCGTTCTACTGCACCAACTTCTGCTCAGCGTTGCATCAAGAGATGCAGGGCTACATGTTGGTGAAAGGCAGCGGCGGTGTTGCATCAAGAAAATCACCACGTGAAAAAAATCTGGCAATCAAATAATCGCGCAAACCTTTTGTAGGGACGGGGCATGCCCCGTCCCTACAGGGTACCGACCGTTGTTGAGTGAAAGGATAAGACTGAAATGAAGAAATACATCGAGAAAGCCAACGTGTTTTTTGAAACGCCGATTGATTTCCGAAGCCGCGTGCTCGTCGTTGTCGGCGCGTTGATGCTGTTGCCGACCTTCTTCTTCCCTCTCTGGAACTTGACGTTGTATTCAAACCAATTCCCAGACGGATTGGTGATAGACATCTACTCGTCGAAGCTTGAGGGTGGGAAGACGCCAAACCGCGATGACTTGAAAGAAATAAATTCTCTCAATCATTACATCGGCATGAGAGCATTGAAAGAAGACGACTTCACGGAGTTCAAATGGATTCCGTTCGTTATTGGCGGTGTGATGCTGCTTGCGCTGCGTGTCGTTGTGTTAGGAAGGATGACGAAGCTTGTAGACCTGTTTGTGCTCTTCACCTATTTTGGATTGTTCTCGCTCTGGAGTTTTTACCACAAGCTCTATCTCTACGGGCACGACCTTGACCCTACGGCTGCGGTGAGAATTCCGCCATTTACGCCACCGATTTTCGGTCACGTGACGATGGCGAACTTCGAGGTGTATAGCTTTCCTGACGTCGGTTCGTATTTCATGGCTGCGATGCCGCTGTTTCTGCTTGCGGCAATGTGGCTTTCGAGAAAGGTGCACAAGTGAAGGGCACCTTCAACAGCGGTGGTGCCCGGCTGAAGGTGTCCTTCAGCGAGCCCCTGACGGGGCTGGCAGTTGTAACCGCCCTCGTGCTGGCGTTTGGTCCAACATTGCCTGCAACCGAATTGAATGAACAAAGCCGGAATCAATCTCAACAATTCGCAATTGGCAATCCGCAATCCGCAATCAACAATCTCCAATCGTCAATTATCAATCTTCAATCGTCAATCAAAAGCGCTCGTCCCGGCGACACGCTCGTCATCCCATCCGGCAGATACACCGGCAATCTTCTCATCAACAAACGCCTGACGCTTATCGGCGAAAACAAACCCGTTGTCCGAGGGGAAGGCAACGGGAGTGTTATCACGATTACCGCAGACTCTTGTGTTGTGAAAGGACTCGTAGTTGAGCATTGCGGTTCGATGTTGGTGGATGAGGACGCGGGCATTCTCATTAAATCCAATCATAATCTCGTCGAAGCAATTGAGCTGCGGGATATTCTGTTCGGGATTTATCTGCTCCATGCTGAAGACAATCTTGTTATCAATAACTCTGTTGTGGGAGGAAGGGAGCTTGGGTTTGGCGAACGGGGAAGCGGTATTCACATCTGGAATTCGCAGCGCAACCGTTTTGTCGGCAACATTATTACAGACGTGCGCGACGGCTTCTACATTCAGAACGCGAATCATACATGGATTGAGAACAACGAGGCATTCAACGTCCGCTACGGGCTGCATTACATGTACGCGGACTCGAACGTCTTTTTGAACAACAGGTTTTATGACAACGTTGCTGGTGCTGCAATTATGTATTCCAGAGGCATCGTCATGCGGAACAACGTGTTCGCGCATAACCGCGGCTTCGCGTCCTTCGGCATTCTCTTTCAAGATTGTCACGGACTGACTGCTGATTCAAATGTCATTACCGACAACGTTGTAGGAATGTTCTTCGAGGCTTCGACGGATAATCAGTTCCGCAACAACGTTGTCGCACAGAACGACGTTGCGCTGCAGATGTTCCAGAACTCCATCAACAACACATTCAGCGAGAACAATTTTGTCGATAACCTCAGCCCGCTCGCTATTGTCGGCAAGCGAACGGAGTCGCATTGGAACGTAAACGGACGCGGCAACTACTGGAGCTCGTATGACGGCTACGACCTCGACGGCGACGGCATCGGTGACATCCCGATGAAAATTCAGAACGTCTTTCAATACCTCGAAGGACAGAATGCAAACGTGCGGTTGTACTTGTACAGTCCGGCCTCGCAGGCGCTTGCAGTTGCGGCGAAGGCATTCCCCATTATCAACATCAACGAAGAAGCAGACGAGCATCCGCTTATGCGTCCGCTCGATTTTCATTCGATGCCCGCTGTGCAGATGATGGCGCATCTCAATGAATCATCAACAACGAACAAGCAAAACAACACCCACGCGTGGATTGCATTTCCTTTGATTGGAGTTGTTGCGATTGGATTTATTTATCGCCGATTGAATAGGAAAACGCGCATCAGAAATGTCATTCTGAGTCCCGCCTTCTTTTGGCGGGGCGAAGAATCCATGACCGCGGTCGTGCAACGAGAGGTGGATTCTTCACTCCGTCCCGATTTGAGAAGCAATCGGGACTCCGTTCAGAATGACACATCGAAAGGAATACTATGATTCAGGTAGAACACTTAGTTAAGAACTACGGCAAGTTCACAGCAGTGAACGACATCTCGTTTACTGTGAAAGAAGGCGAGGTGTTTGCTTTCCTCGGTCCCAACGGCAGCGGCAAGACGACAACGATGAAGTCGACTGTTGGACTGAACGTACCAACGTCGGGACGCATACTCATCAACAACCTCGACGTTCAGAGATATCCGAAAGAGACGCGGCAGTTCATGAGCTACCTTCCGCAGCGCGTCGTGTTCCCGGAGAATCAGTCAGCACGTGAAGTGATGCGTTTCTACTGTCGCTTACGGAAGCTGCCGCTTGAGCGGGCAGATGAAGCGTTGGCAAATGCTCGCTTCAACGATTTCTCTGACAAATTCGTGAGCGAATTTTCAGGGGGTATGATACAACGGCTTGGGCTTGCAGTCATTTCGTTGCCTGATGCACCGATACTTCTTCTCGATGAACCGACTGCAAACTTGGATCCGCAAGGCGTGAAGCGATTCCGCGAGTTCATCCTGAATCAAAAAGAGAACGGCAAGACGATTATCTTTTCCACACACCTGCTGCACGAAGCAGAACAGCTTGCTGACCGTGTCGGCATCTTCGTGAGCGGAAAGTTGGCTGCAGAAGAATCAATCGAAACATTGCGGCAAACGTATTTGGCGAGCCAGACAATTGAGGATATGTATTTGCATTATGTTGGAGAGGGACAAGATGCGCAGTAAGAATAGTCAATGGTCAACGGTCAATGTTCAATTATCAATGTTGTTTTTGTTGTATGTCGGATGTGGCTCATCGGAGATAAAGCCCGTGGATATTTTCCCGGAAGACAATTGCTCGCAATGCCGAATGGTTGTATCGGATGAACGGTTCGCGTCGGAAATTATCAACGATGCGAGAGAGGTGTTCAAGTTCGATGACCTCGGGTGTTTGCTGAAATTCAAAACGAGTCGGCACGAAATGAACATCACCGCTACGTTTCTCAAAGACTACGAAACGAAGCAATGGATTCCGTACGAGCGAGCAGTCATCATCGAAACAGATGTTGAAACGCCGATGGGTTCGGGCAAAGTTGCGTTCGCCGATTCGATGAAGGCGCGGGAGTTTCAGAAACAACACCCCGCTAGCAACGCGTTGAGTGAAGCCGGATGTGGCGGAGGATGTTGTGGCAAAAAGAAAAACTGAGCGTGTGTCATTCTGAGTCCCGCCTTCTTTTGGCGGGACGAAGAATCCAGAACAAGTGCTTCGTAGAACCAAAGGGCGTGGATTCTTCACTTCGCTCCACTTCGTTCCGCTCCGTTCAGAATGACAATCAAGAATGAGGCATAGCATGGACTTCAAAGCAATCTACGACATCGCACGACAAGAACTCATCATCAACATCCGCAACAAGTGGACGATTATTTTCGCCGTTGTGTTCGGGGCGCTAGTGGTGAGCATTTCGTACTTCGGCATCATGGCGGAAGGTTTTTCGGGAATGCAAAGCTTTACTCGCACATCGGCGAGCTTGCTGAACCTTGTCCTCTACATTATTCCGCTCGTTGCGCTGACGATGGGCACGCTCAGTTTTACAGGCGATAAAGGCTCCACCGAACTTCTCTTCTCGCAGCCGCTTTTACGCAGTGAAGTGTTGCTTGGAAAATTGCTCGGCGTGTTCTTCTCCATCGCGCTCTCAACACTCATTGGCTTCACGTTAGCGGGCGCAATTGTGGTGGCGGCAAACGGCGCCGAAGGTTTCTCTCGCTATGTTTCGTTCGTCGTTCTCTCGCTTGCGCTTTCATTCGTCTTCCTCAGCATTGCTGTCCTCGCATCAACGATCAGCAGACGAAAGTCAAAGGCGTTTGGCATTGCTTTGTTCCTCTGGTTCTTCTTTGTGCTCTTCTATGATTTGCTTGCGCTCGGCGGAACGATGCTTCTCAAAGGACAAACAGCCAACACATTTCTC
>JGI1356J14229_10004163_pt1 | contig 10823 bp, 10 predicted proteins | sample Subgrocontami58m_FD_14229 | JGI IMG/M metagenome (IMG submission 14229) | reverse complement strand
GCAGATCTCTTGAACATTTCTTCGTAGTTGGGCTCTGGGGGTTCAGGCGCAGCGATTACGAGCTTGGGTTCTTCTGGCCGCCGAAAGAGGGCATCGAGCTCTTTCTCCTCGGCCGGTGGGGGTGTCGCGACGGCCTGTTTCACCCAAACCGGATAGAAGTTCTTTTCCGTGATGGCTTCCGCGCTGGTCGCAGCTTTGGGCGCCTCGAGCACGACGGTCGCAGCCAATCGCCGATTGATCGCCTCACCGGCTCTCCAAGCGCCGGCGAGCAGAGCCAGGATGATCACGTACCCGTAGAGGCGAATGTTGCGGGAGTTGATAATTCCGGCCATGTATGCGGTCCTCAGCTCTTGCTCAGTTGCACACAGAACTCACCGAGGTACCCCAATGGGGTCGGTTTGTCCCCGCGAATTCCGATGGTGCCGATGTGGATGTCGGGCCGCTGTGCAAGGCGCTTGATGCCGGCGAACAACGCCTGGTAGTTCGCAGCCTCAACCTGAAGAGCACCGGCCTCTCCCGCTCTGGTCGAGGTGAGACAAATTCTGGTCAAGCCGATCGGGCGGCCNCCCTGAATGACTGGCTCGATCTTATTGAGTATGACCGTGTCNGCGTTGGTGAAAAGTCCGTAGTCCGCGAGATTGACCACCGCAAACAGCGACATCAGGTCTTGGACGGAGTCCTCTCGCCGATAGTCGTGCACCCAGCGTTGCACACTTGTCCCGAGCGCCAGGTAGTTCTCCTTCCATTTGTGCACGCTGTCGGTGACTGCCTGCTGCGCCAAGGTCTTCTCGCCCAGAATCCGATAGGCTTTCACGCCGTGCACGCAAAGCAAGGCGGCAAAGGCGATGGCCATGAGTAGCAGCGCCTTGTTAGACCGGCTAATCATGGATGAAGCCCTCCAACTGGAACACTCGCGCAGCCTGGTCGTCACGCCACCCCTGGTGCGCCAAACGCACGGACATGCCCGTATTACCCGCGATCCTGGTCATCACCTCCTTCGCCTGATTCATCGCATTGTCGCCACTGTTCGGGACGCTGATCGAGAGCCACACGTCCGGGGCGCGGTCCGGGGCGATGCGCTGACGTTGTTTTTGCGCATCTGGCGTTACCGCAACCCCGACTTGCGCCTGCGCACCAATGCTCGGTGCAGGCAACTTGATCTCGACGATACGCACGCCTTGCACTGCCCCCACACCACGCACGATGGTCGCGGCCTTTTCGGCGAGAATCGTCTGGCGGCGCGGCTCGTCCATGTACATCCGGCGGGCGTTCATCAGGTTGAGGAAATTGGTATCCACCCCGCCCTGCTTTTGAATAGCTGGGTCGGACACCGCCTCTTTGTACTGCGTAACGGCGGTTGTGAAGTCGTCCCAGCTCTTCGTAAGAGCCCCGACGTAGAAGAGCAACCCCGCGCCTACAATTGCCGCTGGAAGGAGATAGTCCGACCGTGAGCTCACATCCCTCACTAGGGGCCGGTAGCTCAGGCGGCGAAACGGGGTTTCGCCGATGTATTCAATCTGAGGTTCGCCCCAGTCCGAAAGTGGGCCCGCCTGAACAAGGCGCGCATTACGTGTGACTGAGGAGGGGGAAGCATCTTTTCCTGCAACTCGACCAACCGCCGATTCACAAACACCATGATTTCCACGTTGGTGCCATCGGCAGACTCGGCCCCACCGAACAGGACAGTCCCCTCTTTGTCGCGGCTCTTTAGCCCCCAGTCAAGATAACTGTCGATCGCAAGCGCGACCCGCAATTTCGGCGCGTCGAACAGGCGCTCATCTACCGAGACGAGGACCTTCGGTGATTCCTTCTGCAAGGACGCGAATAGCCCCCCGGCCGCCTCGCGCTGGCGCTGTGGAACGAAGCCCTGGTGAGTCGGCTCCTCCAGNGAGCTGAAGACCGCNGTCCCCGCCAGGAGGACCCTGCGCACGTTGCGCTCCCGGAGGTCTTCCAGGTCACCCGCGGAACTCAACACTTCAATTCTCGATGCCATCGGCGTCTTGGTCTCACCGACCCGCTTGGCGGATCGCAAAAAAGATTTCCGTGTAGTACGCGCCCAGGGGTGCAGTAATCAGGGCGGCCGAAAGGGCCAATGCGACAACGTTGGCCGCGAAAACAATCTGTCCGAATCGACGAACGCCCTCTTCAATCAGGGACGGCGCGACGCGCAGCAATTCGCGATCAACATCTCCCGTATTCTCGGCGACGATAAAGGCGTTGGCGATGTAGAAAGGCCACCACAGCACGCGCAGATCGTCGCGCGGGAGCTTGGCCGGATCTGCGGAGTTGGACATCGACTTGTTCCGAACCGCCAGGTCCTTTGCAAAAGCATGGACGCTCGCGCCCATCTCGCCCGGCAGTACGGACGCGGTGAGCCGCGCCCCATCGATCGTAGGGATGCCCGCCGCAGCCATCAACGCCATGTAGTGCGCCCACAGCCCGAAGTACATGTCACGTAGCGAGTCCTTCACGACTGGAACGCTGAGAAACAGTTCCAGCAGCCACGCCCGCGCCTCGGGTGTCTGGAGCCACGCGACAAGAGCCGATATTCCCAAGAGCGTGCCAACCGCGATCGCAAACCAGTTGTCGGCGAATTCCGCCGACATCCAAGCCGACAGCTGAAAGAAGAAGCTGTTGGACCCCTTTCCCCCAAGCGATTTCGTGAGGAGCGGCAGCACGTACACCATGAAAGCGATGAATATCGCGACGCCCGCGAGCCCCATGCCTGCGGGATAGGCAAGCTTCATCAGATTTCCACGGAGCTGCATCTGCAGGGCGACGGTTTGCTCGATTCGCGCGAGTACCGCCTCGAGCTTCCCGGACTGCTCACCGGCCCGAACCACAGACACCAGAGCCGTTGGCCAGATTTCCTCAAGTCGGTGCGACAATGGATGCCCGGCCTGCGTGGCTTGCACCGCCCGCCTCCAGAAGTGCGCATGAGAGGGTTGTAGCTGCCCCATTCGAGAGAGCGCCTGGACAAGTGGAATCCCGGCCGAAACCTGGCTCGCCAGCGCGCCGGCTGCCGCCTTGATATCCCTGAGGGGCATCACCATTCGATCACACTAGGAGGTCGTTGATATCGACCCTGTGGGCCGCGATTAGCGCCAGACTGCTGTCCAGCAATGTCAGGCGCCGGGCCGCCGCGAGCACGTTGCGACGATTGCCGCCGTGCAACATCTCCAGTGCGGCATCCTTCACCTTCCGAGTAAATGGCAGCACTTCGTTGATCGGGAGTTCTCCAACATAGCCTTCGCCGCCGCACGCATCACATCCCGCCGGATTCGCCCGGGCGATCTCTGCGGGAAGCGTGGCCTCGTCACCCAGCACATCAAGATAGCGCGTGAACACGTTCTGGTCCGCGTTGGTCTTCGCCGCGATCGTTCGGCAGCTGGGGCAGAGTTCCTTTACCAAGCGCTGAGACACAATGAGCGAGAGGGATTCGACGAATTGGAAGCGTTTGTTTGCGTCGACCGTTTTCGCCAGGACATCGAAGCCCATCACCGCGTCCTTGGCGTGCAGGGTCGAGAGGACCAGATGACCTGTGCTCCCGGCTGCCAAGCACAGGTCCGCTGTCATCCGGTCGCGCACTTCGCCCACCCAGATCAAATCCGGGTCATGCCGCTTGATTGCCCTCAGCACCACTGCAAAGCGCTCGTCTTCGTCCTTTAGCAACGCTCCCTGCGGCACATTGATTTGTACGAGGCCCGAAAAAAACCGTTCGACGGGGTCCTCCACGGAGACGCGCTTGTGCGTGTCGCCAAACAAGGCCACATGCTCGTTGATCGCGCCGGCGATAGTGGTGGACTTGCCTGAGTTTGTCGGGCCCACGACAAGCACGAGGCCTTGGGACAGTTGCATGGCAAACCGGAACTCATCGATCACGTTCTCAGCCAGATTGAGGCCACTGAGGGACACCCTTGATTCAGAGCGAGGCAGCAATCTGATGGAGATGGAGTTCAGATTGCGGATTTCCCCTAAGTGATTGAGGGGAATGAACGACAGACGAAGGAAGGCGTCCCCTACCGCAGAGCGATACGTGATCTGCCCGTCACTTGGGAGGCGCTGAACCGTGTTGGTTGGGTTTGCCCCGGAACGGGACTGCAGGAAATGTAATACCTCAAGAGCGACTTCGGCGCTCATGCGCGACTCGACATGCTTCGGCGCGATCAGGCGGCCGAATTTGCGCATGTGCACGGCCAATCTGCCGTCGCGTGTTGGGCTCAAGGCGATATCGGTCGCACCCTGTGCCAAAGCGTGGTCGATGAGGCGTGAAATGCTCCGGACCGTTGGATCGGTTCTGTTCTCGGCGGCCTCCGCGTCCCAGACGGACGATGAATCAAACGAGTCGAAGGTGTCGTCGGTCGCGTGCACGCTCTTGAGTACGGCCGAAATCTCGTCGCGCGCAGCTGCCGCCAAGGCAGGCTGCGTGTCCAGTGCCTGAAGGATCGGGTCACGACGTCTCTCGGCGCGACCGAGCGATGCGAACTTTAGGAGCGTCGCGAAGGTTGAGAATACAAGGACGGGTTTAGACCCCTCGATCATCATCACGGCCGCATCGATTTCCTCGGCCCGCTTCATCACCGCGTCGATCTGCATACAGGGATGGACGGACAGCACGGATAGCGGCTCGTAGTACGCGTAACCGTTTTTCAACGCCAGCACGCGGTCCATGGCTCGGGGTACGGCCGCTTCCTGCTGCGTAATCCATGCAATGGTCTGGACATGTGGTGGCTTGGTGGCAAGACACCTTGTCCTCTGCTCCTGGGAAATGGCCCCGAGATCCACCAGGAGCTGTGCGCTCTTGGTAGTGCGCGCGCGCCTCGCGTCCTNTGCCAAGCGCAGTATCGTCTTGGTCGGATGTTGCCATCCCCACTCGCGCGCGATGGCCACGAGCTCGTCGTCCACCACAGGTGGCGAAGCTGCGTCCGCCTCACATTCATTGGCGGCGGACTCTGGCCGCGCGGCGCGGTGGTCGTTCGCGGCAAGATTGGCACCCGCGGATCGTGGGTCATTGGCGGCAGTCCCTTGAGGCCCGGGCCGTTCGGCGAGTTCCGTGCTCATCGTGGCATGCCCTATAGGAGCGAGTTGTCGAAATCGGCACCAACCGCTACTCGATTTCCACTACTGTTGAAGATCGGAGATTCGGAGACGAGCACGATGTGCTTGTTGCTGATGAACTGGTAACCAACCGGGCCGCCCCACAGATCGAACATGTCGCCGCAGTCCACGGGTACCCCCATGTAGGTGAATGTGCCGGTGCACGTGTTGGCCGTCCCGCCGTAGCCAGCAAGAGTGCGGAGCGCGTTGATGCTTCCAGTGGCCAGCGGGTTGTTGCTCGCATCCTTGTCGGGAAACTTCGCATTGGTGTTGTAGAAGTCCGCCAGCTTCTGCAGCACGCGGGACATCCTGGCACGCTGGGTCATGATGTCCATGTTGTAGCGCTCTCTTGTTTCCTTGCGGTACCAGCGGCTGGTGGACGCGCCACACCAGCCAAGCGCCGTGTCGTAGCCGCCCGTTCCGCAGGCATTTGTGGCGAGATACGTTGCGCCATCGACACCTTTGCTCGGGTCGTTGGAGAAGAGCACGGCGCGCTGGAACTGCCAGACTCCGTCGTTCAACACTGGGCTGACGGCATACCCCTGCCAGTTGTCTACAACCGAACGCGTTTGCTCGAAACCCTGTGCGGCGCTCAAGGTGGCAATCGATGCTGGGAGCGTCCCCGTTTCGAGCGAGTAGCTCTCGACGTTTTCTGCCAGCACCGTCATTTGCATGTACTTGGCCCGGCTCTGATACACCCGCGCCAAATCCCAGTGCCGGCCGGCGACCTCCGTTGCGATGGTCGCCAGCAGGACCGAGATTACGACCACGATGACCGGGTACATACGCCGCGAAGACAACCGACCTAGTTGATCGCCTTGAGAACGGTCACCGTCCGCGTGCCCGTCGTGGCGGTGCTGTACTGCAGAACCGCCGATGTGTTGTCGCTCGCAGCGAGCGTCGCCAGGGTCGGGTTGTACTTCTGCGCCATCAAGAGGGCCAGCGAATCCGGGACGGTTGCGTAGGCGATGCTCAAGGCAGAAGTGCCGCCTCCGGTGAGGGTCACGGTGTAGCCGCCGACGTTGTAGATGCCAGCGGAACCGCTCGGCTGAGCGACTTCGGTGAGGGGGAGAACCTTGGACTGCGCGTAGCAATTGGTGTAGGCAGCCGCCACGTTGGCGCTCCCGCCGAACAGGATGTCGCTCACGGTCTTGCCGGTGTTCGTGAGCGGACTACCGGACACCGCGCTCGACGTACCGCAGGCCTGGTTGATCAGCATCCAGTTCTGCGCCATCTGGCTCGGTACCCTGAGCAGCAGCTGCGCATTCGCCCCCTCTTTGGAACTGACGAGATTGGGCGCGAAGATGGAAATGAGCACCCCGACGACGGCGACCACGACCACCAGCTCGAGCAAAGTGAATCCTCGTTGCACGTATGACTTGAAGTTGCGGGTTTTCATAAAGGTATCCCATGAAGACAGTGAAGGTTGTACTCGGTCGATCCGCTGTTGATCAGGTCTGTGTGCTCATAGGCGCTCCTTCATTCGGTCAGTGGTCAGAACGTGAGGACAACGTTATTGCCGGGAACGCCGCCATCCGGAGCAACTCCTGAGCTGACGCTGGAGTGGATGCGAATCGCGGCGTAATGCGGCGCTGCGTTTGGGGTCTTGGCTGCCGTGGGATCGTAGTCGCGGCAATACTGGATGCTGCCGCCCCAGGCGGTGGTTCCGAATTCCTGCGCTGAGAGGCCTACTGTCGGAAGGACCAGTACCGATCCGCTCGAGAGGTCATACCAGCCGTCTCGACAACCCTGGTTGGTACCCGGCGTGCCTCCGCTCAGGCTGCCCGCGGCAGCCGCGCCGGCCTGATTGGGATACCAGTTGGTCGAATCCCCGCCGGCAGCGGTCACCTGCTGTGCACGAAGGTATGAGAGGAGACTGTCGCGAACCTTTTCCAGCCGCTGAACCGATGTGGCAAGCATCTGCTTCTGGATTGGGAGCGATGACACGAGGTAGGCTGGGCCATCGGTGCCTGTCGCGGCCCAGGTCGAATAGTTCACAGCGGTCAGCGCAGCGCTTGTGCCGGGGACCCCAGTCGCGGCAGTCGGGTTGCATGTGCTGTCGCTTTTCGGACAGGCCGTCAGGTACAGCGCGCCAAAGTCGTACGCTAGCGTCACCAGGGGACCGCTCTGGAAATACAGCGGGACCTGCTGAGTCAGGCTGCTCACGCGCTGGTAGATCCGGACGTTTTGAGTGGTGGTCCCGTCGTCGTTGATCTCCGCGGGGCTGATGCCGGACTGGGTGAGCGCCTGGGTGAGCACGAGGCCCGGTGCACTTCCGTCGGCAGGGTTGTAGATCGTGTTCGTGTACCCAGCCCCGGTGTACGGCACCGGCAGGCGGCCGTATTGGGTCGAATTGGCGGCGAAGTTCATCATGGCCGCCGCAATCAGCTGGTTGTTCGCCCTGTGCTTTTCGACATAAGCCGAGCGCTGCGCCGAGAGCATGTCACCGAAGACTGGTGCGAGCATGATCGACGTGATGCCGATGACGACCACGGCGATGGCCAACTCGACGAGAGTGAATCCCGCCTGAGGTTTGACGCTGGAGTTCACGCGCGCGGCAGCCATCACTTGCGCTGGTTGACTGCGACACGCAGAGCAAAGTAGTGCGTCTGCTTGCTGCGCGAGGCCTTCTTCACCCCGAAGAGCCCGCCGATGGGCGCGTCCTTGCCGGGCAGCCCGTTTTCGTCAGCGGAGAGGCTCTCTTCTGTCTGGCCGCCGACGACGATCAAGTCACCATCGCGAAGGAGAACCTCGCCCGAAATATTCTCCTTGGTGATGATCGGGATAGTGGTGTTGATGGTGGCGGTGTTGCTTCCGAACGTAATGGTTTGCGGGATCGTCCTGGTGCTCGACTGGATCGACTGGTTGAGCGTGAGTTGGGCGCGAATGAGACCCGTCGAAATATCGACCCGCGGGTTGATTTGCAGGTCCATCCCAAGGTCCACGGGCACCAAGGTGTTCTGGGTGGCCGTTGCTGCCGAGCCCGTGCCCCCGGCCGCAGCCTGTTGGCTCACGGTGTTGTAGTAGTCGGTCAACTTCTTGCTGAATAGGCCCGGAACGCCGCTCGTGGTCGTGATCAAAGGCCGTTGCACAACGGATACCTGCCCGAGTTCGGCGAGGTACGCATTGAAGATCTGCAGCGCGTCGGTTGCGCTCCTGTATTGGAGACCCAGCAGCGCACCGCCCACCGCTTGAGCACCAGCCACCACACTCGGCCCGCCCGCGCCCGCTGGAAGTGTGACAGTCACCCCGCCCAGAGCATTGTTTGAGGCGACTGCACCGTAGCGGCCGGCGGCCCAACTGGTGAACGCCGCGAGATCAAACCCTTCGGAATCGGTCCTCGTGCTCGTGACGAGCACGAGCTCACCCATGAAAGTGATGTCGGTGTTGTACATGTCCTGGACACGCTTGATGTAGCCGTCCAGGTCGCTGAGCACCCAATGGGGGGCTTGGACCGTGATCGCGCCAGTTTCGGGGTTGATGGAAAATGAGCCGATCTGACGCCTGGGTTGGTTCTCACCCTGCGCACCGCCGAAAACGGCCGGCACCACTGGTGGCGGGGTATCTGCGCCGGGAGGCCTCGGGGGGACGTTCTGGATCGGGGACGGCAATGGTGATTGGCCCCCCGCGGCTGTGGTCGGTCGCGGCATCAGCACGGAAAGACGATTGGTGAGCTCGAGGGTCAGACTGGTCCAGAAATCGTCGGCTGCCGATACCACGGTACCGCCCGGTGCAGCCGCGGCGGTGGCCGTGCTTGCACCTGCGCCGGGCATGCCCAGAGCGCTCATGGTCTGCGCNGGCGTAGNCGTAACGCCNCCCGCNGGCGGCGAACCGGGCGCGGCGCTTCCGCTTCCGGCAAACGGGGATGTCGTGCTTCCCTGGGCGGATGCTCCCGNCTGCTGCGCACCGCTCGTCGAGAAGCTGGCCTTGCGCTTGCCGATGTTCAGGNACCACGTGCGACTGGACATCGGTTTGATGACGACCAGCTTTCGCAGGTCATCGGGCTCGAAGTCNAGGCCGACCGACCCGAGCACGACCTTGAGCGCCGTATCGGCATCGGTGNGGTTCAGCTTGCCTGAATAGGCGAACGTNTCCANCGGCANGTCTGAGACAAAGTTCACCCCCTGAGCGGAGAATTTGTCCATGACCACCGACAGCGGAAGGGCATTGCGGATCTCCAGCGACACCCGGATCTTCTTCAGCCACTCGTTGGACTTCGAAGCAACCACTGGGCCGACCGGAATCAGGGTTCCAGGCACTTCCGTTACGCGCGAGAACACTGGGGCGGGTTGCACCGGCACATCCACGACCTTGCGCCTGACCTCGTGCACCTGGTCGATGTCGCGGCGCACCTGCGAGGCCGGCCCGTTCGCGCAGCCGGCGGCCAGTGCCGTTACCGCCAGTAGCGGCGCCGCGATCTTGAAGAATGTGTTCGTCATCACCTGACACCCTCATCGCGCGTCACGAAGACGAGTGGCGGCGAGTTGTCCGGCCGCAACTCTGCTCTCAGTCGAACGGTTCCAGGAAGCGAGTCGAATAGCCCGCGCACCGCGGACTTGAAGTCGGTGTGAAAGACGTGCGCGGCCATGAGCTGATAGTCGCTCTGCTCACCCGTCAACCAGACGAGGGACCAGTTGGCCTTTGCACCCCAGGCGCCGAGCGTCTCGCGCAACGAGGCCCCCGCGGTAACGGCCCATTCGCCCACAGCTGGATCGAGCGTGGGGACGCCCGATTCGGCCTGCAGTGTCAACAGGGGCACGGTGTAGCTCATGCCACTGCTGTCGTTTGCCAGGAGCTTGAGCGTGTCGTTGGGTGTGAACTCGATCTTGAACGGAGCGCCGCCCAACGCCACGACGTCCCCCTGCCTCACGCGAAGAGTGCGAGTCGTGTCAGCACGGTGTGCATCCGCGCCGGCGCCCGCGAGCAGCGCGGCTGGGATTTTGAGTAGGGCCACATTGCGTCCGAAGTCCACCACGGACATCTGGATGCGTCGGAGGAGGACATCCCGCGCGGCGGTTGGCGCAGTGGACGACGCGGCGCCGGTGACCGGGGGCTTGGCAGCAGGCGCACCTGCCTGGCCGTAGGCCGATCCTTGGAGCAGGCCAAGACACACTGCGAGGCAAGCGCAGAAAGTATGATTTCTCACTTCAGGTTCTCCCCATTCAGGAGTGATGCGGCCACAACGGCGCGCTCGGCGATGGAGGAATCGCCTTCCCGGTCCTCACCCACCGTCGCGGCCGGGCGCGCGGACGGCTCGTCGCGGGTGTCGGTGCGCGGGGAAGCTTTGGCGGCGGAGACGACCAGCACCTTGGTTTGCGCGGTGTAGCGAAAACCGAAATTCATTTGCGCCGCGATGGTGATCATCACCTGATGCAGCGGTCCCGTCAGGTTGAAGACCTCCACCCGCTGAGGCTTCTGCAACTCCTCGTTGCTCGCGTCTGCCCCGACAACAAGGCTGATGCCGGTGTCGGTGAGCAGCACACCGAGGACGTCCATAGCGCTCGCGTAGCGAAAGTTGATGGGGCCCACCACGTGCAATGGCAGCACGTCCGTTGCGGTGCTGTTCGGGCCTGGCAGGGAATCGCTGTCTTTCACCAGCGCAACCGCCGAAAGTGATATCGGGCTCCCACCGAGCCAGACATCTTCCGTGTACCTGATGTTGAGAGGCGGGGCCGTGGTGGTCCTCGCCGCTGGAGTCCGCGGCGCCTCGGCCCGCTTCGCAGCCG
>JGI1356J14229_10004161_pt1 | contig 10827 bp, 9 predicted proteins | sample Subgrocontami58m_FD_14229 | JGI IMG/M metagenome (IMG submission 14229) | reverse complement strand
AACTACGTATCTCCGGGTCCCGCCAATACGGTGCGCGAGTCACCGTTGCAGTTCGATATGAAGCGGATACCGCTCGGACGCCTGGCGGAACCGTCCGAGGTCGTCGCGATGGTGAAACTGCTGTGCAGCCCTGACGGACGTTATATTACGGGCCAGACCATCCACGTGAACGGCGGTCTGTACATGAACAGTTAGCCTGATGAGATTGGCACTTGCTTAGGATTCTAAAGCTGCAAGAGGTGACTAATCAGTCCTGGCGAGACGGAAACCGTAGTCGGTGGACCGGCTCGAGGCGATGAAGAGGCTGCGGAAGGCGGAACGCAAGGCCCACGGGCCGGACGACCAGGATCCCCCGCGCAATACGCGCAGGAAACAATTGCCGGCAACCCACGCGCTCCCGTCCGCCGGTGCGCCATCGTAGTTTGCGTTCCAGCAGTCCTCGGTCCACTCCCAGACGTTGCCGTTCACGTCATACAGCCCGAACGCATTCGGCACATAGCTGCCCACCGGTACGGTCTGTCCGCCGCTCACCGCGGTCGGACTGTCCGCGTAGAATCCGTTCGTGTGGTAGTTCGCCTGCTGCGGCGTGATGGTGCTGCCGAACGAGAACGCGGTCGTCGTCCCCGCGCGCGCGACATACTCCCACTCGGCTTCGGTGAGCAGCCGGTAGTTTCCGCCGGTCTTGTGCGACAGCCACTGCGCGTACTGCTTCGCGTCGTCCCACGAAACGTTCGTCACCGGACGCCGGCCGCGGACCCAGCCGCTATCGCCCGGGAAGTGATCGCACCCGCTGTCGCGCACGCACGCGTCCCACTCGTCGAAAGTCACTTCGAATCTCCCCGCCGCGAACTGGCTGGAGATCGTTACCTGATGCTGCGGACCCTCATCGCTATAGCGCCCCGGTTCCGATGCGGGCGAGCCCATCGTGAAGCTGTCCGCCGGAATCACCACCATTTCGGGACACGCATCGCAGTCTTTAAACACGGTGCCCGGGTCAAGCCACTGCAGGCTGTCTGCCACCCGCTGCTCGTTCGCGGGAGGTGCGGCAACGTTGAGATTGCGCTGGGCGAAGCTTGGCTCGACCCGGGCCGGCATGGCCGTGAGCGCGGCCAACAGGAGAATCGCGCGTACCTTCATATCACCGCTAAGGGATTGAGGCGGAAATTGTGGCATTTCGCCGGACGCACGACAAACTAACCCGGTAGCCCAAGAGGAACGCAGCGGATCACTGGCGTTACTGAAACCGCGTGCGGCGCGTGAGCGCCGGCCGGAAAGCCGCGGCTCGCGCCGGGCACGGCGACCACGCCACCGGATTGATTTTCCTTTCGTTTCAACACTCAGCAGGTGCGCCTACGGTATTCCACGTACGTGTAACCCACGCCTTGGCGGCGGATGCGCTCTACGTTAAGGTGTTACTTGCGGGCAGAACAACAAGACCGTCCATCATTGCGAGGAGCTAGACATGAGAAACGAAGCCTGTGTACTGGCGGCGTTCGCCGCGATCTCGGTCGTGAATCCCATGCAGTCCGCCGCCCAGCAGTGGCCCGACAAGAATGTGCGGATCCTGGTGCCGTTCCCGCCGGGCGGGGGAACGGATATACAGGCCCGGCTGCTCTCGTCTGCGTTCCAGAAAAGCACGGGGCAGAATTTCATCGTCGACAACCGCACCGGCGCGAGCGGCCTGATCGCGGCCCAGATCCTGGTGGATTCCCCCCCGGACGGCGACACCATCCTCTTCACTTCCGGCAGCATCTCGGTGGTCGCGACGCTGCGCGCGAAGCACATGAAATTCGACGTGCACAAGGACCTCGTGCCGGTGAGCTGGATCTCTTCGACACCGCTGGTCCTGGTGGTCCACCCGAGCGTCCCGGCGAAGTCGGTGAAGGAGCTGGTGGCGCTGGCGAAGCGCGCGCCCGCGAGCCTGAACGTGGGCGGCAACACCGCGGGCAGCACGGCCCATCTTAGCGCGGAGATGTTCAACCAGGCCGTCGGGATCAAGTCCACGGTGGTCACCTACCGCGGCGGCGGGCCGGCGGTCCTCGCGTTGATTTCGGGAGAGCTCGATTACAGCTTCGTCACCGCGCCCTCGATCATGCCGCACCTGAGGAGCGGCAAGGCGAGAGGACTGGCCGTGACATCGCTGGAGCGCTCCTCGGCGCTGCCGGATCTGCCCACGATGAACTCGATGTACCCCGGTTTCGAGTCCGGCAACTGGTACGCGATGTTCTACCCCAGGGGCACGCCGCGGGCAATCGTGGCCAAGCTGAATGAGGAAATCCGCAAGGCGCTTAATACGCCGGAGCTCAAGGCATTCTTTCCGCGCGAGGCGCTCGAGCCCGCCGCGAGCAGCCCCGAGGAGCTGGCGGCGATGCTCAACCGGGAGATCGTGAAATACGCTAACGTAATCCGGCTCGCAAAAATCCCGGTCGAGTGAGCGGGGCGGGGGCTGCCGGTTTTGCCCGTCCGGTTTGCCGCGATAAAGCATCGAGCGGCTGTTCGCATGGCTGCAGAATTCAAACCTTGCGCTCGTCGATCACCATACGGCTTTTGAGATTGTTCAGCCGGTCGTGAATTTCCCCCGGACCAGCAAACTCCAGTTCGGGCCGTACCATGCAGACCTGCTGCACGAGTGCCGGAATCTCGGCGGCAAGGCGTTCGCATGCCTGTGCATCCACTTCGAGCCGCACCACCAGGCTATCCATCGAATCCGGATCAGCCGGGTCGCTTTTCCGCACTATCAGCTGATACTCACGGATTGCGCGGTCAGCCGATAACGCTTCCAGAACGAGATCGGGATTAATCAGCATACCCTTTACCTTCAGCAAAGACCCGGTTCGCCGCGGTGACTGAACGATTTGCTCGCCCAGTCTTCCACAATGCGGACATACACCCATGCGTAATGCAATCAGGTCTCCGACGAGGTAACGCAAAAACACCGTTCCTCGCCGGTGCAGGTGAGTCAGCGCCATTGCGCCTTCGGTACCCTCTGGAACCCGTTTTCCGGTTTCCGGATCCACGACTTCGAGAAAATAGAGGTCTGGCGTCAGGTTCTGCGCAGACGCTTCGTTGCAGCACTGGGCGAATCCACCCTGCATCTCGGTACAGGAATAGCGGACACGGACCTGCGGATCCTCCGCCCCAAATGCACGCAGGTGTTCCATAAGTTCACTGCGCAGCGCCACACTCGCAGGCTCCCCGCCAACAAGCGCCATTCGCGCGCGGCTGAATTTCACTCCGCGCTCCCGCGCCCGGCGAAAGAAATGCCGCACGAAACTCGGGATACCCCAAAACACAGTGGGGTCCGCAGCCACCAGGCAATCGATAGCCTCGTCGAGCGCGCGGCGAACGGGATATGCCGGGTGCTTCGCCCCGGTCATTGCGCTGACTACGGGGACACCGAGCGCGTCTCCTGTCCGGCCCACGATGAGAAATCCGCCGGTCGGCACCGCCGACAGCGGAATCAGGTTTGCGATCAGGTCTCCCCGCCGAATTCCCTCCGCTTCGGCGCAGCGGCCCGACTGCAGCAGATTCTGATAGTGGTCGTGCGTGGTATTGAAGAACGGGGATGGCTTGCCGCTGGTTGTGCCGGTCGTATAGGCGACGTTCCAGAACGTCTTTTCCTCAAATGAGAGGCCGGGCATATCGGCCGTCCGAAGGCGGAAGTCTTCCGGGTTAGCCATGTAATCGGCCTTGCGGACCAGCGGGAGTTTCTGCAGATCGTCGAGGCTTTGAATGTCCCCGGGCCCGAGGCCAAGCTGCTGGCAGCGAAGCCGGTAAAAAGGATGAGCGTCAAAACAAAGCTCAACGGTTCGGCGCAGGCGCTGCTCTCTCAATTCGCGCAGCGCATTGGAGTCCGGCCGCATACTCATTTCGTAATCATTGCTTGATCGATATTAACCTGCGACGGGTCCACTTCGTGCGTCGCGGTCCGGAATCTCACTGGCGATCGCTTTCGCTCATGGCCTTGTGCAGCCGCACCGGCGCGAGGCGCCTGCGCAACCTGAGATTGAGCATCTCGACCGCCACCGAAAACGCCATCGCGAAATAGATATAGCCTTTCGGCACGTGAAAATCGAAGCCTTCCGCCACCAGCGCCATGCCGACCATGATCAGGAACGAGAGCGCCAGCATTTTGATCGTCGGATGGCGGTCGACGAAATCGCCGATCGGCCTGGCGGCAAACATCATCACCAGCACCGCGATGACAATCGCGGCCACCATCACCGGCACCTCGTCAACCATCCCGACCGCGGTAATCACGGAATCGAGCGAAAATACGATGTCGATCACCGCAATCTGGATCAGCACGGCGCCAAATCCCGCCTGCAGCGCCGCACGCGGCCCCTCTTCCACTCCCTCCAGTGACGCGTGAATTTCGTGCACGCTTTTCCATAGCAGGAACAGCCCGCCGCCGATCAGGATGATGTCGCGCCCCGAGATGTCCTTGCCTAATACCGCAAACATCGGGTCGGTCAGCGTCATGATCCACGCCAGCGACAGCAACAGCAATATGCGCGTTCCCATTGCCAGCCCGAGCCCGATGAGGCGCGCGCGGTTGCGTTGATGCCCGGGCAGCCTGCCGACGAGAATCGAGATGAAAATGATGTTGTCCACTCCCAATACGATTTCGAGTGCGGTCAGGGTCGCAAGCGCTATCCATATCTGGGGGTCAGTGAGCCATTCCATTATTTCTCTCCGGCAGGGTGACAATCGCCGTTAGGCATGAACTTCTTCAATGTTGTTCCTGCTGCGCCGCCTCGGCCAACAGCCAATCGCGAAACGCCGCCACTGAGGTGCGCAGCTCCGCGCCCTCGGCGCATACGAGGTAGTACGCCGATTGCAAAGGAACTTGCAGCGCAAACGGCAGTATCAGGCGCCCGGCAGCCAGTTCCGCAGCCGCCAGCACCGGTAACGTCGCGACCACGCCGAGCGCATTGCTCGCCGCCTCGAGCGCGAGCACGGCGTGGCTGAAATGCGAACCCCGGCTGGCGTCAACGTCGCCCACGCCGGCGGCCTTGAGCCAAACGTCCCAGAACGCCACGCTATCGTAAAGTATGCCGGTGTCGTCGTGCAGCAACGTGTGATGCTTCAGGTCCTGCGGCTGCCGCAGCGGATTTTCACCGTGCGCGAGCTGCGGGCTGCAAATCGGCGCAAGCGTCAGCGCGATCAGTCTGTCGACGCGATAGCCCGGATAATCGCCGTGCCCGTACAGGATCGCGAGATCGGACTCTTCCAGCCAGTTCTCGATGGTGGCACGTTCAGCCGCGCTGTCCTGCCCGTCCCTGGTGACGAGCCGGATTCGCGCCGACACCCGCACGTCGATCTCGGGGTGGATCGCGAAAAAATGATGCAGCCACGGCATCAACCAGCGGGTGGCGAATGATGGCGGTACGCTCACTGTCACCTGCCCGTTGTCGGTTTGCGGCCGCAGGGCGGCAACCGCCTGCGCGAGGTTGCCAAACCCCTCGCTCAGCTTGGGCAGCGCCGCGCGGGCCGCTGCGGTCAGCTTGAGCGCGCGGTTCAGCCGCAGAAACAGCTTGACGCCGAGATGATCTTCAAGTGACTTGACCTGGTGGCTGATCGCTGCCGGCGTCACGTTCAGTTCCTGTGCGGCACGCTTCAGGCTCAAATGGCGCGCGGCGGACTCGAAAGCCTTGAGCGCACTGAGTGGAGGTAACCGTTCGGGCATATTAGATTAGTTATTCTAACTCGATACGTCACAATATATCATGTGGTGCGATGCAACAAATCAATATTCATCAGGTCTATAATTGCGTAACAGGGATTTGTAGAGATAGTAAATCTTGCCCGATCATACTGAAAAATTTACGTGGAGACAATCATGAGAAAACTTAACGAAAAACCTGCAAATACAGATATTTGCGCCCGTATCAACCAAGCGTCCATGACCGCTGGCGAGCGTGAAGTAGCGCTTAATGCGCTGCGTAATGCCGAAGGACTGGTCGATGGTGTCTTGTGGGTAGTAAACGGAGCCAAACGGTTGATCGCCAGGATTTTCGAAAAACCGGCGGGCCTCAAGCACAGCCACTAAGCGTTACCGGTTGCGGACGGGCATCCGAGGCTGCGGGTAGCGCCCGTGGCAGGAAACGGCGGTATCCCTTGAGTTACCCCAAGGTCTGCGCGGCCTGCTTCACCGCCTTGACGATATTGATGTAGCCAGTGCAACGGCACAGGTTGCCTTCCAACCCGTGGTAGATCTCTTCATCGCTCGGATGCGGGTTGTCCCTGAGCAACGCGGTGACCGCCATGATCATGCCCGGCGTGCAGAACCCGCATTGCAATGCGTGGCAGTCCGTGAACGCCTGTTGCACCGGATGCAGCTTGCCGCCTTGGGCCATTCCCTCGATCGTCACGACTTCGGCGCCGCTCGCCTGAACCGCGAGCAGGGTGCACGACTTGATCGCGCGCCCGTTGACGTGCACGGTGCAGCATCCGCATTGGCTGGTGTCGCAGCCGACATGGGTGCCGGTGAGCCCGAGCTGATCGCGCAGCAAGTCCACCAGCAGCGTACGGTCTTCGACTTCGCGCGAGTGCCTGGCGCCATTAACGGTGAGTTCGATCTTGGTCATAGGATAGTATCCGTGATTGGTGATTGGTGACTGGTAACTGGGCAAATCCGCTTTTGCTAATCACCAATCACTGCTCTAATAGTTTCTGCACTGCGCGCCTCGCCATCACCTTGACCAGGTTGGCGCGGTATTCGCGCGTCGCATGGATGTCTTCGTTCAGATCGCCGGCGGCGACCGCCAACGCGTCGAGCGCCGCCGGGTGCAGTTGTTTTGCCAGCGCGCTTTCCGCGTCGCTCCAGCGAAATACGCCCGGCCCCGCGCCGGTCACTGCGACCCGGATTCCCGTTTTCGTTTCAGCCACGAACACTCCCGTCATGGCGTACCCCGATGCAGGGTGCGGAAATTTCATGTAGGCGGCGCGTCGCGGCAGCGGGAACGACAGGCGCACGATGATTTCGCCTGCGTCGAGCGCGGTCGCGAACATGCCCTGGAAAAAATCCCCTGCGTCGATCTCACGGCGCGTGGTAACAATCGTTGCTCCCAGCGCGAGTACCGCGGCCGGATAATCAGCGGCAGGATCGTTGTTCGAGACCGAGCCTCCGATCGTACCCCGGTTGCGCACCTGCGGGTCGCCGATCTGCCCCGCGAGATACGCCAACGCCGGAAGCACCTGCCTGACCACTGGCGACGTGGCGACCTCCTGATGCCGGGTCGCGGCACCCAGCACGAGCTTGCCGTCCTTGACCTCGATGCCGCGCAATTCCGGCAATCCCCCGATGTCCACCAGATGCGACGGCTGTGCGAGCCGCTGCTTGAGTGTCGGAATCAGTGTCATGCCGCCGGCCAGCAGCTTCGCGTCCGGATTGGCGGCAACGAACGCGGCCGCTTCGGACAGGGTTTTGGCTTGCAGATATTTGAATTCGAACATAGCGCCCTATCCTGATTTTGCCGCCTGCATCGCGTGCCACAGCTTGCCCGGCGTCAGCGGCATGTCGAGATGTTGTATCCCGAGCGGCCGCAACGCGTCAAGCGTGGCATTGGCGAGCGTCGGCAGCGAAGCCGTGCAGCCCGATTCGCCAACGCCCTTGGCGCCGAGCACATTGAGTTTGCTCGGCACCGGGTGTTCGTTCATTTTGATATTCCGGATAAACCCCGCGCGCGGCATGAAGTAGTCGCTGAAGCTGCCGGTCAGCAACTGGCCGCTGCCCGGGTCGTACATCGCGTGCTCGCCGAACACCTGCCCGGCGCCCTGCGTCACGCCGCCGTGTATCTGGCCTTCGACCACGCTGTGGTTGATCACATTGCCGCAATCGTCGACCGCAACGTAGGAGACGATCTCGGTCACGCCGGTTTCGGGATCGACTTCGACCTCGGCAATATGGCAGCCATTCGGGAACGTCGAGCCGACCGTGCCTTCGGCCACGAGGTCCAGCGGATGCGGGTTCCTGCCGGCGTGCCTGCGCGCGAGATCCAGCAGGCCGATCATTTTTTCACCGCCGCGCTGGCGGAATGCGCCTGCGGCGTAATCGAGCTGGGACGGCTCGAGCTCGAGTTCCTCCGCGGCCAGCGGCCGCGCCTGTTCGATGAGCTTCTGCGCGGCGATCTTGCAGACGCTGCCCGCGCCGACCAGCGAACGCGAGCCGCCGGTGTGATTGCCGATCAGCTCCTTGCCCTGAACGCTCTGGCGCAGCGTGACCGCTTCCGGCGCCACGCCGAGAGTCTGCGCAACGATCGCCGCAAACGTCGTTTCGTGACTTTGACCCTGGGACATGCTGACCGTGTAAACCATGAGCCTGCCCTGCGCATCGAATTCGATCGCAATCTGGTCCTTGGGATAAATGCCGGCGCCGGTGCCCTCGATGACGGTCGCCATCCCGATGCCGCGCAACTTGCCGCGCTTCACCGCCTCGGTACGCCGCGGCGCAAAACCGTTCCAGTCCGCGGCTTTGAGCGCCTTGTCGAGACAGCCGGCAAAGTCCGCTTGCTCGTAGACGCCCATTGTCGGAGTCTTGTAAGGAAATGCATCGAGCGGAATGAAATTGCGGCGCCGCAGTTCGTCGCGGTCGATGTTGAGTTCGCGTGCAGCCTGGTCGACCAGCCGTTCGACGGCGTAAGCGATGTCGGGCCGCCCGGCGCCGCGATACGCCGCAACCGGCACCGTATTGGTGAGGATGACCCGGAAGCTGCCGTAAAGCGCAGGGATGCGGTAGACGCCGGTCATGCACGTTGCCGGATTGCGCAAGTGGCTGACGCAACCCGTCGGCGTCAGGTACGCGCCCATGTCGCAGTCGAACTGGTAGCGCGCGGCGAGGAATTTGCCGTCGCGGTCGAGCGCGAGTTCGCCAGTGATATCGATGGCGCGGCCATGGCTGTCCGACATGAAACATTCGGAGCGCGACGCCACCCACTTGACGGGCCGGCCGAGCTGCTTCGCCGCGATCATCTGCGCCGCATACTCGGGGTAGACCGCGCTGCGCTGGCCAAAGCTGCCGCCCGTGTCGTGCAGGTGCAGCCGCAGCTTTTCCTCGGGCACGCCGGTGAGCACCGAAAACTGCCGGCGCAGCATGTTGATTCCCTGGGACGGGGAATAAATGTCGTAGCTGTCGCTTGCGGCATCGTAATTGATGACGCACGCGCGCGGCTCCATGGGATTTGGCGCAACGCGCGTGGTGATGGGCTTCAGACGCGTCACGTGGGCCGCCTGTTCAAACGCTCTGGCAACCGCGGCCGCATCTCCGCTTTCCCATTCAAAACACAGGTTGCCGGGAACGTTCGCATGCAGTTGCGGCGCGTCCGCGGCGAGCGCGTCTTTGGTGGTGACCACCGGCGGCAGATCACGATATTCGATGGCGATGGCCCCGAGCGCGTCCTGCGCCGCGAGCGCTGATTCGGCAACGACCATCGCGACCGTCTCGCCGACGTAGCGCACTTTGCCCGCCGCCAGTACCGGACGCGCGGGCTTCAATATTTCCACGCCGCCACGACCCTTGAAAGTCATCAGGTTGGGAAACTGCGTGTAGCCGGCGGCAACCGCATCTGCTCCGGTGTATACCGCAACTACGCCGCGGCATTTGAGCGCCGCTCCGGCATCGAGCGCCACGATTTCCGCGTGCGCGCGGTCGGAGCGCAGGAAACACGCGTGCAGCTGGCCAGGCAGATTCCAGTCCGCAGCGTAGCGTCCGCGGCCGGTGATCAAGCGCAGATCTTCGCGGCGGTTGGCCGCGTGTGGTTCAGTCATGAATGAACGAATTATCCGTAGTGTCGCGATCCGGTGCGCGGGCGCGGTCCGGAGTTCAGGCCGAACTATATCGCGTTTTGCGCGCTTTTGTCTAAGCGCATGGCCGCGCTGTAGTCCTGCATTACCTACTCAGCCGAAAGCAGGCGCCGTATCGAGCGCGCGGTACAGTTTCCTCGCACCGGCATTTTCTTGTAAGATGCACGTGGAGAAACAGCGCGCGCTTGCCCGCAGCGCAGCCGGGTTCATATCCGCGGGCAACATTCATAGCGGGAGGAGGCTCATGAATACTGTCGGGAAGTTCGGTTTGCTCATGCTGTGCACGTTCGGGGCGATCGGGAGTGCCCCCTCTGCCGCCGCGCAAAATTATCCGACGCGTCCGATCCGCTGGATCGTGCCGATTCCCGCCGGCGCCACCGCGGACATGATCACGCGGCTGGTGGCCCAGAAACTCAATGAAGCCTGGGGCCAGCAGGTGATCGTCGACAACCGTCCCGGCGGCGCGTTCGTGATCGGCAGCGACATCGTGGCCAAAGGCAACCCCGACGGCCATACCGTCGGCACCCTGCTGACACCGCATATCGTCAATCCTTTCGTGCTGAAGGATCTGCCCTACGACACGCTGCGCGACTTCACTCCGGTGACGCTGATGGTGATTGTGCCAGGTGTCATGACCATGAACCCGAAAGTTCCCGCGAAAAACCTGAAGGAGGTGATCGCGCTCGCCAAAGCCAAACCCAGTTCGCTCAATTACGGCTCGCCGGGACCGCTCACCTCCGGCCATCTGTCGATGGAAATGCTGAAGCTCACCGCCGGCATAAACATCCAGCATATTCCCTACAAGGGCGGCGCGCCCGCGATCGCCGATCTGATCGCGGGCCAGGTGCAGTTCCTGATCAGCGGCCCGCCGGGCGTGCTGGCGCACATCAACAGCGGACGCCTCAAAGCGATCGCGACCACCGCGACGAAACGCTCGCCGGGATTGCCCAACACACCGACGTTCGCCGAGTCCGGCGTGCCGGGATTTGATACTTACGAATGGTACGGCGTATTCGCGCCCGG
>JGI1356J14229_10004159_pt1 | contig 10828 bp, 8 predicted proteins | sample Subgrocontami58m_FD_14229 | JGI IMG/M metagenome (IMG submission 14229) | reverse complement strand
CAAATTTTCGCATTCCCGCTGTCGGCGGCCGGCGGCAATCGCGGTCGGTCGCATCCCCGCTTCGCGGGGCCCCTGCTCCCTGCTCATGCCGCCACCAGCTTCTCGATAATTCGGCGCACTCGCGTCAGCGCCTGCTGCAACACCGGCTCGATATCCTCCATGCGTATGCCGTGCAGGCTGTCGCCGCGGCCGGCGGCAAAGTTCGCGACCACGGCGATGGTAGCGTAGTCGAGACCAGCCTCCCGCGCCAGCACCGCCTCGGGCATGCCGGTCATGCCGACCAGGTCGGCGCCATCGCGCTCCAGACGGTCGATCTCGGCCGCAGTTTCCAGCCGCGGGCCCTGGCACGCGGCATAGATCGCGTCCTCCACCAGCGGTTCGCCGCAGGCGCGGGCCGCGTCCAGGATGCGGCGGCGCAATGGCGCTGAATACGGCTCGGTGAAGTCAATATGGGTAACAGGTTGCTCGCCGCCCTCGAAAAAGGTGTTCTTCCGGCCCCAGGTGTAGTCGATGATCTGATGCGGCACGGCGATCGCGCCGGGCCGCATGTCGGCGCGGATCCCGCCCACCGATGCGACCGAAACCACGCCCTCCACCTTTTGCTCCCGCAGCGCCCAGACGTTGGCGCGGTAGTTCACCGCGTGCGGCGGAATGGTGTGGCCATAACCGTGGCGCGCGAGAAACACTACATCCGCCCCGGCGATGCGGCCGAAGGTGAGCGCGCTCGAGGGTTCCCCATAGGGAGTGCGCACCGCCAGGCGGCGGGTGACGTCGAGGTTGGACAGCTGGGTGAGGCCGCTGCCGCCGATGATCGCTAACATTGGATGGCGGAGAACAAGTGCAGAAAGAGTAGCTTTGGCATCGGGAAGGCGGCGATACTATCACGGCGCGCCGCACGCGGAACGAAGGGCGGGCGATGGCTGCGTTTCACGCCTCCGCGTCCTGCCGCAGCGCATAGATCGCCGGCAGATTGCGCCAGATGCCGTGCGCGTCCATGCCGCATCCGAACACATAGCGGTCCGGCAGGGAGAGGCCGACAAAATCGGCGCAAATGGGTTTGGCCGTGGCCTTCTTCTTGTCGGTAAGCACCGCGCTGTAAAACGCCCTGGCGCCCAGGCCGAGCACGCGCTCGCGTATGGCCAACATGGTGTCGCCGATGTCGAGGATGTCGTCGAGCACCAGCACCACCCTGTCGGCGACATTGCCCTTGGGCTCGACTTTCCAGTCGACCTGCCCGCCGCTGATCGCGGCGCCGTAGCGCGAGGCGTGAATATAGTCGAACTCCAGCGGGAAGTTCAGCAGCGGCAGGACGCGGCCTGTAAACACCACCGCTCCGCCCATCACCGACAGCACCAATGGATACTGATCCTTCAGCCTGGCGGCGATTTCCGCGGCGACGCGCTCGATGGCCGCATCCACCGCGGCTGCGCTGTGGATCAGTTCCGCCGACTCGAGGATCTGCCAGGCGCGTGCGGTTCTGTCCATCAAGTGTGGAGCACTCCGGCCTAGAGCGATCTCAGGTACGCCGTAAAATCGGCGCCCACCTCGGGATGCTTTTTTCCATAGGCGACCATGGCCTGCAGATAACCCAGCTTGGAGCCGCAATCGTAGCGCACGCCCTTGAAACGGTACGCGCGCACCTTCTCCTCCCGCATCAGCGCCGCAATGCCGTCGGTCAGCTGTATCTCGCCCCCGGCACCCGCCTGCACCTTTGCCAGGTGATGAAAAATCCGCGGACTCAGGATATAGCGGCCGACCACGGCCAGAGTGGACGGCGCGTCCTTCGGCGCCGGCTTCTCCACAATGGCGCTGACCACACCCGGCTCGCCGCCGTCGGTCTCGACGATACCGTACTGGCGCGTGTGCTCGCGCGGAACTTCTTCCACGCCGAGCACCGAGCACTGGTGCTGCTCGTACACCTGCATCATCTGCGCGATAACGGAGGGTTCGCCATCGATCAGGTCATCGGCCAGGATTACGGCGAACGGTTCGTCATTTACCACCGGTTCGGCGCACAGCACTGCGTGTCCCAGGCCCAGCGCTTCCGGCTGGCGGATATAGATGCAATTGACATTCTTCGGGACGATGCCCTGCACCAGTTCGAGCAGGTCCAGCTTGCCGCGCGCCGCGAGCTCGGCTTCGACTTCGTAGGCCTTGTCGAAATGGTCCTCGATGGTGCGCTTGTTGCGGCCGGTGATGAATATCATGTCGGTGATGCCCGCCGCCACCGCTTCCTCCACCGCGTACTGGATCAGGGGCTTGTCCACGACCGGCATCATCTCTTTCGGGCTGGCCTTGGTCGCAGGCAGGAAGCGGCTGCCCATGCCCGCCACCGGAAACACACATTTGCGCACGCGCTTCATCAGGTGCCCACCTCTTTTCGCACAATTTGGCTATTCAAATACATTTCCAGCGCTTTCTTAAGCTTCTTTACCCTTGTTTGAGCGCTCTCTGCCTCTTTCTCAGCAACGCCAATGTCAGCCAGCATCCTTTGAAGCGAACTACCTTTGATCCATACCTGAGCTAGTTCGAAGCTCCCATCTTGATCTTGATTCTCTATGTTAGTTTTGTCATTAGCGATTAACGCTAGCTTATGTCTGCAAAGTTTTCCGTACGCTCCAGCACTGCAGTCACAAAACATTGCAACATTTCCATCTTCGCAAAGTATTTGCAGCGTATATATAGCGTCGCTAGAGCTGCTTCTAATTCGTAGAGTCGTTTCCATCCACGCTCTTCAAGAAATCTAAAAATTGCCGTTCATCAAGAATTTCAATCCCCGAACCTTTAGCCTTCAAGGATTCAGCCTTATTCTTATTTCCACCGGGTTCTTCACCAAAAACCAAAAAATTTGTCCTTGTGGAAACACTGCCTGTTACAGTTCCACCGAGTCTCTTTATCCTCCCTTCGGCCAGTTCTCTAGACCCCAAAGACAGCGTCCCTGTTAAAACAAAGATTTTATCTTCTAGGGGGAGTTTCTCCCGATGACTATCTTTATCAGTTTGGGACCAATGCAAACCGAATTCTAATAGCTGGGCTTCCACTGCTCTAATCCGAGAAACCTTCTTCCCGTCTAGAAAGAATTCTGCTACCAGCTTAGGGATGTCTCGGCGGTGAAAATCTAATTTCGCCAATTCAGTCTCGGTCGCCTTGGTTAGCTCATCCACCGTAGAGAAATGACTCGCTAGTGTGTCCGCGCCTTTCTTGGCGACTTGCTTGATACCTAGATATTCTATGAACTGAGCAAATGTCGGGGCAATTGCCCTGTCGACGCCGCGGCTCTCCTCTCTATAAGCATACACCGAACACAGTTGCCTAATAACCGCGATGTTATGCGGCTGTTGGAAGAAGGTCGAAATTGAATGAGCTAGCTCGGTGCCAACATCTGGAGCGTACGTCAATACTTCTGGATAAGCACGCATAACTCTGTCGAGCGTGCCGAACGAACTAGTCAACGTTCCGGCTGTCGTTTCACCTACTCCTGGAATTCCAATGGCGAATATGAAGCGCTCCAATGGGTTTTGTTTGCTCTTAGTAATCGCAGCAACTAAGTTTTGTGCCGACTTTTCGCCCATTCGCTCAAGTTCCATTAGCTGCGTCACTTCTAGGCCGTAGAGTCCTGCTGGATCACTTACCAGGTGGCGATCTACCAATTGATCCACGACGACCGCTCCTAGGCCATCAATATTCATGGCGCGACGTGACGCGTAATGTAAGAGGGCTTGTTTTCGTTGTGCAGGACAAAAAAGTCCGCCAGAGCATCTTGCAACAGCCTCATTTGGCAGTCTTACAACCGCCGAATGGCAAACTGGACAGTCTCTTGGCATCTTGAATGGACTCGGCCCGCGAGGTTGGTTTTCCACCACACCAACAACCTCGGGAATAACGTCACCAGCACGACGCACGATAACCGTATCTCCAACACGCACGCCCTTACGCTGTAACTCATCCTCGTTGTGCAAAGTGGCATTAGTCACGCGAACTCCGCCAACGAATACTGGAGCCAAACGTGCGACTGGGGTCAATGCCCCGGTGCGTCCAACCTGAACATCAATTTCTAAAACTACCGTGGTTTTTTCTTCGGCCGGAAATTTGTGCGCGATAGCCCAGCGTGGTTCACGCGTCTTAAGGCCCAGCCTATTCTGTAGCTCTAAATCATTGACTTTGTAGACAACGCCATCTATATCGAAGGGCAATGAGTTTCGTCGTTCTTTTATGCTGGTATGGAAAGCAGCAAGCTCAGCTCCACCCTTTGCTATAAGACGTTCTTTAGATACTGGTAGACCTAGTGCAGATAATGAGTGCAGCAAGGCGCTGTGAGTCGATGGTGTCTCCCATCCTTGTATTTCACCAATGCCATAAGCAAAGAAGGAAAGCGGCCGGCTCGCAGTAATGCTTGTATCTATTTGGCGAAGGCTACCGGCTGCCGCATTGCGTGGATTGGCGAAAAGTTTTTGGCCGGCAGATCGATGTCGCTCGTTAATTAGCTCGAAGGCTTGCCTACTCATATAAACCTCCCCGCGCACCTCAAGGACGGGTGAAGAGTTTCCGTGCAACGTTGGGGGTATTTCAGATGTCGGCATGGTACGTATGTTCGCGGTTACGTCTTCACCAACTCTCCCGTTTCCCCGTGTCGCTGCACGCATCAGTTCTCCCTTTTCGTACCGCAAGCTGATTGCTAAGCCGTCAAATTTAAGCTCGGCGGCGTATTCGACCGGAGGATCAGTGTCTTTCAGGCCGAGATCCTTGCGAATGCGAGCATCGAAATTAAGCGCACCGGATGCGTCAGTATTGGTCTCCGTTTCTATAGAGAGCATCGGGATCGTGTGGTGGACCTCCTCAAAGCCTGATTGAGGTTGCCCTCCGACCCGCTGAGTCGGAGAATTGATTGTTACAAGCTCCGGATACTTGAACTCTAGGTCCTGCAACTCGCGATACAAGCGATCGTATTCAGCGTCGCTTACCAGTGGTGCGTCGAGATCATAGTAGTGGTGGATATGGCGCTCGATCTCGGCTCGCAACTTGCGTGCACGAGCGCGGATATCTCTTGGAACGGCCATTACGCAAACAAGCGCAACGCCAGCGGACTGCCTGTCGGAATCCCCTGTTGTTCCATACTGGCGTATAGGGCCTGCAGCTGGGCGCGGATCTTGCCCAGCGCGGCCTCATCCAGCGGCCGGCGATTGTCGTCGACGATTCCCGCAGACAAGGCTTCGGCCACGGCGCGCGTGAATTCGACGAAGCGGTCGAAAGCGACGATACCACCCGGCGCTCTGGCGACATCGAACAGCAGCGTCAGTCCCTTGGTCGTAAGCGTCTTCATGCCCTCCGCGGAGAACGCCGGCGAGTCCATGTTGCGCAGGGTGTAGAGCTCGAAACCGGCTTCGTCGCGGCGGCAAAACCTGCCGTCGTGTTCCAGTGCGAGTCCGTTCGCCTCGGCAAATGCGCGGATCTTGGTGCCGGAAAGCGCGCCGCTGCGTGCGATCAGGTTGAGCCCGATCTGCACGTCGACATCGGCGCACAGCGCATCGAGTTGCTGCGCGCGCTGCAAGGCCGCAGCGGCTTCCGCCAGGGTACAGCTGGCGCCTATGGCTTCCGCCACGGCCTGCACCATGGCGCTGAAATCGGCCAAATCCTGTTGGCTCGCTGCGCCATTGCGGTCGGCCAGCTGCATGCCGGCGCGCAGCCGCTGGTATTCGCCGGCTGCGGCCAGCGGCTCCCAGCCTGCCGTCTGCGCGTTGTAACCTTCCCAGGCAACTGCTTTGGCCGGATTGGCCGGGCTATCGACGATCGCCGCGGAAACCGCTTCGCCAGCGACTGTATCCGGTGCCTCCAGCGTCGCGATGAAATCGATGCAGGAATCGAGCATGCCGCTGGCCGCGGAGACTTCTTCCGGCGCCTGCGACAGAGTCGGCTCGATGCGCTCGTGCGCGCTGGCGCTCCGCCGGGAGGCGGCCTTGCTTCCGAGGAGCACGTCGTCGTGGCGTGAAGCGAACGCCTGCTCGGATTGGCGCTTGAGCCGCGCCTCCTGCAGCTTGTTGTAGATCAGCACCCCGGCCACCACGAGGGCGCCTATGCCCAGCAGACCGAGCTGCAGCTCGCTCATGCTTGGAGCCTCACGCAGCCAACTCCTCTTTCATTCGCAGCGCTTCTTCAATGTCGACGGCGACCACGCGCGACACGCCCGACTCCTGCATGGTCACGCCCACCAATTGACCCGCCATTTCCATGGTGATCTTGTTGTGGCTGATGTATAGAAACTGGGTGTCGGCCGACATGCGCTTCACCAGTTCGCAGAAGCGCTCTGTATTGGGGTCATCCAGCGGCGCGTCCACTTCATCCAGCAGGCAGAACGGCGCCGGATTGAGCTGGAACATGGAAAACACCAGCGCCAGCGCGGTGAGTGCCTTCTCGCCGCCGGAAAGCAGGTGGATGGTGGATGTTTTCTTGCCCGGCGGCTGGGCGATAACCTGCACTCCGGCGTCGAGAATTTCCTCACCCGTCATGAGCAGGCGCGCCTCGCCGCCACCGAACAGGCTGGGGAACATCTGTCCGAAATGCCCGTTCACGGTGTCGAAGGTCTGCTGCAGCATTTCGCGCGTCTCGCGGTCAATGCGGCGTATCGCCGCATCCAGCGTATCCAGCGCCAGGTTGAGGTCGGCCGCCTGTGCATCCAGAAACCCCTTGCGCTCGCGGCTGGCCTGCAGTTCCTCCAGCGCGGCCATGTTTACCGCGCCCAGATCGGTGATTGCCTGGACCAGCCGGTTGATTTCGGCCTGCAGCGCGTTCGGCCGCATGCCTTTTTCCAGCATCGCAGCAAGCGCCTCTTCGTCAGCGCCAGCCTCAAACAGCTGGCTGGCGTACTGTTCCCGGTTGAGGCGTGCCGCCTGCTCTTTCAGGCGCAGCTCGTTGATGCGGTTTCTGAGCGGCTCCAGTTTCTGCTCGCACAGCAAACGCTCCTCCTCCGCGCCGCGCAGGCCTTGCGCCAGCTCCTCCTGGCGCGAGCGCGCCGCGCCCAGGGCTTGCTCGCGCTGGACTCTTTGCTCGAGCTGGGCCTGCAAACGCTGCCTCAGGTCGGCGTCCTGTTGCGCCGCCAAGTCGGTCTTGAGTTGCTCCAGCTGCTGTGTTGCCGTCGCATATTGTTCAAGTATTGCGCGAGCAGATGACTGTATTTCATTGATTTTAGAATTGCATTCCTTTTCATAGAACGCCGCTTGCTGGTCCTCATGCTCAGCCTGCTGCAATGCCAAGCGTTGCGCATTGAGCGCATCCTCGGCCTGCGCATGAGCCTGCAGAGTAGCTTCGACCCGCTCCTTTGCCGCTTCCATGACTTGCTGATGGCTTGCGAGGCTGGCCTCCGCCGCGGCCAGGCTGGCACGCTCAGCGTCCTGCTGACGGGAGATTTCGTCCAGCACCAGCCGGATCTGCCGGCTGCGCTCCTGGAAGCGCTCCAGTCCCTGGGACAGCCTGAGGTTCTCCATCTGCTGTTCATGCACCTGCTGCTTCATGGCCCCGGCTTCCTGCCGCAACGTCGTCAGGCGCCGGTTATGGCCGCCGAGCGCCGCCTCGACCACATTCTGTTCGGTGCGCGCCTGGCGCAGGGTCTCTTCGCTGTGCCGCAACTGGGCGCTCAAGTCCTCGATTTCGCGCTGGCGCGCGAGTATGCCGGTATCTCCCGCGTCGGGCGCATGGAAGCTGACCGCGCAGCGCGAGAACTGATGCCCTTGGCGACTGACCAGGACTACGCCGGGCGGCAGCGCTTGCCTGTCTGCCGCGCCGGGTGCGCTCTCCACCGCGTATACCCCATGCAGCCAATCCTGCATCACCCCGCGTACGGCCTCGTCATGAATCCCGAGCAGGGATGCCAGAGGCCGCATACCTTCCAGCGGCAACACCTGTGCCGCCCCCGCCGCCGCATACACGCTCAATTTTGCCGGTGGCGCATCTTCCAGCATGCGCTGCAGCAGTTCCGGCTGCGCCACTTCCACCGCGTGCAGCTTTTCGCGCAATACCGCCTCGAACGCGGTTTCCCATCCAGCCTCGACACGCACCTGCCGCCACAGACGCGGCAAGGCTTCCAGCCGGTGTTTGATCAGCCATTCGTGGATCTGGGCATTGCTCTCGACCTGGTCCTGCACCTGCTGCAGTGTTGCCAGGCGCGACTCGAGCCCGGCTTGTTCCCGCTGCTGCGCATCGAGTTTTTCCTGGGCCGTCCGGCGCGCGTTCTCCAGCTCCGGCAGTTGCTGCAGCTGCAAAGCAAGCTGGGCATCCTTGCGCGACAACTCTTCGGCCAGTTGCGCAATCTGGCGCTGCTGTTCTTCGATCGCAGCCGCATCCGGTTTGGCCAGGCCCTCGTGTTCGGCAATCAGGCGCTCCTGCCGCGAGTCCAGGCCCTGCAGGGTCTTGTCCGCATGACTGATATGCGTCTGCTCAATGCGCAACGCCTGCTCGCTCTGGGCCAGGGCAGCGCGCTCTTCGGCCAGCCTCGCCTGCACCGCGCGGAAAGCCTGATCGGCTTGCGGCAGCCTGGCCGTTTCCGCCGCAACGCGCTCGTGTGCCTGCTGCAGCCTTTGTCCGGCCCCACCCTGGCGCCCCTGCCACAGCGCGAGCGCAGCGTTCAACTCGCTTGCCTGCTGCTGCCATTGCTCGCATTGCGCGGTGAGCTGCGCTATCTGGTTCTCCAGGCGGGTCCGGCTCTCGCTGATATAGCGGATCTCGGTTTCCAGGCGCTGCACTTCGGCGTTGGCGGCGTACAGTTCGCCTTGCGCGGTGCCGAGCGCGTCGCCCGCCTCGTAGTGCGCGCTGCGCACTTCCTCCAGGCGTTTCTCGATCTCGCGCAGGCGCGCGGTTTCGGCTTCCAGCTCGTTCGCCGCCCGGTCGATTTCGCGCGCATGCCGCTGCGCCTCGTTATCAGCTTCCATCTTGCGCAACAGCCACAGCAGATTCTGCTTGCGCTGCATGTCGCCCTGCAGTTCCTTGAACTGCAGGGCGACCTTGGCCTGCTGGTCGAGCTTGTCGATTTGCAGTGACAGCTCCTCGCAGATGTCGGCCACCCGCGCCAGATTCTCGCGCGTATCGTGCAGCCGGTGCTCGGTCTCGCGGCGCCGCTCCTTGTACTTGGAAATGCCCGCCGCCTCCTCCAGGAACACGCGCAGCTCTTCCGGCTTGGCCTCGATGATGCGCGAAATCATGCCTTGTTCGATGATGGCGTAGGCGCGCGGCCCCAGGCCCGTGCCCATGAAAATATCCTGGATATCACGCCGGCGCACGTGGCTGTTGTTGATGTAGTACAGCGACTCGCCTTCGCGCGTCAGCACGCGCTTCACCGCGATTTCTGCATACTGCGACCACTGGCCTGCGGCCTTGCCCAGGCTGTTGTCGAAGGTCAATTCGACGCTGGCGCGGCCCACTGGCTTTCTCTGCGCCGAGCCGTTGAAGATCACGTCTTGCATCGAATCGCCGCGCAGGGCCGAGGCGCGCGACTCGCCCAGTACCCAGCGCACCGCATCGATCACGTTGGACTTGCCGCAGCCGTTCGGGCCGACTATGCCGACGAGCTGGCCCGGCACGGCGATGGAGGTCGGGTCGACGAAGGACTTGAATCCGACTAGCTTAAGTTGAGTAAGGCGCACTGGAGTTTTTTCAGAAAACCGGTTTTCGACCGGATTTATTCGGAATAATAGGCAGTCGATATAATACCATCTTAACTTTGTTTTCCGAGCCTCGCATGCCACCGAAATCCAGCAATAGACCGAGCACCTTCGACAATCCAAGCCCCGGGCGGGACTATTTGATCCATATGGAGATTCCGGAGTTCACCTGCCTTTGTCCGCTCACCGGGCAGCCGGATTTTGCGCGCCTGGCGCTGGACTACATTCCAGAGCGCAAGTGCCTGGAATTGAAAAGCCTCAAGCTCTACATCTGGTCTTACCGCAATCAGGGTGCGTTCCACGAGGCGGTCACCAACCGCATCCTCGATGACCTGGTCGGGGCCACGCGGCCGCGATTCATGCGTTTAAGCGCGAAATTCCATGTGCGCGGCGGCATTTTCACCACCGTGGTGGCCGAACACCGCAAAAAGGGCTGGAAGCCCGCGCCCGTGCTGAACCTGTCCGGATTCGAACCCGCATCGAGCACCAACTGACTGACAACAGCAATAAGAGGGAGAAAGCCTATGTCCGCGATGAAACGTCTGTTCCAGTTGATGGCGGAGAAAAAAGCCTCCGACATCTTCCTTTCGGTCGGGTCGCCCATCAACATCAAGATCAGCGGCACGGCCATGCCGATCAACCAGCAGATAATGGATGCAAACAGCATTACCAACCTGCTGTACGAAGTGCTCACCGACAAGCAGAAAAAGGAATTCGAGGACACGCTCGAACTGAACACCGCTTTTCCCATGCCCGGGATCGGCAGCTTTCGCATCAGCGCGTTCCGCCAGAAGAGTACGCCGGCGGTAGTGGTGCGCTACATCCCCGGCGAAGTGCCCAACATCGACACCTTGGGCGTGCCGCCGGTGCTGAAGGAAGTGATCATGGAAAAGCGTGGTCTGATTCTGATGGTGGGCGCCACCGGCTCGGGCAAGTCGACCACGCTCGCCGCCATGCTCGATCTCAGGAACGCCGCCAAGTCCGGCCATATCCTGACGCTCGAGGATCCGGTGGAATTCATTTTCACCAACAGGAAATGCATCGTCAACCAGCGCGAAGTCGGCACCGACACCCTGGATTTCAGGATCGCGCTGAAGAATGCGCTGCGCCAGGCGCCGGACTGCATCCTGATCGGCGAGATCCGCGACAAGGACACCATGGCGGCGGCGATCGCCTACGCC
>JGI1356J14229_10004153_pt1 | contig 10839 bp, 9 predicted proteins | sample Subgrocontami58m_FD_14229 | JGI IMG/M metagenome (IMG submission 14229) | reverse complement strand
TTAGCCGCCACCCACGAACCATTTTTGTCCGCCTCAAAAGCTGTGCCCACCAGAAACACATAGAAGGAGGCCGAACAAACAGCGCCATATTTTTCGGCATATCGGAATAGCTGCAGAAAGTGCCATATAGGTTCGGCATCGTGATACAGCCGGCAGCGTTCCGTGGCCAGGGCAGCTATCTGGTTATTCACCCTGTCCTGCACCTCGTCATATAGCGCACGGTAAAAGTCAACAGCCTCTTTCTTATACCGTATCAGGCTATTGACTATGTAGAGGCTGAACATAGATTTCAGGTCTAAAGGAGCCGGTATGGCTTTGTTAAACTCGCAGCATTTAGCCCACAGGGCTGTGGCGTTGATTTCATTAGTAACAGCCTCGACAAGCTTTTCATCATCATAATCCCGGCCTGTCTGCTTCTTCATCCACTCGATAGATTCCTCAAGCTGGGCCACCAGGTATTTTACATGGGATTCCCTGCGGCCTTCATCGGGACGTAAAGGTATTTCAATAGCAAAGGTCGGGATACCAAAGTGTTCACTCACCCGCTGATACCACTTGCCGTGGCTCTCGCAGAGGTGCCAGGTCAAACACAGGTCAGGCTTTATAAATTTCCCCCAGGGGCTTTTATCCAGAAACATAGACCCCCAGTAGAGCCTCATATAGCTGCACATATCCCGGGCGAAATTGCGGGTCTCTGTAGCCTCGGCACATTCAACGGACAGGATAGGGTCAGTGCCTATAGTAGCCCCGTAGGGTTCGCCACCCAGGAACTCGAAGCCGCCCAGTCCGGCGGGAAGAGGCAGAAAGGAATACTCGCCGCCGGTGAGCAAAATCTTGCCGTTCTCCTTAGCCGACCAAACATCCTTATAGTGCTGGATGCGAATCTCTTTTGCCTTTTGCCAGCATTCCAGTGGTTTCGTTTTATATCGCTTAACTTCGGACATTATTAAGTCTCCTTTGATTCATGGGGTTTCTGCATTCTCGGAGCATACTCTGCGTGGTATGCCCCACCCTGAGATTCTTCGCTACGCTCCAGAATGACAGTGCAAAGACCCTGGCGGTCAGGTTCAAAACCTGACCCTACAGTATGTACTAATCAGGCTAATTCCAGTTGCATGGTCTCCAGAAATGCCTCTATACGAGTTCTGAACTGGCCTACCGGAGTGGTAACATCCACCTCCAAAAAGATATTGGGTATGCCTTTCCGGGTAAACAGCTCCTGAAGGGGAGGAATATCCAACTCGTGGGGGTCGCAAAATTTCTGCTGGATGAGCATGGCAGCTTGAATTTTGTATTCTTCAGCCAATTTTAAAATGTGCGTAAAGCGGCGCCTATCCCTTAAATCCTTCTGAGGGCAGGGGGGCCTGTTTATGTAGCGGGAAGCGATCGCCTGGAGTATTTTATCCGTGTGTTCACCCTCACCCTTGATGGGGGTGGAAAGAGTTACTTCATTCCAAAAGTAGCGGCTGCCGGTGCAGTGGTCATCAATGACAACATTCGCTCCCAGGGACTCGGTAAGCTCTACCAGTTCGGTATCGTCATTCTCACTGCCCAGGACCATAACCCGCGGGCCGGAGGCAATTTTACGTGGCGAGTGAGCTAACTCCTGAAGCAACTGCTCCAAGAGTTTATTGTGCTCTTTCTTGTCCATAAACTGGCTTGCCAGTGTTATCCTCATTGCTTCAGCGCCGGAGATAGCGGGCGGATCGCCTTTCCGCAGTTCATAAAGCTGTCTCAGCAAACGCCGATTCAGGTTATAGACTTCGACACTTTCATTTAGAGCTTTGGCGGTGATTGGTGTGCCAGTCCATTTTTCCAGAGTGTTTTTGAACTCCAGAAGCTCTTCCTCCAGGCAGGTCTGGGCGCTCGGGCTTTGCAAGTTAGCAGGCATGAATAAATAATGGCTGTATGCTCTGGGAATGTGCATCTGCCAGGATTCGAATGACTGACGAATATGCAGACAGGACTGAGCATGGGATATGCCGTCCAGATAGTCATAATTCCCTCTCAAACCTTCGGCCAAACAGTCACGACAGAAGGGGCAAAACATACTGAAAATATGAGGTTCAGCCAGGTCCTGAGGCTCATGACTGCCTAAAACCCGCACCGGAAGGATACCGGCGGCATACACAATCTCTTCCGGGACATAAGTGCAAAAATAGCCCATTAATTTGCGGCCTGTCCTGGCTTTCCATTCCTGGGCGTACCGGTGCCGCTCTGTTGCAAGTGGAAATTTCTGCATAGATACCCACTTTCCTTAACCACTTTTATGCGGGAACTAATAATTTAGCCGATACCAAAGTTAAAAATAGATTTACCTGTTTGAAGCCTCTTTAGTTAACAGACGTATTATACTGAATACGAATAAGCGAGGTCAAACTGGCAAGGGCAACGTACACAGGCAGGACGCCTATGCCACCATTTTGATATAAAGTCAAATTATCGCCTTCAGCCAGATGGTCTGCTCACGGCGAGGCCCTACTGAGACCAACGAGATGGGAGCTTTAATAAGTTGTTCGATACGCCTTATGTAGTTCTGAGCAGCAGGGGGTAATTTGTCAAATTGCCGGATGTCACTGGTAGGAACCCGCCAGCCCGGCATCTCTTCATATACAGGTTGGCATCTCTGAAGTACATCGATGCTTGCCGGGAAATTATCCAGCCTGGTTCCATCCACCATATATGAAGTGCAAATTTTTATGGTTTCAAGGGTATCGAAAATATCCAGCCGGGTAATGGCTACATCAGTGAAGCTATTAATTCGACTGGAGTAGCGGGATCCCACGCCGTCGAACCAGCCGCAGCGCCGGGCACGTCCGGTTGTTGTGCCGTATTCATGGCCCCGTTCCCGAATCAACTGACCTATTTCGTCTTTTATTTCCGTGGGCATCGGACCACCCCCCACGCGGGTCGGGTAGCATTTAAAAATACCTAAAATATGCCCTATCTTTCGAGGGCTTATACCCAGACCTGTGCAAGCCCCACCGGCTGAAGGGGAGGATGATGTTACATACGGATATGTACCAAAATCAATATCCAGAAGTGTTCCCTGAGCGCCCTCTAATAGTACCAGCTTGCCATCTTCCAAAGTCTTTTCCACCAGGATATCGGTCTCTTTAATATAAGGCGCCAGCCTGTCAGCGTATTTGCAATAAGTATCAAATATCTCATCAACGGAGACAGGTGCTTTTCCATAAACGCGTGTCAGGAGAGTATTCTTGTGAAATATTACTTCGGATAACCGGCGGTGAAAAGCCTCTCTTTCCAGCAAATCGCCTACTCGAATGCCCAACCGGGCCATCTTATCCACGTAAGCGGGTCCTACACCCATTTTGGTAGTCCCCAACGCCCCACCACCCTTGGCTTCCTCCTCCAGGCCATCGAGAAGTATATGATATGGCATAATCAAGTGAGCACGGCTGCTAACAATAAGATGACTGGTGTCTACTCCCCGCGCCTGCAATAAATCTATCTCTTTCAGCAGCACCGCCGGATCCACTACCACGCCATTACCGATAACACAGACCACTGATGGATTAAAAATACCCGATGGCATGAGGTGCAGACCAAACTGACCGTACTGGTTCACTACGGTATGGCCGGCGTTATTGCCCCCGGAATAACGAATAACCATATTAGCCTTTTCAGCCAGGAAGTCCACTATCTTGCCCTTCCCCTCATCCCCCCACTGAGCGCCTATTATAATAATTGCCGGCATAGTTCTCTACCTCTCATTTAGCGGAAATAGTATGCCACGAATCAAACTGGATGTCAAAGCTATAGCACATCTCAATCTTTACTTCTCATCTGCCGCCACACATAGAGCATCCGTTGGATTGCCGTTACAAAACTCAAGAGAGAGATAATCGCTAAGACCACGATAACCTGGTCTATGAATAATCCCAGAGCGAACAGGATAATCCTCTCCGCTCTTGTAAACAAACCAACAGGACACGCAACACCAGACCCCTCGGCCCTCGCTTTAATATAACTGACCAGTCCTGATGTTACCAGGCAGATGTTTACCAGCAAAATGCCAGGTACAGAGGATTCTCGAATAAAAAATATCAGCAAACCAAGTAGAAGCGCTGCTTCTCCTAACCTGTCCAGGGTCGAATCCAGTACTCCTCCAAACCGGCTTATTTTATTACCGGCGCGGGCCACGGCGCCATCCAGAAGGTCGAATAATCCGGAAACTAAAACCAGAATAGCAGCCCATAGGAATTGTCCTGTAGCTGCGCTACCACCAGCCAGAATGCTAAGCAGCAAACCCATGCCAGATATAACGTTAGGATGAATTCCACTCCGGGCTATAAACCTGGCTACATAGCCAGTTAAGGGGTTGGAAATAGCCCGCCGCAACGAGTCTAACCCAGAATTTTTTCGTTCCTTAAACAAAAGCCACCATTCAGCCATATTATACCCGATTCCTCTTATTACTTGTGTACTTCGCCAATAAAAGGTTGTAATAATCCATCACCCTCCCGGCTATATTCTCCCAGGCATATCCCTCAGCTTTAATACGCCCCCGGAGCGCTATATTTTGGCATAGAACTGGGTCTTCCAACAAACTAAAGATAGCCTGTGCGAGTGCAGTCTCGTTTTTAGGAGGGACCAATAGACCGTCAACACCCGAGTTTATCAATTGCGAATACCCCTTAATCGCGGAGGCTACCACCGGTTTTCCCATAGCCATAGCTTCTAATAAGACCATCCCAAAGCTCTCTTCTCCCGTGGCAGGTGCGCAAAAAACATCGGCTGCGGCATAGTAACGTGGCAACTCCTCGTTCGGAACAAAGCCGGCAAAAATCACATCAGAAAGCTGTCTGTCTTTAACTAACCGATCATATTTCTGCCGCAGGAGGGGACCGGGACCCACTATGACAAGTTTGGTGCCTGGTAACTTAAGTTTGATCTGCTGATAAGCTCCTAAAAGATAATCCAGCCCCTTGCGTTTTTCTAAACGCCCCACAAAAAGAATTGTTTTATTGCCATTCGAAGTAACTTTGGTAGTCCCGGGATTAAATTGCTGTACATCAACGCCGTTGGGTATAATTACGTACTCTCCCGGGAAATATTTGCTGACATATTCCAGCGCAGGCTGGGATACAGCTATTCTGCCATGCAAACGGCCAAACCAGTATTTCAGGATTAACCTGGTGATACCATATAGCCCTGCCTTTTGGTGACAAGCATGGAATGTGCCTACATTCAAAGCACGGGACAGGCGAAGAACTGAATATGGCAGCATCGGGGTAAGTGGCTCATGGGTATGAACAACATCGAAGTTCTCTTTGTCCAGAATCGTCCTGACGCGAGGGTTGAGGGTTAGCGAAAGAGTTATACGGGCAATAGATCCCCCGGAAGGAACCGAAACAGTGTGGCCGATTGGTATGACTCCCGGATTATTAACAGGAGAAGAACATGGAGCAAGTATTTTGACCTCGTGGCCCCATTTGGTAAAATACCGTTCCAGGTTGGATATGTGGACTGTAACCCCACCGGGATAAGAAAAATCGTAAGGGGAGACTAAAGCAATCTTCACGGGGTCTGGTGTTACCTCACCCTATTTTTTCGTTTCTCTGGCGCTTTTGCCCCTGTGTTAGCACCGGTCTCCGGAGTACGCTCTTCCGGATAAGACAACGAGGGAGATGCTATTGTTAACCGGTGGATAGGAACCAGCGTCTATACCGATTCCCCGGATGGCTTACTTCCCTGACCCGGAAATGAAATCTTCAACCATCTTGAATGCTTCTGAGTCCGTATATTGAACCGGGGGAGATTTCATAAAATAGGCGGAAGGTCCAACTATAGCCCCGCTGAGGCCGCGGTCCAGGGCCAGTTTACAACACCTTATCGCATCGATTACCACTCCCGCTGAATTGGGGCTGTCCCATACCTCCATCTTCAACTCAATATTTAATGGCACATCGCCGAAAGTGCGGCCTTCCATGCGAATATAGCACCATTTTCTGTCTTGCAACCAGGGAACGTAATCGCTAGGCCCCACATGTATGTTATCGGGATCAATCTCGTAGTCTAACTGAGACGTTACTGATTGGGTCTTTGATATCTTCTTAGACTCCAACCGCTCCCTCTCCAGCATATTATAAAAGTCGGTATTACCGCCAAAATTCAATTGATAAGTGCGTTCCAGCTTGACTCCCCTATCCTGGAACAGGCGAGTCAGTACACGATGAGTAATTGTAGCCCCGACCTGGGACTTAATATCATCGCCGATGACCGGCAATCCCCTTTCAGCAAACCGGTTTTGCCAGTAATTTTCCCGGGCTATAAAGACCGGAATGCAATTGACAAACGCGCAGCCTGCATCCAATATCTGTTCTATATACCATTTGGTAGCCGCCTCGCTACCCACCGGCAAGTAACTTACGACAACCTGAGTCTCCGTTTCTTTAAGGATTTTAACAATATTCGCAGTGGCTCCGGGAGCTTTGGTAATAATTTTAGAAAGATATTTGCCCAGGCCATCGTGGGTCATTCCCCGGTTAACCTTTACACCACTTGTGGGAACCTCGCAGAATTTATAGGTATTATTCGGAGGAGCGTAAATAGCTTCTGCCAGATCTTTCCCCACCTTATTCCGGTCAATATCGAAGGCAGCTACAAAATTAATATCGCTGATATGATAACCGCCCAAGTTAACATGCATCAAGCCGGGAACGGACTCATTAGATTTTGCATTACGGTAATAATGTACACCCTGTACTAAGGAAGATGCACAATTGCCTACGCCTACGATTGCGACATTTATTTTTCCCAATACTTTGCAAGCTCCTTTACTATAAATCCAAAAACGGGCAACAGCAGGATTTTACGGCCCTTTAATCTGGCAGGTTAAAATACCGATGGTACAAAACCAACACCATTGAAATACCCAGATTCAAAGAGCAGCCGATATATTATACCAGACCATGAGGTGGGCCAGAAGCCCTCATAACCATTACAGGGATTTCAGATGCTCTTACCACTTTATCTGTCACACTGCCAAGAATCCAGCGGCCAAAACCGCTGCGCCCGTGGGTAGACATAGCAATGAGGTCAACCTGTTTTTCTTTCGAATAGTCCAGGATAGTCTCAGCAGCCGAGCCAACCATGGTGTCGGAGCTGGTTGTAATTCCTTTCTGCTTGAGCTTGGCCTCGACATCATGAAGGTAATTTTCCGCCGACTCCCTCTGCGCTTTCATTATAGGTTCCAGGTCCACACCGGGATAGTCCTGGGCGGCTGTTATGCGGTAAGCAGGCATCATGACACTGAGAAGGAGAAGCCGGGCATTGGTTTTTCGGGCCAATTCTTCGGCAAAAGGCACGGCCGCTTCACCTGTATCGGAGCCATCAAGGGGAAGCAACACCTTGCGGAAAGTCTTCCTTTCCACCACAGCCTCAGCCTTTTTGGCGTTTATTAAAAAGAGGGGCACTGTGACGCTATGTAAAACCTTATCGGCAACACTTCCGAGAACCCACCGGGTCAACCCTGAACGGCCATGGGTTGACATTATTATTAAATCAATACCGTTCTTTTCAGCGTATTCCAGAATGATATCGGCGGGCGTCCCACAAATTACCGCTGCTTTAGCCCGCAGTCCTGCCCTTTTAAACTTGGATGCCGAGTCATCTACATAGGCTTTCAGTAACCGCTCCGGAAGTCTGGGGAGGTCACAAACGCCCAGCATATGTATTTCAGAACCAAGGCACTCAGCTAACTCCCGACCATAGGGTAAGGCAGCCTCAGCCAGCTCTGAACCGTCCAGTGATACTAATATTTTCTCAAACATGGACTCCCCCTTTAAGCTTTCTTATTTCCTTGATAAGCTGCTGCGTTTGTGGTATTTTAATAACCGTGCTATACGATTTTCACTCCCACACAATTCTCAGCGACGGCGAGCTAACCGCCCCGGAGTTAATAAGCCGAGCATATTCGAATGGATATACAGCTATTGCTATAACAGACCATGCAGGACTGGGATCTCTACCACGCATTATCTCCGAAATTGCTGCGGATTGTGCTGTGGCAAGGAAGCAATGGAACATCCTGGCAATACCCGGTGTAGAGTTGACTCATATCCCTCCGGCAGCAATAAACGAAGCTGCCAGACTGGCTAAGGAGTTGGGAGCATGGCTGGTAGTTGTGCACGGCGAGACACTGGTTGAACCAGTGCCCAAGGGCACCAATCAGGCTGCTCTGTCTTCTCCTCATGTGGATATTTTAGCACATCCTGGCCTCCTGTCTATAGAGGAGGCCAGGAGTGCCAGCCAACAGGGTATTTTCCTTGAAATTAGCTCCCGTTCAGGTCATTCTCTGACCAACGGCCATGTTTATAAGATGGCCAAACACATGGGAGCTAAACTACTCCTGAATTCGGATACCCACCGTGAGGCTGATTTACTTACCGAGTCCTTTGCTCAGGCAGTCGCCCGGGGTGCCGGCCTATCTGACGAAGAGGTAAAGAAAACCCTGCTTGTTAATCCCCACGAATTAATAGATAAACTCTCCCTCGATAAAGCCAGATAACCACTTCAGCTTCTAAAAACAAGAGCTAACAGACCCGGTTTCAAAATATATGGTTTAGCTCTGTCCGATTCTGAAAACCTTGGTACCGCAAGTCGGACAAGATCCACGGGTAGCTGGGCGTCCGTTCTTCAAGGTTATCTTCTGTGGGCCCTTTATCTCTTTCTTGGAGCGACATTTAAAACAATAAGCCTGCATTTATTTCACCTCCTTTCTTTTTCCTATCTGAGCCAAATATAAACCCAATCTATGCTAAATGTCAATAGCTTTAGATGGCTTTTTGGCAGTATTTTTAAAATAGTTTTAACATTGTGTCATTTTAGGGACCACGGTTACGTTATCGGCCAGTACGACCTTGGGTAATTCGTCCTAATCAGTGGATATTTGGCTTAGTCTGCATTTGAATAAAAGACATCCTATTGTAAACCTTGGGAGTTTTTCCGGTACCCCAGACTGTCCGCTTTGCGAGACTCTCGGATCCCGACTGGTCGGGATTCGGAGAAGTCTGGGGCATAGATATAAAAAACCCATGCCCAGGGCTTATGGTCATTGATTATTTATGATGACAACCCCCTTGCCCCCTTTACATAAAGGGGGTGTCACGCCGCCCCCCCTTGACAAGAAACCCTCAGAATGGTAAATTGAATTCTAGGAATTAGCACTCTCTGACTTAGAGTGCTAATCGGAGAGATACAATGTTACCGCGACAGAAAACTATCCTGAAAATCATCATTAACGAATATATAGCTACCGCTCAACCGGTGCCATCCGAGGCGCTGGCTAAAAAATATCAACTGGGTGTAAGTCCGGCTACAATCCGCAACGAGATGGCCCGCCTGGAGACCGAAGGCTATATCTTTAAACCTCATACCTCGGCCGGCAGTGTCCCATCGGCAAAGGGATACCGTTACTATGTAGAAACACTGGAAAACACCCTTGAATTACCACCAACTGAACAAAGACTTATACAACACCTCTTTGTGGAGGTCGAGAAACAACTAACCGAATGGATTCGTCTTACAGCAGCTCTTTCTACCCGGTTGACCCAGAACGCTACCGTGATATCTATTCCCAAGGTTCCCCAGCCCCGTCTTTTCCGCCTGGAGCTTATTGCCCTACAGGATTTTCTGGCCTTATTGGTGTTGATATTACGGGAAGCCAGGATAAAAGAACAACTGCTTTCATTTGAAGAAGTTATTACTCAGGAAGACTTAAACAAGATTAGCCGTAAATTCAATGACATGTTCTCCGGGTTAACATACCAGCAAATCTCGGCACGGAGTAGCCGATTGCCCCCTGCTGAAAAGCAGGTGTTGAACACTATGGTGAATATGATGCAGATTGAGGATACACAAGAATACGAAGATCCTTACATCGAGGGCTTGAGGGAGATGTTGAACCAACCCGAATTTGCCCGGATAGAAAAGGTTGCGAACCTGCTGGAGATTGTCCAGAGTAAGCTTCTGTTAAAAGTTATCTCATCCCAACTGCCAACCCAACAGGGCGTACAGGTGATTATCGGCGAAGAGAATAAAGAGGAACCATTGCGCGATTTCTCTGTTGTAGTGAGCAGGTATGGCGTCCCGGGCCACGCCAGTGGAACGATAGCGGTCGTAGGGCCTACCCGTATGCGCTATGGTCACAACATAGCTATAGTCCGCCACCTGGCAAATGTACTTAGTAATTTGATGAGTGAGCTTCACGGGTCTAACATTAACTCTTTTAAGAAAAACTAGCGCATTATTTATACCTTTTTAGAACCTCTATCCATTATTGAGTAAGGGGTGAATAAACATGGCTGAGGAAAAAGCCCCGTTAGCCGGGGAAGAAAATACAAACCCCCCAAAAGAACCAGGGACAACCCAAACGGCAGAGGATATAGAAGTTGTGAAAAAAACTCTTGCGGCGGAAACAGTAAAGGCTGAGGATTATCTTGAAGGCTGGAAACGGGCCCAGGCTGATTTTATAAATTATAAACGGCGTACCGAGACGGAAAAAGCCGAGACGTCAAAATTCGCCAGTGCAATGCTAATTCTCAACCTGTTGCCGGTCCTGGACGACATGCAGAGGGCTTTCAACTCCGCCTCGGCAAATCAGGCTGGTTCAACCTGGGTAAACGGTATGCAGCTTATCCAACGGAAACTTGAAGGTATCCTGGAGGCCCAGGGACTCTCCCAGATTAAGGCAATAGGAGAAAAGTTCGACCCCCATTTCCATGAAGCTGTTACGTACAACGAGGGTGAGGAAGGGGCAGTGATTGAAGAGGTCCGAAGGGGATATAAACTACACGACCGCGTCATCCGTCCCAC
>JGI1356J14229_10004150_pt1 | contig 10844 bp, 8 predicted proteins | sample Subgrocontami58m_FD_14229 | JGI IMG/M metagenome (IMG submission 14229) | reverse complement strand
TGACGCTCTTGCCGCAGCCGGACTCGCCGACGATCCCGAGCGCGCGGCCGGCCTCCACGCTGAACGTGACGCCGTCCACGGCCGTCACGAGCCCCTCCGAGGTGTGGAAGACCGTGCGGAGGTCCTTGACCTCCAGGAGGGCCACTAGATCTTGAGCCGCGGGTCGAGAGCATCGCGAAGGCCGTCGCCGAGGAAGTTCACGGCGAGGACGGTGAGGAAGATGCAGCCGCCGGGGTAGACGGCGAGCCACGGCTGGCTCCAGATGTACCCCTGTGCGTTCTGGAGCATGTTGCCCCAGGACGGCGTGGGCGGGTTGATGCCGAGTCCGAGGAACGAGAGTGTCGCCTCGATGATCACGCGGTTGCCCAGGCCGAGCGTCGCGGCGACGATGATCGGGGCGAGCGCATTCGGCAGCATGTGTCGGATGATGTTGTGCACCGCGCCGCCGCCGAGCGCGCGCGCGGCCTCGGTGAACTCGCGGTGGCGCAGCGCGAGGACCGATCCGTGGGTGAGCCGGGCGACGGTCATCCAGCCGAAGACGACGAGCACGACGACGATGGTCTGGAGGCTCGGTCCGAGCGCGGACGACAGGATGATGAGGATCGGCAGCGCCGGGAGCGAGAGCATGATGTCGGCAAAGCGCATGAGCACGACCTCGGTCCAGCCACCGAGGTAGCCCGCCGCGGCGCCGACCGTCGCCCCGACGAGCGTGGCGATGAGCGTCGCCGTGAAGGCCACCGTGAGCGAGATGCGCGCCCCGTAGAGGAGCCGCGTGAGGACATCGCGCCCGAGGTCATCGGTGCCGAGGAGGTTCTCGCTCGAGGGCGTGAGGTAGCGGCGCAGGAGGTCCTGCTCGTCGTAGCCCTTCGGCGCGATCAGCGGCGCGAGGATCGCGATCGCGGTGAAGAGGGTGAGCACGACGGCTCCGAACACCGCGAACCGGTGCCGCCGCAGGCGCCGCCAGACCGCACCCCACTGGCCGATCTCGACCGAGTCGATTCGCTCGGCGGCGTGCGGGACCGGGAACGCGTCGGCGGTCGTTGTCACCTATTCGTGTCCCTCGGCTTCGCCGAGGAGACGCCAAGAGCTCGTGTTCGCTCCTCGCGGCACAGCCGCTCGTCGCTCACTCATCTCAGTCGTACCTGATCCGAGGGTCGGCGACCGCGTAGAGCACGTCGGCGAGCAAGTTCGACACGATCACGAGGAACGCGAGCACCGCGAGCACGCCCATGGACACCGGGATGTCGTGGCGGAGCACGGAATCAAGGTAGAGCTTCCCCATCCCCGGCCAGTTGAAGATCGACTCGGTCACGACGGCGCCGGAGAAGATGGTCGGGATATCGAGTCCGACGATCGTGATCATCGGGATGAGCGCGTTGCGGAGCGCGTGCTTCCCGAGCACGAGCCGNTCCGCGACACCCTTGGCCCGGGCCGTNCGGAGGAAGTCCTGGCGGAGCACCTCGAGCATGCTCGACCGCATGAAGCGGCTCCAGAGCGCGATCTGGATGAGCGAGAGCACGGCCACCGGCAGGATGAGGTGAACGATCCGGTCGCCCAGATCGTCGGCCTTCCCCGGCGTGTAGATATCCCCCGCGGGCAGCCACTTGAGGCGCACCGCGAAGACGATGATGAGCATGAGCCCGAGCCAGAACGTCGGCATGCTCTGGCCGGCGAACGAGAACGCCGTCGCGACGTTGTCGGAGAGCGAGTACTGCTTCACCGCCGACCAGATCCCGATCACGAGGCCCAGCACGAGCGAGACCGCCGTCGCGAGCAGCGTGAGCGTGAGCGTATTGCCGATCCGCTGCTGCAGGAGGTCGCCGACCGGGATGCCGACCGCCATGACCCACGACACGCCGAAGTCGCCGCGGAGCACCCCCAGCAACCAGGTGAAGTACCGCTCGTACCAGGGCTTGTTGAGCCCGAGGAGCGCCTCAAGGCGCTCGATCGCCTTGGGATCCGCGTCGCGCGGGTCGCTCGAGAACGCGAGGAAGTCGAATGGTCCGCCGGGGAAGAGATTGAGGACGAAGTAGATGAGGCCGGTCACGAACACGAGCAGGACGAGCATCTGCAGAAAGCGCCGGAACAGGTAGTTGCGCATGGCTGCTCGGGGAGGGGCGCCGCACGGCGCCCCTCCCCATCTGTTCCCGTCCCTAGTTCGCCGGGAGCTCCCACTCCCACGAGTTGAACATCGCGGGAGTGTTCGTCGGGGTGCTCTTGAAGTTCTTCAGGTTCTTGTTCGCCACGTCGATGTTGAGACGCTGGTAGAGCGGCATGACCGGGAGGTCGGTCGCCCAGATCTTCTGCGCGGTGAGGTACGGACCCTGGCGCTCGGTCCGAAGGAGCTTCTCGTTCGCGACCTTCATCGCGGCGTCGAAGTCCTTGTTGCAGTAGCCGGGGTAGTTCTGGCCCGAGAAGTTGTTCTCCTTCGTCGGGATCTGCTCGCAGTTGTAGATGAACGTCTGGGGGTCGTCCCCCTGGACCCAGGCATAGAGGCCGAGGTCGAAGGTGCCAGCCGAGAGCGGACCCTCGCCGCGCGTCGCGAACCACTTCGTCGACGGCATGAGGTCGAGGTTGATCTTCACGCCGATCGCCTTGAGCTGGTTCGCCATGACCTGGGTGGTCTGCTCGCGCATCTTGTTGCCGGCGGTCGTCCCGAGCTTCAGCTCGAGCTTCGCACCGCCCTTCTCGCGGGTGCCGTCAGCGCCCGGCTTCCAGCCGGCGTCGTCGAGGAGCTTCTTCGCCGCTTCGGGGTCGTACTTGTAGACGGTGATGTCACTGTCGGCGGCCTTCGCCCAGTTGTTGCCGAAGATGAACGAGTTGATCGGCGAGACCTTGCCGAACAGGATCTGCTTCGTGATCGCCTCGCGGTCGATGCCGCGCATGAGCGCCTCGCGGACCTTCTTGTCCTGGAGGATCGGGTGCGGCTTCGACTGGTCCTTGGGGTCGCGGAGGTTGAAGTCGATGTGCTCCCAGACCTGCGCCGCGATGTAGTTCGGCTTCATGTTCGTCTCGGCCGCGAGCTTGTCGAGCTCGGGGATCTGGTCGAGCGTGATGCCGTCGTTCGTCGCGATATCGACCTGGCCGGAGCGGAGCTGCGCGAGGAGCGTGTTCGTGTCCGTGATGAACTTGAAGATGATCGTCTTCGTCTTCGGCACCCCGAGCCAGAAGTCGGGATTCGCCTCGACCGTGATCGAGGAGCCCGCGGCCCACTCCTTGACCTTGTAGGGGCCGGCGAACGTCGGGGTTCGGACGAGCGCGGCGGTCTCCTTCAGCTTCGCCGGCTCGACCGCGCTGTAGACCTTGCGCGGCACGATCGTGCAGCAGAAGGAGAAGTAGAGCGGGTCGAGCTGGCCGGGCTTGTAGACCACGACGACCGTGCTCGGGTCGGGGGTCTGGATCGTGTCGTAGTACGTCGCGGTCGTGCGCGAGACGATCGGGACGTCCTTGTTGAGGTAGAGCTCCCACGAGTACTTCACGTCGTCGGAGGTCACCGGGTCGCCGTTCGAGAACTTCGCGCCCTTGCGGATCTTGTAGGTGACGGTGAGCTGGTCCTTGCCGTCCGCGGTCTTCGTGAGCTTCGCACCGCCGTTCTCGAGCGTCGGCGTCTGCTCCGCGAGCCGCGGCTGGTAGACGTTCTGGTCGTCGCGCTCGGTGAGTCCCTGGCTGAGCACGACCCGCACGTTCGTGGCCACCTGCATGCTGCCGATGGGCGTGAACAGCGTGTCGGGCTCCTGCGACATCCCGATGACGATCGTGTCCTTGAGCTTGACCGCCGCCGGGGCGCTGGCCGCTGGGGCGCTCGCTCCGGCCGCCGGCGCGGCGGAGGCCGGCGGTGTGGTGCTCGTGCCACAGGCCGCCGCGATGACCGCGAGCACGATCGCAAGTGCGCCGAAACGCGTACTGGTGGCCCGCATGGGCAACCCTCCCTTTACTTCCCTCCCCGCCGACCGTCCCAGGATCCGGGCTTCGGCGGGCCCCTGAGTGTCACGTTATATACCGAACGGCGGCACCGGCCGTTCGGAGGGCGCCCGGTATGCTGCCGGCGGTATGCGGCGGACGCTCGCCGGCTGCGCCGCGATGGGGTGCGGTCTGGCTGCCCAAGCGACCGTCCACGCGGGCGCCGAAGGCGTCGCGCTGGCGCCGCTCGCCCTCGCCCAGGCGGTCGTGGCGATCACGCCGGGCTGGTTCGCGACCGCCGCGCTCGGGCTCCTGGAGGCGTGGGCGCTCCGGCTGCTCGTCGCTGCCGCCGCGGGTCTCGTCGTCGCCTGCGGCGCGCTCCCCTGGCGCTGGGCCCTCGTCCTGCCGTGGGTCGCGGGCCCCCTCGCGGCCCTCGCGCTCCCCGACTCCGCCTCGCTCCTGCCCAGCCTCGGCGCCGCGGCCCTTGCGGCGGCGGTGGCGCTCACGGTCCGGGCCGCGCTCGGGGTCCACCCGCCCGCGGACCCCGCCCGGCGCCGCGCGCTCGTCGCGCTCGGGGCCCTTGCCGCCGTCACCCTCGCGGGTTCGGCGCTCGGGCGGCTCGCCCGGGCGGCGACCCGCGCGGTCGCGGGCGGTACGCTCACGCTCGCGCGGGAGCCGCGCCCCGCCCCCGCGCCGGACCCGGCCAGCGACCCGCCGGCCGTCGCCGAGGCCCGCCTCGAGCCCGACCTCACCCCGCTCGACCGCTTCTACGTGGTGGACGAGGCGATCGTCGACCCGCAGGTGGATCCCGCAACCTGGCGCCTCTCGGTCGAGGGCGAGGTCGGCTCCGCGTTCGGGCTCAGCTACGCCGAGCTCCTCGGCCTCCCGGCGGTCGAGCAGGTGCAAACGCTCGAGTGCATCAGCAACTCGGTCGGCGGACCGCTCATCTCGAACACCCGCTGGACCGGCGTCCCGGTCCGCGAGCTCCTCGCGCGCGCGGGCGTGCGCGACGGCGTCACGAAGGTCGTCTTCGCCTCGGTCGAGGGCTACGAGTCGTCGCTGCCGCTCGAGGTCGCGCTCGACCCGGCGACGCTCGTCGCGTTCGGCATGGACGGCCGGACGCTCCCGCGCGAGCACGGCTTCCCCGCGCGCCTGCTCATCCCGGGCCGGTACGGGATGAAGAACGTGAAGTGGCTGCGGCGCATCGCGGCGACGCGCGAGGATCACCTCGGCTACTGGGAACGCCGCGGCTGGAGCGACGAGGCGATCGTCGAGACGATGTCGCGTCTCGACGTGCCGGGCTCGATCGAGGATCTCCGCGACGGCCGGCGCGTCGTCGTCGCCGGCCTCGCCTACGGCGGCGCCCGGGGCGTCGCGAAGGTCGAGGTGTCCTTCGACGACCGGAAGACCTGGCAGGCCGCGACGCTCGGTCGCCGCTTCGGCGCGATGGCCTGGCGCCGCTGGGCGCTCGCCTGGACCCCGCGCGCGGGCTACTACCGCATCGCGATCCGCGCCTGGGACGACCGCGGCCGGCTCCAGACGGAGGACGAGCGCGACGCGCTACCGCTCGGCGCGACCGGCTACCACGGCTACCAGGTCGAGGTGCGCCGGTAGCAGGACCGCGACCCCAGGCCGCCGCGAGGAGACGCAGGCCGCTGCGACAAGTGAAGGGTCGTGCTGGACGTGCTGTGAGTCGGCGGCCGGCTTAACCGGGGAAGTGGCAGGCCGCCCAGTGACGGGGCTCGTGCTCCTTGAACTCGGGGTCCACTTCGGAGCAGATCGGCTGCGCCTTCCAGCAGCGGGTGTGGAAGCGGCAGCCGGAGGGCGGGTTCACCGGACTCGGCACGTCGCCGGTGAGGATGATCCGCTTCCGCTTCGTCTCGATCGCGGGGTCCGGGATCGGGACCGCCGAGAGGAGCGCCTGGCTGTACGGGTGGAGCGGACGCTCGTAGAGCGCCCGGCGATCGGCGAGCTCGACGATCTTCCCGAGGTACATGACGGCGACGCGGTCGCTGATGTGGCGCACGACCGAGAGGTCGTGGGCGATGAAGAGGAACGTGAGGTGGAACTTCGACTGGAGCTCCTCGAGGAGGTTGATCACCTGCGCCTGGATCGACACGTCGAGCGCCGAGATCGGCTCGTCGGCGACGATGAAGTCCGGCTCGACGGCGAGGGCGCGNGCGATCCCGATGCGCTGCCGCTGGCCGCCCGAGAACTCGTGGGGGTAGCGGTTCGTGAAGTACGGGTTGAGACCGACCACGCGGAGGAGCTCTTGGACGCGCTCGGTCTTCTCCTTGCCCTTCGCGAGGTTGTGGACCTCGAGGGGCTCGCCGATGATGTTCCCGACGGTCATGCGCGGGTTCAGCGAGGCGTAGGGGTCCTGGAAGATCATCTGGAGGCGGCGGCGCATCCGGCGCATCTGCTCGCCGCCGAGCTTCACGAGGTCGATNCCGTCGAAGAGCACCTCACCCGCGGTCGGCTTGTAGAGCTGGAGGATCGCCCGGCCGGTCGTGGACTTGCCGCAGCCGGACTCGCCGACCAGGCCGAGGGTCTCGCCCTTCTCGACGAAGAAGTCCACGCCGTCGACGGCCCGGACCGCGCCGACCTGGCGCTGGAAGATGATCCCCTGGGTGAGCGGGAAGTGCATCTTCAACGCGCGAACCTCGAGGAGATTGCGACCGCTGTCGGCGGTCGCGGTGCTGGTCGAGCGCACGTCCGCGACNCCGATCGCCACTACGCGTCCGCCTTGGCCGTGGCGAAGACCGTCGTGTCGGTCCGGTAGTCCACGTCCACGAGCCAGCCGCCGGCCTGCGTGCCCCAGCAGCGTGCCTCGTGGTCGGCCTTCGCGTTCGGGATGCTCACGAGCTCGGGCTCCTTCTCGGTGCAGACGTCGCGCTTGTACTGGCAGCGTGCCGCGAAGCGGCAGCCGGGCGGCAGCGCGATGAGGTCCGGGGGCAGGCCCTCGATCGGCCGGAGCTTCTCCCGTCGCGTCTCATCGAGCCTCGGGATCGAGCGGAGCAGACCCCAGGTGTAGGGGTGCTTCGGGTTCGCGAAGAGCTCCCCGGTGTCCGCCTTCTCGACGATCTTCCCGCCGTACATGACGTGGATCCGCTGGGTCATCCCCGCCACGACGCCGAGGTCGTGCGTGATGAGGATGAACGCCGTGCGGAACTCGCGCGCGAGGTTCTTCAGGAGGTCGAGGATCTGCGCTTGGATCGTCACGTCGAGCGCGGTCGTCGGCTCGTCGGCGAGGATGAGCTTCGGGTTGCAGGAGAGCGCCATCGCGATCATGACGCGCTGGCGCATGCCGCCGGAGAATTGGTGCGGGTAGTCGTCGAGCCGGCTCTTCGCGCTCGGGATGCCCACGAGCTCGAGCAGCTCGACCGTGCGCTTCCGCGACTCCGTGCGGTCCATCCGCAGGTGCAGCTCGAGCGCCTCGCTGACCTGCCGGCTGATCGTGAGGACGGGGTTCAGCGAGGTCATCGGGTCTTGGAAGATCATCGCGACCCGGTTGCCGCGGATCCCGCGGACCTCGTCGTCGTCCATCTTGAGGACGTCCTGGCCGTCGAAGAGGATCTCGCCCTTCGTGATCCGGCCGGGGGGCTGCGGGATGAGCCGCATGAGCGAGAGCGCGGTGACGCTCTTGCCGCAGCCCGACTCGCCCACGATGCCGAGCGTCTCGCCGGCGGCCAGCTCGAAGGACACGCCGTCCACCGCGCGGACGACGCCGTCCCGCGTGAAGAACTGGGTGTGGAGGTCCTTGACCTCGAGCAGCTCAGGCACTAGTCGCGCAGTCTACAGAATTCGTCACCTGGCGCGCTGCCGGGGGTCGAGGGCGTCGCGCAGGCCGTCACCCAGGAAGGTGAAGGCGAGCATGACGAGCGAGATGCAGAAGGCGGGCAGCAGGACCGGCCATGGGGTCGTCGAGAAGACCACGAAACCTTCGTTGATCATGACCCCCCAGGTGGGCGTGGGCGGCTTGATCCCGATGCCGAGGAACGAGAGCGTCGCCTCGGCCAGGATGGCGCTCGGGACGNCGAAGGCGACCGAGACGATGATCGGCGCGAGCGTGTTGGGGAAGAGGTGCCGGAACATGATCCGGCGGTTCGTCGCGCCGGTCGCGCGGGCCGCCTCGACGAATTCCTTCTCCTTGAGCGAGAGCACCTGGCCCCGGACGAGCCGCGCCATGCCGACCCAGCCGACGACCGCGATCGCGACGAACATCAGCACGAGTCCGCCGAGGAGATTCCCGAGGATGGTGCCACGCAGGGTGGCCATGATGATGATGAGGAAGAGGAGATCCGGGAAGGCGTAGATGACGTCGACGAGCCGCATGAGGAGGTTGTCCACCCACCTCCCGTAGAAGCCGGCGGCCATGCCGACCGTGGCACCGATCAGGAACACCAGGGTGACCGGTACGAAACCGACGACCAGGCTGATCCGCGCCGACCAGATGAGGCGGCTCAGGATGTCGCGCCCGAGCTGGTCGCTGCCGAGCGGATACTGCTGGAGCGTGAACTTGGGGTTCCCCCAGAAGGGCTCCATCAGCGAGTTCGGCGTGTCCTGCCTGATCGGATCGTACGGCGCGATGACCGGCGCGAGGATCGCGAGCACGGCTGCGACCAGGACCACCGCGAGCCCGGCCATCGCCGCGCGATTCCGCTTGAGCCGGTAGAGCGCATCCCCCCACAGTGAGCGCTGCCTCCGCACGAGCACGTTCACGTCGGCGGCGTGCTGCTGCGAGGCGGACGCGGCGGAGAGCGTGGCCACTACGCCACCTAGCTCCCCACCTTGATGCGCGGGTCGAGGACCCCGTAGACGAGGTCCACCGAGAGATTCGCGATGACGATGAGGAACGCGTAGAGCAGGGTGGTCGCCATGATGATCGGGTAGTCGCGGGCGTTGATGCTGATGATGTAGAGCCGTCCGATACCCGGGATGCTGAAGAGCGTCTCGATGATGAATGAGCCGGTGATGAGGCCGGCCGTGGCCGGACCGACGATCGTGGCGACCGGGATGAGCGCGTTCTTCAGCGCGTGGCGGACGATGACCGTCCCCTCGCGAAGGCCCTTGCCGCGCGCGGTCCGCACGTAATCCTGGCCGAGCGCCTCGAGCATGCTCGCGCGTGTGATCCGGGTCAGGAACGCGGCGCCGGGAAGGGCGAGGATGACCGTCGGCATGATCATTCGGCGGACGTCGAGCCCGTCGCCCCAGCCGACGAACGGCAGAAGGCGTAGCCACACCCCGAAGATGTAGATGAAGAGGATCGCGATGACGAAGGACGGGATCGTGGTGCCGATCGTCGCGAGGAAGAGGCTTCCGTAGTCCACCCCGGAGTTCTGCTTGAGCGCGCTCACGATCCCCAGTGGGAGCGCGACGAGCAGCGCGAGGAGCAGCGCCTGGACGCCGAGCTGCACGGTGACGGGCAGACCTTGAGCGATGATCTCGTTCACCGAGCGGTTCCGCTGGATGCTCGTGCCGAAGTCGAGCCGGGCGGCGTTCCGCAGGTAGAGCAGGAACTGCTGCGGCAGCGGTTCGTCGAGGCCGTAATAGCGCGTGAGGTTGTCCTCGATCTGCTGTGGGAGCCTCTTGTTCTCGTTCTTGTCGAACGGCCCGCCCGGCGCCGCGTGGGCGAGCGAGAACGTGATGAGCGCCACGAAGAACAGGGTCGGGACCATCAGGAGCAAACGCCTGATCGTGTATTTCAGCATCGAGCGCGAATTGTAACCCAGGACACAGACGAGCAAGACGAAGGGCCGACCTTTCGGCCGGCCCTTCGTCGGTGATCGGTGTCACGCTGGTCGCCGAGGCTAGCCCTTCTTCGTGACGAAGATCTCGGCCATCTTGAACTGACCGAGGACCGCGTCCGACGAAGAGTTCACGACGCCCTTGACCCAGGGCTTCTTCAGGTACTTGGTCGCGTCGTAGTAGATCCAGGCGGCCGGAGCGTCCTTCGACAGGATCTTCCCTGCCTGGAGGTAGGTGTCGTCGCGCTTCTTGGCGTCCGGCTCCTTGTCGGCGGCCTTCACGAGCCTGTCGAACTCGGGGTTGTTGTACCCGGTCCGGCTGCCCGACACGCCGCTCTTGGAGATCCAGACGGTGGTGAGCCAGTTCTGCTGGTCCGGGAAGTCCGCGATCCAGCCGAGCGAGAAGAGCTGCGGCGTGGTCTCGGGCTTCTTCACGAGCGCGGTGTAGGCGGTGCGGTCAACGGGGTCGAGCGCGATGTCGACGCCGAAGGCCGTCTTCCACTGCTGGGTGACCCACTCGACACGGGTCTTCGTGCGAGCGCTCGACGAGTAGGTGAACTTCAGGCCCTTGAGGGCGTCCTTCGACGCCGGCTTCGCGGCATCGAAGAGCTTCTTCGCCTCGGTCAGGTCGAACTTCTGGGTCGTGTCGGTCGCGTCGTAGCCGGGCATGCCCGGCGGGATGAAGCCGCCCTCGGCGGGCTTGCCGATCTTCTGAACGTCACGCATGTAGGCCGTGCGGTCGAACGACTTCGCGAACGCGAGACGCAGGTTGTTGTCGTCGAACGGCGGCTTCGTGACGTTGAAACCGTAGTAGAAGGTGGCGAGGGATCCGACGTCCTGGACCTGAGCCTTCAGCTCCGCGTCGCCTTCGACGGTGCGGATGTCCTCGGCGGCCACGCCGGTGACGTCGAGCTCGTTGTTGCGGTACGCGGCGAAGGCCACGGCGCCTTCGTTGATCATCACGCGGGTCCACTTCTTGAGCTTGGCGGGCTTGCGGTAGTTGTCGTTGCGCTCGAAGACGAACTTCTCGTTGTGCTTCCACTCGGTCATCTTGAAGGGGCCGTTGCCGATGTAGGTCGCCGGCTCGGTCCACTTGTCGCCACCCTTGGTGACGTCGCTCTCGCGCACCGGCATGCCGACCCACATGTAGAGGATCGACTTGAAGTACGGGGCCGCCTCCTTGAGCGTGAACTGGAT
>JGI1356J14229_10004145_pt1 | contig 10853 bp, 6 predicted proteins | sample Subgrocontami58m_FD_14229 | JGI IMG/M metagenome (IMG submission 14229) | reverse complement strand
TTTGGATTTTTTACAAAACCTTGCCCCATTTGGGAAACGTGAACCATTCCTTCTTTTCCCGGCAGAACTTCCACAAAAGCTCCGAAAGGAAGAATTCTTTTAACAATTCCTTCAAAAACTTCGCCCGGTTTAACTTCACGCATTAAAGCGGAAACCCAATCCATTGCTTTTTTTACCGATTCTTCTGTGATCCCCGAAATTGCAACCGAACCGTCATCTTCAACATCAACAGTTGCACCGGTTTGGGCGATAATATTTTTAATTATTTTTCCTCCCGGTCCGATTAATTCACCTATTCTATCAACCGGAATCTTAACTATTTCAATCTTAGGAGCATATTGAGATAAAGCTTCTCTAGGCTTAGGCAAAATTTTAAGCATAGTTTCTAAAATTTGAAGTCGGGCTGTCTTTGCTCTTTCTAAAATAGCTTTTATTTGCTCAACAGTAAGCCCTGGAATTTTAACATCTAACTGAATTGCAGTAACTCCTGCATCTGTTCCTGCAACTTTAAAATCCATATCTCCTGAAAAATCTTCAAGTCCTATGATGTCTGTTAAAAGTTCATAATTTTTTTCATCAGACATCATTCCAATTGAAATACCGGCAACCGGTTTTGTAATTGGAACTCCGGCATCCATAAGAGCTAGCGTTGATCCGCAAGTTGATGCCATTGAGCTTGATCCATTCTGTGACAGGACTTCCGAAACAACTCTAATTGTATATGGGAATTCGTCTTGGCTTGGAATTACTGGAAGTAATGCTTTTTCAGCCAGGGCTCCGTGCCCTTTTTCACGTCTCGAAGGACCGACAACTCTTCCTGTCTGACCAAAAGAATATGGTAATCCTGAATAATGATGTATATATCTTTTTGTTTCTTCACCCTCCGCTGATTCTATTAATTGTTCCATGCGGGGTGACCCTAAAGTTACAATTGATAAAGCTTGGGTAATCCCTCTTTGGAAAAGAGCTGAACCATGAGTTCTTGGAAGAAGTCCAACTTCTGTAACTATTTCTCTGATTTCATCCATTTTTCTTCCATCCACTCTTTTTTTCTTCCCAATTACATCTGCTCTAATAATTTCGAACATGAGATATTCAACTGCTTTTGCGATTGTTTTCTTATCGAGTTCTGTTTCTGGATTTGCCTTTTTATTTTCTTCTGCAATTTTTGCAATCAAATCTTCAGTTTCAGCTCCACTGCCTTCTTTATTAACACGGGATTCAATAAGCGCGCCAACTTCTGTTTTATAGGATTTTTCAACAAGACTTATTGCTTCATTAAGAGAATTTTCTGCAGGAACTTCTAATTTTTTAACTCCAACTTTTTTAACCAAATCTTCAATTAAATCTATAATTTTGCTTGTTTCTTTGTGTGCTAATTCAACTGCTTCAACTAAAATATCTTCTGAAACTTGAAAAGCTCCAGCTTCAATCATATTTGTTTTATCTTTTGATTGAGAAACAACTAAATCAAGCTCTGAAAATTGTTGTTCTGGTCCTGGGTTAATTATACAGGCTGACCCTCCGTTACCTGATTCTTTAACACAGCCAACTCTTACCGCTCCTATTGGTCCGTTCCATGGAATTCTTGATATTGCTAAAGCTGCTGAAACAGCATTCAAAGCAAGAACATCTGCTTCATTTTCACCATCAACCGACAAAACAGTTACAATAACTTGAATAGTATTTTTAAAGCTTTTTGGAAAAAGAGGGCGAATCGATCTGTCTATCAGACGTCCTGCAAGAATTGCATCGTCTGAAGGCTGACCTTCACGTTTTACCCAACGGCTTCCTTTAATTTTTCCGCCTGCGTAAAGTCTTTCTCCGTATTCAACTGATAATGGAAAATAATCTAAATCTGATTTTCCGCCTTCGACAACGGTAACCAAAACTACCGTGTCTCCAAGACGGCCTAAAACAGAAGCTGTTGCTTGAGGTGCAAGCTCGCCTGTTTCCAATATTAGCTTTTTACCTGCTAATTCTAAAGTAACTGAGGTTTTTTTCATTTAGTCTTTCAAGCTGAAATTTTTTATAATCGTGGAGTGGCGAATTTTATCTACATTTTTAATAAAATTAACCAACCTTCTTCTTTTTGCAATCATAGATAAAAGGCCCCGTCTTGAGTGAATATCGTGAATATGCGCTTTTAAATGATCTGTTAATTTTATAATCCTATTAGACAAAAGGGCGATCTGAACCTCGGGACTTCCCGTATCTCCCGCTCCCGTCTGGAATTTTTTTATAATATCCTGTTTTTGTGTTGATGTTAACGGCATATTTTGTATTATATCAATTTTTAACTTACTCCTCAATAAGGAAAACATTTGATGGATGAAGAATCTTGATCTAGGTTATATATTTGTTGAGCCTTTGTAAATTTTTGGGGCAAGCCAGTCAACCGGCGGATTTTTCCCCTGCCCCGCGGAGCCTTGGCGAAGTGGGGTCTGCTCGCCTGCCTGCACGCCTCGCGCTCGCCTCGCTGGATCTTCGGCGAAGCGGGTCGATGCGGGCGAAGCGGGTCCCGGCCGGACTTGGTCTTTCTTATCGATTCTAGGCTTGGGAATATTTTTTTGAGAGAAGATTGAAGACTCTTCTTCGTCTTCCTTCATTTGAGTTTTTGAAGAACTATTATCGCTTCTCACTGCTCCCTTTCTCATAAGTTCTCCTGCCATTTCAAAAGCCAGAGGACTTGTTTTTGTATTTTGGAAATTTTCTGTTGCATTCTCTATACCGATTAATAAATTTTGCGCAGTGTCGATGTCTAATGGAAGATCAAGCGATAAAATCAAATCGCCTATTCGCTCGCAAATTGAAGAATTATTCGGAGAAACCAAAGCAATATCTCCAAATCCCTGATTATCCGATTTATTATCAATATTGATTACTACCGTATCTTTTAAAGCTTGAGGATCAAAAATTCTACCCAAATCGGAAAGCCTTGGAGCCCCGATAACAAACAAAAGGCCAGGATATCCTTGCGATCTTTTAAATAAAACGTCATTTTCAGAAAAATTTAAACCTTCTTCTCCGGCTTTTACAATAATATTTAAAAAACCATCCTCAAGAGTATAGGAAATTTTTTCTATTTCTCCTTCTTTGTAGGGAAATGAGACAACCATGTCTCCCGCTCCGCCTTCAAAACTTGATTTTACTTTATCTATTCCAACAAGATGAGAATGCTCAACTAAAGCTTCTGTTGGGCAAACAATTGTAACATCTTTACCGGAAGAAGAAAGAGAAAGATAAAGGGCTGCAGCTCCCCCCATTTCATCAACTGCGGGGTTTTTGCCAACGGCAATACCGATCCTGTTATTTTTCCCGATAAAATCTTTTATTTGACCCAAAACTATATTGTCCATAGGGAAATTTATCCAAGTGATATTACCATATCTCCTATAGTAAAGTCAAGGAAGGGGGAAATAATTATGCCGGCTTCATTGCCTTTTTCTACCTTTGATATCTGATTCTTACCCTGTCTTAAAGAAGAAATTGTACTCTGCCCAATAACTTCGTCCTTTCTTACAAGTCTTATCTTGTCTCCTTTTGCAATCCTTCCTTCAACTATCGCAACTCCCATAACTTTGGTTTTTTCAAATGGAAACTGCGCGACTATCTTTGCCCGTCCCAGAATTTCTTCGACAAGTGAAAGTTTTCTACCTTCTAAAACGTCTGTTATCTCATCTATCAGCTCATAAATAAGATTGTAATTTTTAGCAAGAATTTTTTCTGTTTTTGCAAGTTTTATGATTTCGGGCTTAATCTTTATATTAAATCCAAGAACAATCGCACCAACGGATTTTGCAAGCAAAAGATCTGCGGGCGAAATATCTCCTGTTTTTTGAGACACAATATTGATCTGATTTGGCAATGCATTTACTATTGCCTCAAGCGAACCTAACGTATCCGCACAAATTATTATAGAAAGAAGAGGATTTTCTTCGGCAGGGGTGGCAATCGTAGAAGGGCTCCCGACAGCGCGCACTTCGTTCGAACTTGAGAGACTAGAAGGAGCACTTTCGGGAGGGAAACGATTGACAGGGCCCCGTTGATTCAAAACATGAGATTTTTTCAAAACCACACTTCCAACCCGCGGAACCTTTTCAAATCCTAAAACTTCAACTGCCTCACCTACTGTTACCTTATCCACTCTTTTTCCCAAACTGTCTGTAAGGCTCTTTACTCTTCCAAGTATCTCATCAGCTGATATTTCGTCTCTTACGGATAAGATACCATTTTTTATGACAACTGTTGATACCGGTCCTATTCTCTGATCTCGTTTTGACTCAATAACCACTCCCTTAAATTCTCCTTCTTCCGAACTGCCCAAACCTTCATTCTTCATTTCCAAAACCAAAAGAATTAAACTTAAAAGCTCCTTAATATTTGTATCTGTTTTTGCAGACACTTCAATAACCGGAACATCTCCGCCATAACCTTCCAAAAGAACTCCTGCTTTTAAAAGCTCTCGTTTTACTTTTTCTGGATTTTTTTGCGGAAGATCAGATTTTGTTAAAACAACAATAAAAGGGACATCTGCCTCCTTTAAAAACTTGATACTTTCTTTTGTCTGAGGCATAACTCCATCAACGGAAGAAACAATTAAAAGTCCTATGTCTGCGGCCGCAACCCCTCTTCCGCGCATATTTGAAAATGCTTCATGTCCCGGAGTATCTATAAAAGTAATAGCTCTTTTTTCTCCTTCGTTTATAAACTCTATTTTTGATGCACCTATTCTTTGGGTTATTCCCCCATGCTCTCTTTGTGCAATATTTGACTTGCGGATTGTATCCAAAAGAGTAGTCTTACCGTGGTCTACATGCCCAACTACGGCAACAACCGGAGGGTAGAATTTTTTATCTGGTGGATTTGGTTTTTGTTTTTTTGCCATAACTTAATATTCTTTTTTGAACTCTCTGATCTTTTATAAAAGTCTGTTTTCATAAGACTTTTTTAGATTTTTTCTCTTTTGGCTTCTTTACAACTTTTTTCTTTGTTGATTGTTTCTTTGAGACTTCCTTTTTAACTTCTTCAATTTCTTCATTTTTAATTTCCATTTCTTCTCCTTCTATCTCTATTCTGTAGCCCGCAAGCTTTGAGGCAAGGCGAACATTTTGCCCTTCTCTTCCAATTGCCAGAGAAAGCTCTTCCGATGGAACAAAAACATGGGCTGTTTTTTCATCTTCGTTTATTTCAACTCTTACATTTTTTGCAGGAGATAAAGCTTGTCCAATATAATCTTTTAAGTTCTCTTGCCATTGAACAATATCTATTTTCTCAAGTCCCCCAAATTCCTGGATAACCGCTTGTACCCTTACTCCTTTTTGCCCGACACAACTTCCTACAGGATCAATCCCCGATTGAGTCGAATAAACTGCAATTTTACTTCTTGAGCCGGGCTCTCTTGCGATATCTTTAATCTCAACGCTTCCCTGTGCAACTTCGGGAACTTCTCTTTTAAAAAGACCCGTCAAGAGTCCGTTGTTTGCTCTTGAAACTACCAGCTCTTCTCCTTTAAGCCCTTCTACTATCTCTAAAAGATAAACGGTAAGTCTTTGATTTAAATGATATTTTTCATTTGGAATTTGCTCGTGAGGGGGCATAACTGCTTCTGTTTTGCCTACATCAACAATTATATTTGGACCTGCAAATCGCAAAACCATGCCATTGACAATTGTTCCTATTCTCATTTTGTAGTTTGAGATTATTGCTTCTTTTTCTTTTTCTCTAATTTTCTGAAGAATAACCTGTTTTGCAGTTTGAGCCGCAATTCTTCCAAAGCCGGGCGGAGTAACATCTTTATCTTTTAAGAAAATTTTTGCCTCACCAGAGTTTTTGTCCAAAGTTGCCGAGTATTCCTCAATTTCTACTCTCGGGTGATCCTTTTTATAGGCTGCCAGAATTGCATTTTTAACAGTGTCCAAAACCACAGAAATATCAACCCCGCGCTCATTGGCGACCTGATTTAGGGCAAGTGAAAACTCGCTTCTTTGAATTGCCGGCATAGTCGAAACAGTATACCAAATTCGATCGTATGTAGCAACGATCGAATACTAGTTTTATGAAGATTTTGTAATTATTATTGAACCGGAAGAATCAGATAAAACAAGAATTTTGTCGCCGCGTTTTATTTCATCCTTCAAAATCTTCTGGGCGAGGAGGTCTTCGATGTTATTTTGGATATAACGATTGATTGGGCGGGCGCCGAATTCTTCATCAAAACCTTCTTTGATAATTTTTTGAACTATTCCCTCATCAAAGCTTATCGTAATATCTTGCTCTAACATTTTGTCGGAGAGTTCTTTTAAAAGGATTTTAGTGACTTGCTGCACTTCTATCTGCCCCAAAGGTTTAAACACAATTATCCCATCGAATCTATTTAAGAGTTCGGGCTTGAAGATTCCTTTTGTCTGCAAAAACTCTAAAAGAGTCTGCACAAACTTTTTATCGATTGGTGTTCCTTTATTTACTTCTTCGCGTATAAACTCCGAAGCCGCATTTGAAGTTGCAATAATTATTGCATTAGTAAAAGAAACAGTTTTTCCTTTATTATCCGTAAGTCTTCCGTCATCAAGAACCTGGAGGAAAAGATTTAAGATGTTTGAACTTGCCTTTTCAAATTCGTCCAAAAGAACGAGCGAGAAGGGATTATCTAATATTTTATCTGTCAGTTCTCCCGAAGCTTCTTCCTCGCCAGGCATTGAGCCAAGAAGTCTTTTTAAAGAATCGTTTTCTGAGTATTCGCTCATATCAAGTCTTATCATCTTATGCGCCTTTCCAAAATATATTCGGGCCAGTGTTTTGGCAGTTTCTGTTTTTCCAACTCCGGTTGGACCTAAAAACAAAAATGAAATCGGCTTATCTTCTGAAGATAACCCTGTACGCAATCGTCTCATTGCCTCTGATACTTGCGAAACTGCCTCTTTTTGATCAACAATTCTTTTATGAATCTCATCTTCCAAGTTAAGCAATAGCTCTTTTTCCGCTTTGCCGGGTTTTCCAACAGCAATCTTAGTTTTACTTTCTATCTTTTGAATAACATCCCCTTCTTCAACAATCTGTTTTTTAGAAAGTGCTGCTGTGGCAGCTGCATCCTCAAGAAGCGTTATTGCCGCTCCGGGAAGAACTCGGTCCGGCAAATATTTTTTAGCGTATTTTAGGCAGGACACAATAGCTCGATAGGATATTTTTATATTGTCCAGTCTTTCTATTTCGCTTGCTTTTTTAAAAAGCATCATAAGAACGACATCTTCGCTTGGCTCTTCAACTTTGATTACTTCAAGATTCTCAAGAAGTGTTTTTCTTGTCTCTACAAATTTTTTAAATGAGCCCGGCGTAATAGTTACTACTATCCGAATGGCTCCCCTTTGAATATATGGAATGAGAATACCCGAAAGATCAAGATGAAAAGAAGAAGAACCAAGTATATTTTCAAAGGACGGTAAAAAAACAATAATATTTCCGCAGTGAGAAAGCTCTGCGATTACAGCATCAAGTCTTTCTTCAAGTTGCCCAAGATTATCTGATCCCGCAAGCAAAGCGTCAACCAAAAGCATGTAAAACCTTTGGTGGTATAAACTTCCTTTTAAATTTCCGATAAAACTTTCAAAAGCCAAGCTTTCTGCTATTTCTGTTCTACCGCTTCCCCCCTCTCCAACCAAAAGAGCGCTTTTCCCTTTATACATTCCCTCAACCAGCTGCCTAAACTCATTTTCCCGTCCCAAAATGGTCGGTCTTTTTTGTAAAACTTCTGCGGTTAAATCAACCATGTATTTCTTAGTCTCGATTGTCCACCCCGTTACCCAATCTTCCCCAATTCCCTCTCCCCAAAACTTTATCTCAAAATGTTTTGGATTTTCCTCTTGCGTAAATCTTGTTCTTGCCCAGGACAGAATTTGTAGCAGTTCCTCTTTCTTAAGATTTTTGTTGAAAAGAATTTTTGTCTCTTCCTCTGTTAAGAGCAAATAAGACACAAATAAATCCATTGCCGTTACGTATTTTCCTTTTAGGTTTTTAGAAATTTCGAAAGCGTACTTTGCCAACTCTTCTTTTGAAACATCAATAAGTTTTATTTCTTCTTCCTCAAGAATATCTATTTTATTGAGTATAAAATGCATGGAAGTGTCTTTAAGAAGGCTTTTTATTATTGCCTGAGTATTTTTTTGGCTTATAAAAATACTTAATGATTTAAGAGTAAATGAGTCTAAAGCATTTCCTTTACTTAATTGAACTTCGACTTCCGGAAGTTTTCTCGAAATTTTAAAACGGAAAAAGGTTTCTATTATTAAAAACAGAGAAAGCAGAAATAAAGGAGTCTTAACTAAAGATAGGTTGAAAGAATTATTATAGAGAGAGAGTAGAATATAGGAAAATAGAAAGACAAATAAAAATATTCTGATTACTATAAATATTAGAGACTGGTAGATATGATAAATTTTTGCGTATCCAATCATTTTATGAAAAAAGTAAAAATATTGTTCCTGCCGGCCACAGTAAAAATGAAATAAAAAAGATTATTTCAAGAAAAAGCAGTAAGAGAACTAATATTAAATCCGCCATTATTACAAACGTCTTAATAAAAATTCCCATGGCGACCGAGAACACAACCAATCCCTCTCTGTATTCGTTTTTCCAGGGTCTAAAGTAGGTTCTTACAAGAAGGGGAAGTGACAATAATTGAAGAACAGAGTCATTTAAAGAAGCAAAAAAGCCGACTATTTTAAAAGGGGCTTCAGTATACCAGAATTTTAAAAAAACCAACGGAAGCTTTAAGTAAAACATTTTGATCTTATTCTAGTGTAGGTATTTTTACTGAGGAGTGCAAATTAAAGGACACAACTGAAGGTTGTTTTGTCCTTGTGAACAATTTGAACGATCTTCCACGCAAGTATATGTTGCAATCGATGTTGGGGTGGGTGTTGATTCCCCAGGCGGAGAAGTAATTGAAGCAGGAGGTAAGCCTGTAGGTAAAGTGCGGGTTGGGATCAAGGTTGGACTAGAGCTAGGGGAACAAAATCCACCCTGACAAGCCCCTGTTGGACCAAGATTTGAATAAGACTTCCAGAAACTATCGGGCGTAGGACGGACCTGTATGACGTAAACATACAGATCGTATTTTGTAATTGGAGAAAGTCCTGTAAAAGTATACGAAGTCTCCGCAGTGATAGCATGATCTGTGCACGGATTTGTTATTCCATTACAGGCAGGGCTAAGAGTACCTGCTTGAGTCAATTGAATAGCATATCCATAAAAAGCCAAAACATTTTTTGTCCAACTGACTCGTAAGCTTGGACCGTCACAGCCGTATGCTCCGCAATTACCCCCCGCAGGAACAGTAGGAATTAAAGTAGGGTTAGAAGTTGGTGCCCCGGCGCTCTGACAAGATTGATATTTTGACATTATGTTATTTCTTATCCACGCCTGCTCCACTAAATCAAATTCACTTGCTCCGCATGGAACGGCACTCATCATGCTTTGGCTTGAACCCGCATTGCCGCAATCTCTCGGGTAGGGAGCATACATATATTGAGACGTACACCCTTGTGAAACTTGAGTACCTGAAATACTATTCCAAAAAGGAACTCCTTGAGAATTCCCGGTACAGTTACTTTGATAAGAGACATCTCTTAATTTATCATTTCCGTCTGGATCCGAGGAGTCACCATAAATATACCTGTCATAAAGATACCCAATTCCATGTCCCAAAACTTCATGAGACGCAACTTTTAGTAGGGAGCTACGTGTCTGGAAAACTCCAAAATCTGATCCTACTCCTCTTATTGCACCCAGAATAAGCAAGCTGCCAAAAGGCTCAGGGTCTGCGTCTGCTAAAATAATAAGTTTTAGATGATCCTGATCTACTCCCTCCAAGCCAGGGTATTTATTAAATGCGATAGCCCTAGTTTTTGAATATGCCTGACTGGAGCCTAAGCAGGAATTATTTAAAACACCGCTAAGATTGCATCCTAAAGATTCTGTATTATATATAGACTTAATGTCAAAAATATCTGGATTTTCCGAATATGGGCTCTGAGATTTAAATTTACCTGTCACTTGTTGAACGTCACTGTTAAATTTTGATTCGCTTGCATATCCGTCACTTACAAAAACGATTTTAAGATTTGTCGTACACTCGCCTCCTATCGCATAAGCTTGGTTTATTAGGCTAAAGGATGAAATTTTAGGGAAAGTAAATTCTAAAATCTTATTTCCCTGCTTTAATACTTCTGCTTTTTGGGCATTTGATAAATAAGGAATATAAACAATATCTTCAAACTCTTTTGGCTGGGGAGGTAAGGACACAGCCGAACCAGTTGCCTCAGGTGGAATATAAATGTCATAAAGAATTCTCTCCGTAATGTGTATATCTGTTTGGTAAATAATATTTTTATTTTTATCTAAAACTTGGAGTTTGTAAGGAGAGAGTCCCAGATTAGAAGCTGTTGCCCTACCATCTTTTAAAGTCACGCTTCTGACCGTTAGTACTTGTTTTTCTGTATCATACGCAAATCTTATTTCCCACATTTTAGACTTAGATGAAGTTGTAGGAGGAGGTTCTTGAGATTTGTTTTTTGACGATATTAAAAAAGTTAAAGGAATTAGTATTAGAATTAAGACAAAAAGAGGTATTAAAATTTTTTTGTATTTTATTATTCTTTGAAAGAATGAACCAGTGGCTTGGGGCTGAGATTCTTCTGGATTCATATCTGGGATTTTTGCATTTGGGTTCCGTCTGCGCCGGCTAGATTTACCGGCGGATTTGGAATTGGGTTCTGATTTGGAATAGGCACACCAGTAATGTTTACCGATGGGGTTCCGCTTACTACCTGTTGGTTAAAAGTCTGCGCTCCATTAAG
>JGI1356J14229_10004144_pt1 | contig 10857 bp, 8 predicted proteins | sample Subgrocontami58m_FD_14229 | JGI IMG/M metagenome (IMG submission 14229) | reverse complement strand
CCCTGGCATTCCCTGCGCTTCTTCCGGGTCCCTCAGGCATATGGAGCGGTATTTATCGGTTCGGATTTCAGTATTATCCAGTTTGCCGCCTTCGAGGAAAAACCCAATGGCACTTTCGGACCGAGAGAAGACCCGAGAAAGATTGGGGTAAAACTGCGGAACCGCGAAGAGGCATTGCGCTACTTTGCCGAATGGTATATACAGCGCGGCGCTTCGACCTGGTGCGGGGCCAGGACCCGTATAGACCANCANTTGCACCTGGTCAAGGAATGGCATGTGGATGGAGTGGTCTATCACGTAGATAGGGGNTGCGAGAATAACACATCGGGTGTGCTNGAATCCAAGATTGGGGTATCAAGCGCCCTTAATGTGCCTACTATGNTATACGAGGGTAACCGGGGTGANACCAGGGACTGGTCGGAGGTCGAAAGCATAGACCGTTTGGAGTCCTTCCTGGAGAGCCGGGGANTAAGAAAAATAGAAGAGTAATTGACAAGCTCTAATNTATTNAATNATTATCNTCANGCCCCGTTATTNCGGGGCATGATGTTGTAGTGGTTGTATACTTTTACTTTCTTGTGTAATTTACCTTATAGGACAAATCCCCTTTTCGCGAAAGGGGGGAGAATGCCTCTCCCTTAGAAAAAGGGAGATTAAGAGGGATTTGAGCGCCCTTTTGTGGCAACTACATCTTATCTTAGGGAGCGACAATGAGCCATCCTGAATCTGCATTAAGCCCTTTCCGGGCGCTGGACCTGACGAACGAACGGGGATTCCTTTGTGGCAAAATCCTGGCGGAATTAGGGGCCGATGTCATCAAAATAGAACCTCCCGGGGGCGACCCTTCCCGCCGCCACGGTCCTTTTTATCAGAATAACCCGGATCCGGAAAATAGCCTCTTCTGGTGGGCCTTTAATACCAGTAAGCGCGGGGTAACGCTGGATTTCAAAGATACAAAGGGACAGGATGTTTTTAAAAAGCTTGTTAAGACAACAGATTTTATCTTTGAATCCTTCGCACCGGGATACCTGGATAGCCTGGGCCTGGGCTATAGCACTCTCAAACAGATTAATCCCGGACTTATTTTCGTCTCGATTACCCCTTACGGCCAGACAGGCCCTCATAAAGATTTCAAGGCCACAGACCTGACACTTATGGCTATGGGTGGACAGATGTCCGTCTCCGGAGATTCAGATAGACCACCCGTGCGGATTAGCGTACCGCAAGCGTATCTGCACGGCGGACTCAATGCCGCCGCAGGCTGCCTTATTGCCCTGCATAACAGGGAGAAGACCGGGGCCGGGCAGTATATCGATGTTTCGATCCACGAAAGTGTTGTTCGCACGTTAGGGCCGGAATTAACCTACTGGTATTACGCGAAGGAGCAATGCCACCGCCATGGCCCCTCCCGGCCGCGGGCCGAAATCCTGGTGAGAGATATATGGCCGTGCCGGGACGGCTATTTGACTGTAAAGGTGTTTGGTGGGCCCAGACTGAAAGAGATCAAGGCATTGATTGACTGGATGGTCAGAGAGGGTAAAGGCGGCGCCCTCAAGGATGTTAACTGGGATAATATGGGGACCTTTACCAGATTTGATAAAGAGGTGGAGGAGACGCAGGAGCTTATCGGGCGCTTCTTTGCTGAACATAAAGTTTCCGAAATAATGGAGCTGGCTTTAAAAGAGCAGATGCCTATTATGCCAAATAATTCCCTGGCTGATGTCCGGCGCGATGAGCAACTGGCAGCGCGAAATTTCTGGGCAACCGTTAGACAGCCGCAAACAGGGCGAAGTATAGCTTACCCGGGAGCGCCTTTTAAGATGAGCGAGACCCCCTGGAAGTTGCGCTCCCCCGCACCTCGCATAGGGGAACATAACCGGGAGGTAATAGCTGAACTGGACGGTGAATACAACAAACCCCACGAACCCAACAGACACAATAGACTCAACGAACCCTCCCCTCGCGCTCTGGAAGGGGTAAAAATAGTTGATTTCACATGGGTGCTAACCGGTCCTTTAACTGTAAAATACCTGGCTAATTTCGGCGCAGATGCTATAAAAATTGAGTCAAAGGCTCGCCTGGACTTCTCCCGCGTCACTATCCCGTATAAGGATGGGATTCAGGGGGTGAACCGGTCGGGGCCGTTTCAGGTATTCAACGGCGGTAAGAGGAGTCTGGCCTTGAATATGAGCCATCCCCGCGGACGTGAGCTGGCTAAAAAAATGGTGGCCTGGGCTGATGTGGTGGTTGACAATTTTACCCCGGGCACTATGGATAAATGGGGACTGGGTTACCAGGACTTAAAGAAAATTAAACCGGATATCATTATGCTCAGCGCCAGCCTTCAAGGCAACAGCGGTCCGCATTTCCAGCACCCTGGCTATGGCTGGAACCTGAGCGGTCTGGCCGGATTTAACTATTTGACCGGTTGGCCGGACCGCAGCCCTGTTTCCCCCCATATCGCTTATACCGACTGGGTGGCGCCGGTTTATGGCGTTATCGCCATAATGGCAGCAATGGAGTATCGCCGCCGCACCGGCAAGGGCCAGCAGATAGACCTATCGCAGTTTGAGACTGGTGTGAGTTTTCTCTCTGCATCCATGCTGGACTACGCGGTTAATGAGAACGTCCAATCGCGCCGGGGAAACCGTTCGAACGGCGCCGCGCCTCACAATGCCTATCCCTGCCGGGGAAATGAGCAGTGGTGTACTATTGCCGTGTTGACGGAGCAGGAATGGCAGGGATTGTGCCGGGTTATGGGCAATCCTGCGTGGACCGCAGACCCCCGCTTTGGTACCCTGCCAAAACGCAAGGAAAACGAGGACGAACTGGACAGGCTGGTAGCTTCATGGACAATTACCCTGTCGGCTGGAGAGGTTATGAACCGGCTACAGGCCGCCGGCGTGCCCTCGGGGAAAGTCCAGACTAACCGGGACCTGATAGAGGGGGACTCTCACCTGCGGGAGAGAGGTTTTTTTAGTTATCTCCAGCACCCTGAGATTGGAACGACCTTAATCCCCAGAGAGCCCATGCTCATGGACGTAACGCCGCCCCAATGCCGCCGGGCGCCGTCGCTGGGGGAGGATACGGAATACGTGTGCCGCGAGATAATGGGCCTATCCGAAGCAGAATATGCTGAGCTTAAAGAGGCTAAGGTGTTGGAGTAGGGATACGGCCCCGGCAAACCGGGGGTTTTCGACATGCTGTGTCCTTGCGGTTATTTTTGTCCGCTTTCAGTGTTGGCAACAAGAAGCGCTCAGGAGTATTGTCAAAGCGCGGTGGTTGAAGTATTATTAAAGAAAAGTGGCATTATCTTTAATAACGGCTGACGCTATTAAAGCGGAGTTTAATAATGGACGCAGACCTCTTTAAGAACAGTCCCACCGGCAAACTCGTCCGCGCGACTGGAGGGTACTGGGCATTTGTGCCCAATCCTTTGCCTCCAAGTCTTGAATGGGATACGGCACTGGTATCCAAGATATCCCGGGCCGACCTGGCCGTGGGGACTCTTTCGGGACTTGGCGAGACCCTGCCCAATCCACACCTGCTCATCTACCCATTCATCAGGAGGGAGGCAGTCCTGTCTTCGCGCATTGAGGGCACCCAGTCTTCGCTCTCTGATCTTCTGCTGTTTGAGGCGACCCAGGTCGAGAAACAGAGGGACGTAAGGGAAGTCCAGAACTACGTGCGCGCCATGGAGTACGGGCTTAAGCGTCTAAATGAGCTACCGCTCAGTCTCAGGTTTATCCGTGAATTACACGGCATTCTCATGGAAGGGGTGCGGGGCGAGCATACCACCCGTGGGGAGTTTCGTCAGTCGCAGAACTGGATAGGTGCGGCTGGAGCGACGCTGAACGAAGCAACTTTCGTCCCACCACCGGTTTCGGAGATGCAGGATTGTCTGAGCCAACTGGAGAAGTTTCTTTATACCGATACGGAACTACCGCCTCTGGTCCAGGCAGCGATGGTCCACTACCAGTTTGAGACCATCCATCCCTTTTTGGATGGCAACGGGCGTATTGGACGGCTCCTGGTCGCCCTGCTATTGTGCCAAAGGAACGTCCTCAGCAAACCGCTCCTTTATCTCAGTGCCTTCTTTGAACAGCACCAACAGGAGTATTACGGCCTCCTCTTGAAGGTAAGCAGCACGGGCATATGGCGGGAATGGATAGAGTTCTTCTTGAGGGCTGTCACAGAGCAGTCCCGGGATGCGGTCTCGAGGTCCCGTTGTCTGCAGGAGCTTCAACACAGCTATGTGCAGGTCGCACGGGAGCAACGTCTGCCGCCGACGGCCGGGCAACTGATTGATCTCATTTTCATGAAACCGGTATTGAACGTAAAAACCGCCCGGGAATTCCTTAAAGTGAGCTATCCGTCGGCCCAGTACGCCTTAAGTTCCCTGGAGAAAGCCGGCATCCTGACCGAGATTACCGGCCGCAAGCGTGACAAGGTTTATGCGGCCAACGAAGTGCTTAAGGCGCTGGATGGGGAAATAACGCCCGGGTAAGTTTACGGGAGACTAGCAGGCAAGCCCCATTGCACATTACCTGCATATTAGCTGTTTTACCGCCCTTATCGAGGTGTATTCTCAAAGACCAAAAAAACAAGAACCCCCCAGCCCATTGGAAGGTCCTTTAACCGCTGCTTCAGTCGAACGTACCTAAAAATGAACATCAAACGCCTATAAATAGTAAAAGGATTCAAATCGTAATGCGATGAATAGTGAATATCTTCCAGGTAAGCTGAGAGGTACCGCTGACACTCCCGCGGGTCACCGACGGGGCCACTTTCATAAAATATTTTGTAAACGCTCTTGACAAACGCTCCCATTTCGTAATATAATATTAGCTATGCAAGAACTAAATGAGACCAAAGATTCTATCCCTAGAGTAGGTATCGATCAGCTTCTCGACGTGCTATCACACATAACATCATCGGAAAGCAGATGTACATTTGACCAGGTACGAAATTTCCTGTATAAGACTGCAAAACGCAAAGCGCCTCCGTCACGAGAAGCAAGTTGGACAGTTGCGCGTGACGTTCTTTCTGATCTTCAACGGTTTGGTTTTTTGAAAGCAGGGACATTACCGCGAAAACGTTCAGAAGTAGAACGCCTGCGAGAAACTCCATGTGAAATTAGCGAAAGTGGTTCTGAACTTGCACGTGTATACCGGGAAAAACGGTCAGAGGCTTTCAATAAGTTATTAATTGCCTGGATGAGTGGCCATCCTTATTTCAGAGTTTTCACTGTCCGCTTACTCCAGGCGCCAATGTACATTCCTGACATTACGGGCATAAAGCAACTCGGCAAAGACCTACCATTCCCCCCTAAACTCGACATACTTGCAGAGAGAATTAAAGAAAGCTGCACTACCAGATTGGCATTAGTCGATTATCCGACGAAAAGGGGTGCTGTTTTTAATAGCTTTGTGGATAAAAGACTCAAGATGCTAGGAGACTTTGCTTCCGGGGCTCACCTTGATGCAAAAAAATTGGTGGACGTTATTGAGGATAATGTAGTCGTACCTGCCCTACTGGAAGCTGAAGACTTGCATTTCGACTCAATTACGCTGCAGCACCTTATCGGTTGCGCTCAGGATTTTTATAGTGGATCAGTCACATCTTCTCACCCATCCTTCAACGGCAGGGTATTGTTCTCAACTTGCGATTTTTCACCGGACCCTGTTCCAAACCCATCTGCCGAAGTCTCTGAGGTTATCCATCATGGGCGCTCTTTTGTTTCAAGCCGTTTCGGCGACTCAATCTTATCTGGTTACAAACGATTAGCTGGCTCTTCACAGAGCTATGTGGACATCTATGCTTTGCGTGCGCTAGTGTGTGTTGAGCTCACGATTCAACCTTCAGTATTCACTTTGTGCCTTGAACAGTTGATGGATGAGGGCCCGCAGAAAGGTTTGGGCGTTTATACTGAACTTCCGTTCACTCCACATCCAGCCAGCGAAAGTTATGTAGAAATCAGAAAAAGACGTATAGGAATGATCAAATTAGTAGTTACAAAGGGAGGATAAACATGCCGATTAAGTCATATTACCAGACAAAATATGGTCTCAAAGGTAATCCATTCCCGAGCCGGGCAACCTACAATGTAGATAGTCCTAGCGTCTACGTCCCAGAAATGTTTGGTCCTCAGCGTCCAGAGTTTTTACGGAAATTTGTCCTAGCACCGCTGCAGAATGTACAACCACTAATCGGTGCCGTTTGGTCAGTGTCGCTCGGAGACCCTGAAGCCCGCGGATTTGGCAAGTCCATGCTCATGGCAGAGGAATCTAAGCGAATTGATTGCGATTTTGGCATGTCCACTTTGGTTAGTCTGGGGGTATCTGAGGAAGACGCGCAAAGCTCTTCCATCTTGGCCGGGTACGTGTCCTTTAATGTCAGCGGATATGGTGGCATATCAAGTATTGACGCGGCCGCGTTCAATTTAGCAAGATTCATTTTGCGAGTTCGCGACAACCAGGGCATAAGCACTCACGCGAAACTGAGAGAGCGAGCAGCAGCACGCCTTATTGCCGAAGGCAAGACAACGGCCGGAAATGAGGATGCGGCAATCGTTGCAGCAGTTAAAGAAAGATTTATGAGATTAGCAAACACTGTTGATATCCGGAATCTTCTTGAAGATTACATATTTCACTTAGCTTCAGGGGATACGGATGCACTGGAGGGGTTTTTAGCTTCAGAGGTTGGAACGTGGCATCATGACCGTAACGGACTAAAGTACCTACAGATATTGGTTGTCTTTGCGGACCTAGCAGGAATTGAGCACTTCACTTTCTTCATAGATCAAGTTGAGGATTTCACTTACGTTGCTGGGCCAGCCAAGATACAAAAAAACATTAAGATTATCAGAGACGCTCTCATTGAAGCTGAGCCATTCTCCTCAAAAGCCTCCTTTGTCTTTCAATTGCACCCGATTGCATGGGAGAAACTACGAGATGCTTGGGAACACGAAGATCTTCCATCTCTTGAATACGATGACGCTTTGACCGAGCCAAGGGTCGTGGTGTTGAAAGGACTTGAGGAATTCGGTGCAGGTCGCTTGTTAGTGGAAGGGATACTAAATCATCCTTCAGTAGTTCTACCCAATCGCAGTGCTAACATCATGCCGTTTACTGAGCAGGGTCTAAAAGGGGTATGGGAGGCAACAAAACCCAACCCAAGAGAGTTCTTGCGCGCCGTAAACCTGTTGCTAGAACTAGGGAATAATCAGCAGGTACCCACTCTTGACGAAGCGTTCATCGCACCAAAACTTGAGCGCCTGTTACGTTCCCTTCACGCAGGAGAAACCGCTGACGAAGGAATTGACGAACGCACAACTTAGAGGTTCTGAATGTGGTGGAATGGCCCGATTAAAGGTGGTTTCGCGCGTATCTTTCCTGACAACATCATCGATATTTTGGCTCGCTGCTATGCCATAGTTGAAGTGGGAGGATTGTCTGGGCAAGGTGCAGATAGAGGGCGTAGATTCGAGAGACTATTTTATGGCCTCTGTGAACGACGGGGGGTTCATTTGACGGAAAAGGCCGGCTCGGTTTCGTTAGCTGAGCAGCACAGTGCCTCAGGCTTTAGACACGAGGTTGACGGAGCTACGAGGGCTGTTAATTGTGTAACATACTGGGAACTCAAGCACCTTACGGTTAATTTGGAGAAGAATGAACTTTTGATTTTTAATAGCAAAGGGATGGATTATCTTCAAGGAAGTAATCGTTTCTACGCGAAGACACCCATGTTTAGGTTCCTACTGTCGGGAAATAATATCCGTGATGATTGTCGTTGTTTTGCCGTTCTCTGGGGTATCATAGTAATTGAGCCCACTAGGTTTCCTTTTCCGCTTATCTATGAGGCGATTACACGGGGTGCAGCAACCTGTTTAACGGCGGTTGACACCCTAGCTGTGAAGGACCTATCTGTATGGGCGTCGAGACCTCTTCAACGTGTGGTAGAAGAGGTCTCAATTTGGAGCCACGGTAACGAAAATCTACTAGTGCGATGCGGCCAATTAGGAGCCCATGCTGCAAAAGCTGCAATTGACCTTCAAGAACAGATTGGCCTGAACGTACTCGACTATTTGGATGAAAACTATCCGGAATGGATTGACAACATTGCAGAAGAAACTTGGAGGGAAGTAGGCGGATGGTGAGTCAATAATCCGGCAGGGTGGGTTGAGGAAAAAGGGCTATTTTATCTCGACAGAAACATAGGAACAACTTACATCCCAGAAAACCTGAATATCCGAAGATTCCCCAGACCCTTCACTCCGTTCAGGGTGACAAAAAGCGGCTATTTTTTCCCGAATAGTTGTTCCAGGAGCCCGGCCTTCTGGTAATCGTTGCCTGCCTGGGCCGCTTCCCATGTGCGGCTGACTATTTTTTTGGAGTTCACTGATGCCGCCGGTAAAGCAAACCCGGGGACGCCTTTGCGTAGAGGAATAGTGCTGGCAGCGCGGGCGTATACCTCTTGTCCCTCGGGAGATAAGATCCAGTCCATAAATAGCTTTCCGGCATTAGGGTGTGGCGCCCCTTTCAGCAGCATAACAGATTCACCTTGAGCTACATCACCCTCGTCCATCGAAACGAATTTCAACGGCCCGCCTTCAGCGACTATAGGGGCAACAGCCGAATCACTGGCCGGCAGACCTATCTTGTATTCTCCCCGCGCAACCATCCTATACAGCTCCTGCTGGCTCCCCCCGAACATTGTTAAATTAGGGGCCACTTTTCGCCAGTAATCATCGTCCAGGATTTTGAAGTGTTTCATTGTGGTAATTATGTTGAAAAGGCCACCGCCGCCGGCGCGTGGGTCTGCAGCCAGTATGTGGCCGTTCCATTTGGGGTTAAGAAAATCATTAAAGGAACGAGGTTCTTCTTGCGAGCTAACCAGTTTTGTATTTATGAGTGGGGCGACCATTGTCAGGGATGCGAATACCATGTCTCCGTTAGGCGAGTATACAGGGTCTATTAAAAACGCATTCCGATCTTTAAGATTAGGCAATTCCTTGTAGATATTTTCCCCAAAATTGGATACCGAAAGTTCAGTCGCGCTGGAGACCCCTGTGTTGACAACGTCAGCGACAAGCTGTTTCATTGATGCTTCAACCTTGACCTTTTCCACAGTCTGGCGGCCGGCGATGGCCAGGATTTCCACCCGTATTCCGTACCTGTCCTGGAATGCTTTAGCTATAGCTCTGCCGATGTCTGCCACGTAGTAGAAGCTGTATATGGTGACCGTGCCTTCCTTTTTGGCGCTCTCCACAACTTTTGCCCAGGCGGCGTCTTGAGAAGTGGGAGGTGGGGTGTTGGAGGTGGGAGCCGCAGTCGGCTGTGTACTTGGTCTGGGAACTGCGGGAATGGGTGTTGGAGCCGGTTGGGGAGCGCAGGATGCCGTTATCAGGATTAGAGCGACTAATATAGTGGGTAATAGGGATTTTCTCATTTTTTATTCCTTTCAGGCTTTTTCCAGCCTGTCACAATAGAGTGTCTCAAGCTAGTTCAAACCGGTACCTGTAATGAATAAGGCAGGTTACTTAAGGTTTGCAGAAGAAGTTTGGGATATTCTAGTCCAAGTCAGGCAATCCGTCAACTACATTGCAAAAAATAGTTGCTATCAACTTTGCGTTTTTGACACGGTAGTGAAAACGGCCTATATTACAAGTGAAAAAAGTCACGTTGTTTCTAGCTTTACCAATAACAAAAAGGAGGTATACATGGCTGATATAGAAAAATGGGCAGAAGTAGGTAAAGAACTAACCAGTTTACTCCGGTTGAAAACTCCCCCGTTAGCGATAAAAATGGCTAAAACTTCCGCTGATTTTCCCGAACGCACCCGCTTTCCCAGCCAGCATCTGGGACAAAAGGCCCTTATATGTCAGGCGGTGAGCATGGCCGGAATCTATGGCTGGACAGTGGGTATGAAAGCTTCCGATTGCGTAATCTGTCCCGGGCCGGTTATCTTCGGCCTGGGCAGACTTAAGGATGAAAAGGACCTGGCTAACTATTGGGCAAAGCACCTGCCTTTTTTCGAGACTCCGGAGGCAGCCCAGACTCTGTTATCCAGCGTGGGCCGGTTGAAGCCTCGTGAATATGTGGGAATAGTCATGTCGCCCCTGGAGTGGACCAGGGTTATTCCTGACGTTGTTATGGTGCACTGCAACCCCGCCCAGATAATGCGGCTTATCCATGCCTGGATTTATAAAGAGGGAAAGATGTTGAACACAAGCCAGGGCGCAATATTAGCTACCTGTCAGGGTATAATATCGCCTCTTCTTACCGGCCAGCCACAGGCTCTGATGCCGGGCGTTGGCGACAGGGTAGCCGGGGGCCTGCAGGACGATGAGGTTATTTTCTCTTTCCCTGCTGCTCAAACGGAACGGATAATGGATGGTCTGAAGGTACGCCCCAATAGCATCCGCTATCCGGTTCCCATTAGCTCACTGAGGGTGCCCGGGCTAGTGCCCTACAGGGATATTGAAGACAGGTTCGAGATGTTCGAGAGCTGATATCACCGAAGGCACGGTTGAGGTAGTCCGCAGGGTGCCCCAGCCTCTTTACTCAGTGCATTATTCGGTCTAAAATAAGCCCACACATCGGAAATAAATGTTAGGAGGTAAATCGTGGGTTATACTACTATCGAATTCACAAAACAGGGTGGTATCGCTACCATGGCCCTCAACCGTCCCCAGCGGATGAATGCCATTAACAGGCTGGTGCATGAAGAAATGCTGGATGCGTTGACGAACGTCAAGAAAGATGATTCTGTCCGCGTATTTGTATTGACAGGGAGGGGCCGGGCTTTCTGCGCCGGGGGCGACTTTAAGGGGGATAAGGATAGTCTTATTAAACC
>JGI1356J14229_10004136_pt1 | contig 10868 bp, 14 predicted proteins | sample Subgrocontami58m_FD_14229 | JGI IMG/M metagenome (IMG submission 14229) | reverse complement strand
CGACGGTTGACGAGGGAAGCCAGCTAACCATCAATATCAATGCTCCGGACGCGGGAAAGGCCGATACGGTTACCCTCTCGGCTTCCGGCTTGCCCAAAGGCGCAAGCTTTAGCCAGAAGGCGGGGAACCCAGCAACGGGGAATCTTGCCTGGACACCGGCTTATACACAATCGGGAAGTTATGGGGTTACCCTTACTGCCGTCGACGATGATGGCGCGAGCACGCCTCGTGTCCTCACCTTGACCATAAACGAAAAAGGCCAGCCCGTCATTGCCGTCACTGACAGCAACGACCGTACTGTTTCGCTGATAAACGCCCAGACGAATCAGGTGATGGGTACAGAGGCGGTCGGCAAAAAGCCTGTAGCCGATGCATTCTTCGACATCTTCTTTGATGCGTTTACGCCTCCGGCAAAACTCTATATTGCGGAGAAAGACAAAGAGAATGGTAAGAACGGCAAAGATAAAGATGACGAGGACGAGGATGATGACAAAGACAAGGGCAAGGGAGTTGTCCAGGTCCTTGTAGGTCCAACTTTACCTACCCCGTCAAACGCCTTCGAGTTTGATTTGGGGGTAGCCATTCAGGTAGGAAATAGACCTGAGGGGTTGGTGCTCAGGCCCAATGGGAGCGAGATCTGGGTAGCGAATCGGAACGATGACTCGATCTCGATCATTGATAGAGTTACGGAGAAGGTTATTGCCACCGTGCCTCTAAAGACAACAACACCTTCAACAGGCAAAGGCAAAGTGAAAGAAACAGCAATTGGCCGAAAACCTGTGGCTCTGGCCTTTTCCCCGGATGGACAGTTCGCTTATGTGATGGGAAGAAATTCTGACAATTTGATTGTGATCAATGTAACAACTCGAGCCATCGTTTCTTCTATCAAGGTCGGCAATAAGCCTGTGGCACTTGCCACGTGGACAAATGGATTGAAGGTGTATGTCTACATCGCTAATCGAAACAGTAATGATGTAGCCGTAGTTGATACTACTAACCCGAGTGCGCCGCTCTTTCTGGGGCAGATTCCTGCGGGGGAGGAGCCGGAAGGGATAGCCATCTTGCCCGACGGGAGCAAACTGTACGTGTCAAACAGTGATTCGAACACCGTGTCTGTCTTTCAAGTGCTTACCACATCGCCCTATCTGACTCTGATAAAGACGATTGCCGTGGGCCGAGAGCCTTCGGGGATTGTGATGACTAAACCCGGCAGCTTCATTGACGGCGAATATCTCTATGTGGCGAATAGCGAAGACAACACCGTCTCGGTGATCGATACTACAAACGACATGGTTGTTGCCACTATAAAGGTCGGTAAAGGACCAAAGGGAGTTGCGGCAGGTATTATACCTACGGCTCCGTAGGCCGTACGCGTCACACACCTAAGGCTGCTTGATCTATAGAACGGTGTGGTGTATTTTTGAGACAAGCATACATCATTCTGGAGGGCATCATGGCTCCCCTGAAGCGAAAGAATTTTCTGGTAGATGAGCGGGCCTTGAAAAGGGCTAAGAGGATTCTCCGCGCCAAGACCGAATCCGACGCCGTGCGCCAGGCAATCTCTTTAGTGGCTTTCCGTAGGGCGGTCATGAGGGGCTACAATCGGGCAGCGGGAAAGTTCGCGAATTTTTCAGTGATGGGAATGATTCCGAAAGGGAGGAACGCTAATGTCAGTTGCCCTTGAAGCAAGAGTCACGAAAAGAGCAAAAAACAGTATTCGCATCGAGATTACCAAAGAGAGTTTTGAAGCTTTTTGCGATGCGATTGGTCTCTACCGCAAAGGGTTTCTAGAGGCTCTGGATGCCTCGGAGCAGGATCATCGCGCCGGCAGGGTAACGAAACGCAAGTCGCTGTACGAGCTGGTCGATTAGGCGGTAATGATCGAGATTTCGACGACCGCCACGTTTGATCGGCTCTTTGGCAAATTACCACGGTCTATTCAGCGTAAGGCAGCCAAAAAAGCAGAGCTGTTCAAGAGCAACCCCTTCCATCCTTCTCTCCGAGCCGAAAAATTGCATCCCAAGCAACACGAAGTCTGGAGCTTCCGAGTGGATCAAGCCTATCGGATTGTCTTCAAATTTATGGGGCCGAATCAAGCCGAATTTCGCTATATCGGCCACCATCATTCTATTTACAACTACGACCTGTTCAAATAAGTCCCTTCGATCTATGCGGCATCTTGTCTTCCAGAGATATTCACTGGTCTGCTTCAATGTCAAATATGGGAGACATGGGCGCGAGAAGGTTTACTAACCCTCTGGCATAGAGGACGAGCGATGAAGCCAGCAAAGATTAAGGAGCCAGACTCTCTCTCGGCGCGGATCAAGGAAGAGGCGCAGAGGCTCGGTTTTGCCCTGGTTGGGGTCGCGCCGGTAAAGATAACTCCCCATGAAGAGTTCTTTGCCGGGTGGCTGAGAAGGGGTTTGGGGGGAGAGCTCGGATACCTCAAACGCACCGAGGAGTTCCGCCGTGATCCCAGGAAACTCGTTCCCTGGGCCGTGTCTGTCGTATCGGTGGGGGTGAACTACTATGCCCCGATGCCGAGGCCTACGGCGCAGGATGGTGCGAAAGGCTGGATCTCCCGTTATGCCTGGGGAGATGACTATCATGATGTCGTCAAGGAAAGGCTGGAATCCCTGCTGGAAAAAGTCAAAGAGATCTATCCAGGAGCCGTCGAAGGAAAGGTCTTTGTCGATTCAGGGCCGGTGCTCGAAAGAGACATTGCCGGCGTGGCCGGGATCGGCTGGATCGGCAAAAACACACAGCTCATTTCTCCACAAAAAGGTTCATGGTTTTTCCTGGGAGAGCTATTTTTAAGCATCGAGTTGGTCTACGACCGGCCCATCAGGGACCGCTGCGGCAAGTGCGATCTCTGCCTGAAGGCATGTCCCACCGGCGCTTTTGTCGGTCCTTATATACTCGACGCGCGCCGCTGCATCTCTTATCTCACGATCGAGCTCAAAGGGGCCATTCCAAGGCATCTGCGCCCTCTGCTGGGCAATCATATCTTCGGCTGCGATATCTGCCAGGAGGTTTGTCCTTACAACGTCAAGGCAGGAGACACCGAGGAGGGGGCCTTTTCTCCCCGCGAAGGTCTGTATGCGCCGGAACTGATTCCTCTCCTCTCCCTCAGCGAAGAAGAATTTCGCCGCCGTTTCCGTGGTAGTCCGATCCTCCGGGCCAAGCGCCGAGGCTTTCTCCGCAATGTGGCGGTGGCGCTGGGGAATCTGAAGAGCCTTGAGGCCGTTCCGGCTTTGATCCAGGCGCTTGAGGACGGGGAGCCTCTGGTGCGAAGGCACGCCGCCTGGGCACTAGGGCAGATAGCTACGCCTGAGTCATTGGAGGCGCTGAAAAAGCGCCTTGTAGTTGAGGCAGATAGCGGGGTGAGAGAAGAAATCGAAGACGTAATAACAGCTCTCTAGAGTCTTCTTTCCATAGTTTGCAGATCCATACGAAAAAAGATATTCTGTCTTTTATGAAAGCTATTAAGGCGCATTACGACGGACATGTGGTAGTCCCGGAGGAACCGATCAACTTGCCGGTCAATACCCCCGTGCGAGTGCTGGTTCCAGAGGCTGATGATTCCGCGGCAGTCACTAAAGCTTTCGCTAAACTCTCAGAGGCCGCATTCAGCCGCATCTGGGATAACGACGACGATGCCGCCTACGACAAGTTATAAGCGTGGCGACGTTATTCTAGCCCCCTTCCCTTTTTCAGATCAAACTTCCATCAAACAACGCCCTGCTTTAGTTATCAGCGTTGAGGATTTCCAAGAGCAAGGCCCTGATTTGCTGATTATGGCTGTTACCAGCCAGGTTAGAGGCCCCCTTAAGTTGGGTGAATTTCTCATTCGGGACTGGCAGGCCGCGGAGCAGTTCCTTACCCGCTGGCAGGCAGTGGAGACAGACTTGCAGAATGCTTCCACTCCTTGAAGCCATTCTCCGTGCTTCCCCTAAGACCAAAACTTTCCAAATCATCGATAACGATCCCCTTGACGCTGGCAACTTCCTCTTTAAAATCCGCTGTGAGCTAATCTCTGGACAAGTTCTTCAGGTAAGGCTGCGCGCGATTGGCGGCATCCTCGCTGACAGGGGATCCGGTTGCAGACCTTGATCGAGTACTAGGCGTGCTCTAGAGTGGAATCCCATTATCCCACGCGAGCTTAACATGCAGTCAGGAAACATGCTGCTTGACGCGATTGTTGCGGTCATAACGAACGGTGACAAGGTGCTCCTGATCCAGAGGGCGCCGACTGTGCGGGGCGGGGGGTATTGGGCGCCGGTTAGTGGGGAGGTCGAGCCCGGAGAGAGCCAGGAGGCGGCCGTAGTTCGGGAGGCGAAAGAAGAGGTCGGGCTAACGGTGCGGCCGCTGCGCAAGGTGTGGGAAAACATCTCATCGCGTGGAACTTTCAGATTGCACTGGTGGCTCGCTGAATACGTTGGCGGCGAGTTGGTGCTTGAGAAGAAGGAGGTAAGCGCCGCCCGCTGGCTCACGGCTGACGAGATCTGCGGATTAGATAGCACCTTTGAAGGGGACCGCGAGTTCTTTCAGAAGGTGCTCCCGTTCTTGGTGAGAGAAAGCGGCGACGGCTTCCCTTGAACCTGAAGCCCATCGGGTATAAACGGTCAATCAGAAAGGGAGCAAAAGATGGTTGGATGGAGAGCAAGAATAGGGCATGTCGCTCCCTCGCGGGGTGACACCTTTGTCTATGAGTTCTATCGGATTCTTCCGGATGGCTTTATGCTGTTGAATACCACCGGAACGATCCGCCGGCTGGTCGACGATCATCTGGAAAGGCAGCTCGCGCGAATAGAGGAAGCCACCATCGATCTTGCCGAGACAGGCGCAGAGTTTATCATCATTGGCGGCTCGCCCCTGTTTACCCGGCTAGGGTATGGTAGTGATCGGGAAATTGCGGCTAAGTTAGAGGCTAAGGTTGGAGTGCCGGTGGCCGCAGGAATGACCTGTGAAGTGGAGGCCCTGAAGCATATGGGGCTGAAAAAGGTGGTGGTGGCAAGCCCCTATCCGGATAACCTTACCAATCGTGTGAGTGACTTTTTGACCGCCTCGGGTTTTCAAGTCCTGAAGGCGGAGGGTCTTGGGATTGAGCTCAACTCGGAGCTGGCGAATCAGCCCGACCATGCCGCCTACAGGATTGCGAGAAAAGTCTATTTCTCCGCCCCCGATGCGGACGGGATATTTCTCCCTTGTAACCGCTGGCCCACGGTAAGCACCATTGATCTCTTGGAGAGGGAGACCGGTAAGGCGGCGTTAAGCAGTACTCTGTGCAATATCTGGTATGCGCTTTACCGCCTGCATATCAAGGAGGATATTCGGGGATACGGGAGCCTGCTCGCGTCATTGCGCTGAGATCCTGGACGCGGCGATCCTCTAGTAGCGAAAAGGGCTGGCTCAATGATCCAACTTGATCGGCGCTTTCAATGAGCATAAGGGATTTTAGGAATTAAGGAGGTTCCCATGTATTACGGCGCGCGCGGCATCGTCGGCCTGGTCAAACCGACCTACCGGCCTGGCTCCACGGAAAGTTTTATCAAACTGATGCCTGACGGAGTGGGGTTTATCGCTCTTCATGTAGGCGTCAGCGCCGGAACCGATCAGGAATTCCAGGATGCCTTGGCTATCGCGGAAAAGAAGGTAGCCAAACTGGCCAAATTAGGCGCCGACATCGTAATGATTATGGGCGCCCCTCCAACGATGGTGCATGGATACGGCGCTGATGCCGAGACGGCAACGCAGCTCACGCAAAAATACGGGGTGACCGTGCTTACCGCCACGATCGCGCAGGTGGAGGCCTTCCGGGCATTAGGCATTAGAAGGCTGGTGGGGATCACCTATTTCAAAGACGATCTGAACCGGAAGTTCGCCAGGTTCCTCGAAGACGGCGGCTTCGAGGTCGCGGCCATGAAAGGACTCGACGTTCCCTTTGCAGATGCGGGAAAGATTCCCCCGGACGAGATCTACGCCTTCGCCAAAAAGGTCTTTATTGAATCCGGCGGGGCGGATGGGATCTACATGCTTGGGGCAGGATGGCACAATCTCCCGATTATAGAGCTGTTGGAACGGGATCTCCAAACGAACGTCGTTTCCAGCATCCCGGCCCAGGTTTGGGCTACGCAGAAGCGGCTCCACATCCGCGCGCCGGTCAAAGGTTACGGACGGCTGCTGGAAGAGATGCCGTGATAAGACAAAAAGCGTGAAAGGGAGTTGATCATGAAGAAGTTGGGATGGTTTCTGACCTATATCATTTGTTGCTTCGGAGCTTACTTGCCGATCCGCCTTGAGGCTGCAGAAGTGAGGGAAAAGGCTGAGGCCGAGGGTAAAGTCGTCTTTTACGCTTCCATGACCACCAGCGATGTGAAAGCGCTCGTAGACGGCTTCAAGCAGCTCTACCCCAAGATCGACGCCCAGTTCTACCGCACCGGCGATTCGCAGCTCATGGAAAAGGTCATGACCGAGGGGCGGGCCGGCAAACCTCTCTGGGATGTCATCGCCCACACCGGCTTTTACGGCCATCTCCTCAAGAAAAGAGGAATGCTCGAAGCCTATGACTCGCCGGAGAGAAAGTTCTATCGCGACGCTTATAAAGATCCGCAGGCATTCTGGACATCCATCTACACGACCTATGCTGTCTTCGGCTACAACACCCGGTTGGTCCCGAAGGCTAGTATTCCCAAGTCCTATGAGGACCTTCTCAAGCCCGAGTGGAAAGGGCAGATCGGTATGGAAGCGAGGGCCTATGAGTGGTTCGCGACGGCTATGAGGAATATGGGAGGAGAGGAAAAGGGGTTGGCTTTCATGCGCCGTTTTGCTCAGCAGCAGCTGCAACCGAGGAGCGGGAGAACACTTATAGCTCAGCTCGTTGGTGCTGGAGAATTTAAAGGCTCCGTAAGCGTTTATTCGCAGAGTTATGAGATTCTCAAGGCGACTGGCGCGCCGGTGGAATGGGTTGCGCTCGATCCAGTCTATGCCAGCGTTCACCCTACCGGAATCGCTGCAAAAGCACCTCATCCAAATGCTGCAAGGTTGTTGATGGATTTTCTCCTCTCTAAAAAAGGTCAGGAAATTCTTCGCTCACTCAGGAGGATTCCCGACCGCATCGATACCCCTCCCGATCCTCCTCGGCTGATTGAAGGCATTCGTCCGGCGATTACTTCGCCGGATATCTACGACGACTTTGATCGCTACGTTAAGCTCTTTAACGAGATTTTCGGGGGAAGGTGAGCTGAGCCCATGCGTGTAGTGATTCACGGGCTGACCAAGGAGTTTATGACAGGGAAGGGAAGGCTCCAAGCCCTCGGAGGAGTGGATCTCGAAGTCCGGGACCGGGAATTTTTCGGCGTGATCGGCCCTACCGGTTGCGGCAAGACCACTTTGCTCCATATCATCGCCGGGCTGGAAAAGCCGACCAAAGGTTCGGTAGAGTTCGTCGGGGAAAAAAGGACTCAGGCAATGGTATCCATGGTCTTTCAGGATCCGTCTTTGATGCCGTGGAGGACCGTGGAAGGCAATGTCCCTCTGGGGCCGGAGTTTCGCAAGCAGCCCGTGCCGGTATACAAGCGGGTTACCCGGTTTTGGCTGGAGATGGTGCGGCTCCTCGATTTCAGCTCCGCCCATCCGGCTGAGCTCTCCGGCGGGATGAAGCAAAAAGTGGCGATTGCCCGAGCCCTGGCCAATGACCCTGAAGTCATTCTTATGGATGAGCCCTTTGCCAGCCTTGATGCGCAGACGAGGCTGCTCTTGCGCGAAGAGCTTTTACGCATTTGGGAGAAGGAAAAAAAGACGGTGATCCTGGTCACGCATAACATCGAGGAAGCGGTGATGTGCTGCGACCGGGTGGCTGTCATGAGCTCTGCTCCTGGAGTCGTCAAGAGCGTTGTCTCTATCGATGTTCGCCGCCCGCGTAGCTTCAAGAGCATGTCCGATCCCGACTTCATCCGCTGCCTGGAAAAGATCTGGGATCTCCTGCGCTACGAGGTCGATAAGGCGATGCGGGAGAACCATCGCTCTCGCGAAGAGGATCCTGAAGCGGAGATTCCCCACAAAAAAAATCTTTTCGACTGGTGAGATTAAGGGTTGTTAGCTGTGATATGCTGAATCAATCGAGGAGAAATCCCATTATATGCGTGGTGAGCCGGCAAGGAAAGAGGGAGAGGGACTTTATATTTCGGAGGTGCACCTAATTGTTCAGCCGGACAATTCAGGGAGGTTAAGATGAGTGCGCCGCATAGGAAACTAATCGACTGTATTCTGTTCATCCTCTTTGGGTCGTGGCTTTTCATCCTCGCCCAGGAGTGTGCCGCACTGCAACCGGTGGATTTGAAATCGTCCAATCCGGACCCGACGGAGGACATTCCGGACCAAGCCAAATACCTTAATTACATTATGATCCATCAAGATGGATACCCGATCGGTCGCAATCTAAAACCGGTAGGCAATAAGGATAATGATGATTTCCGGAGCAAGTACGTAGGGAAGATTCTAAGCGATATTGACGAGTACGCGAGAGAGACCTGGACTAACCAACACAAAAAACCGCAGATCCTTATATTTGTTCATGGGGGATCGAATCCTTACGAGGCAGGACTGAGGAAGGTCGAGGACTTGTCGGGTAAAGATGGGCGTTCCGCGGGATCGTCCTACTACCCGATTTTCATCCTTTGGAATAGCGACTTGATGTCATCCGTTCGTGACAATTTGGTTAAGATCCGAGGAGCCGAGGTAACAAATACTGCGTGGGGTTGGCTTACCTCTCCCTTCATCGCAGCGGGCCAGTTTGCCTCGAGCCTATTTGATGTTGTTCCTATGATGTGGCCTCTGGTCCGGGCAACGTGGCCCAGTTGCACCGGTGCGCAGTCCTGGTGGGAATATCCTGTATCCTGCGGGAGCTTCGTAATCACCGTGCCCACCAGGGCCTTTATCACCTCCCCGCTGATCGAACTATTCGGGGCGCCGGCCTGGGCTACCGTGAATCGGCGCGCTCGATTGATCTTGGCGCCTAAACTGGAACTGAACCCCTATGCGAGAGAGGGGGCGCTGTTTACGTTCATGCAGGAACTGAACACGCGGATTTCCACACAAGATGGAAATACAAAGTGGAAATGGAAGAACAGCAATGACACGAACGACCATATACCAATCGAAATTACCCTTGTAGGCCATAGCATGGGGACAATAGTTTCGGATGAGATTCTCCGCGCGTTTCCGAAGATCCCCTTTGAGCGGATTGTCTACCTGGCATCGGCAAGCAGCGTTCGTGACGTTGATACGGCAGTGTTGCCTTACCTGGACGGTAACAAGAAGACGAAATTTTGGGCATTTACTCTGTCACGGGCGAACGAGGCGAGGACGGGTATGCGCATTGTTGATTTGTTAGAGCGGGGAAGCTTGCTGGTCTGGATCGACCACTTGTTTGAGGATGTAAAAACGAAAGGCCAATTGCGTTTCGGGGTCTGTGAAAACCTTACGCAATCCAGATCCGGATTCGTTGAGCAGCGCGAGGAGCCTTATAAAGGGCGGCTCACGGTCGTAAGGTTTGAGGGAAAAGAAAATGAGCCGACAACGCATTGGGAGTTTGATGAGGGGAAAATATTTAAAAATATTTTAGACCGGGTTTATGGTCAGGATACCCTGCCAACATCCGATTGCCGCTGAAGATACCGCTAAGTTTATACCCGGACCCTGCGAATTCCGTTCAAGGGTCCGGATTTACCATTGCTCATTTAAATTCCTGGCCTCTTGCCTTGAGGATTTTCTGAAGCGTCTCGACCCCAAGCCATAACCCGGGCATTCCGCCGGGAATCGCTGCGACTTCCATAGCCTCGAGGACCTCTCTGGGAGTTGCGCCTGCGATCAGCGCCCTCTCGGTGTGGAGTCGATTGCCAAAAGGGTGAAGCGTTGCACACGTGATTCCCACCATAATAAGCTCTTTTGTCTTTCGCGGCAGCGCACCTTCTCGACCCCAGGTAGCGTCCACGTAAATCCCTCTAAGGTATTCGAAATATTCGGGATCTAATTTCGCCACGATCTCATAAGCATCGTTGTCAACTCCGCACGCCACCTTTTTAAATGCCTCCAGGCTATCCTTCTTCATATCCTTACCCTCCTTCAATGTTTTTGCCCTCCTGGCTTAGTTTGACCTGCTTGGCACTCCCATCAACAAGAACCCCTCTGCTTCCTCCCATGCTTCGATCCGATTACATACAAGCTCGGCCATAGATTGGAATCCTGTTTTGCGCCTTGAGCTGCACAATGCTTAGCCATCAGACGGTAGAGCCGGCCTCCTGTGAGTAATCCAGGGAAGAATTAAGAGAGAGAAAGCCAACACTAATAATCCGGCAGAAATTGGGTTCTCAAAGAAAACAGCAAAACTCCCGTGAGAAATGATCAACGACTGGCGCAAGGCCTCCTCGAGCATCGGACCAAGAATTAGAGCCAATATTAAAGGGGCCCCCTCGTAGCCAAACTTCTTCATCAGATAACCCACGACTCCAAAAAAAACCATGATTGTCACGTCGCCCATATTGTTATTCAAGCTATAGGAGCTGACCAAACAGAAAAGGATAATCAAGGGAAAAAGGATATGATAAGGAATTCTCAGAACCTTCACCCATATCCCAATCAGGGGAAGGTTGAGGATTAAGAGCATCACATTACCCAAATACATGCTGGCAATGACTCCCCAGAAAAGATCCGGCGCCTGTTTGATTAAAAGAGGGCCTGGCTGTAATCCATTGATCATTAATCCGCCCAGGAGTATGGCCATGACTGGATTGGCGGGAATTCCCAAGGTCAGGAGAGGGATGAAGGCCCCGCCGGCTGCGGCATTGTTAGCTGCCTCGGGGCCCGCC
>JGI1356J14229_10004117_pt1 | contig 10900 bp, 10 predicted proteins | sample Subgrocontami58m_FD_14229 | JGI IMG/M metagenome (IMG submission 14229) | reverse complement strand
CCTCGTTTACATCATCGAGCATGAAAACAAGATCCGGTCGGACATCAAGTCCGCCCTCCAGTATCCCAAAATGGTAGTCATTGCCCTGGGCGGCGCCTTTTTTGTCCTGCTTACTTTTGTCATCCCGAAGTTTGTGGCGATCTTTGCCAAGGCGGGTCTCGACCTGCCCGTACCGACGAAGATCGCCATGTTTCTCTACGAGATGCTGTCCAACTACTGGTATATCATCCTGGCCGTGAGCTTTGGTATTTTCCTGGCTTTGCGCGCCTATATCCAGACACCCAAGGGAAGATTGGCCAAGGACAGATTTCTCCTCACGATGCCGATTGTCGGACCCCTTTTTAATAAGGCCGCCATGTCGCGTTTTGCCAGCATCTTTGCCATTCTGAATGCCAGCGGCGTGCCGGTGATGACAGCCATGCAAATCCTTTCCGGCACGATCGGCAACACAGCTATTTCCCGGGAATTCGACCGGGTGCGGGAACAGATGATCGAGGGAAAGGGCATTGCGGGTCCCCTCGGTTCAGCCCAATATTTTACCCCCATGGTGGTCGATATGGTGGCCATCGGCGAGGAGACGGGCAACATGGACGAGATGATGCGGGAGATAACCCTGCACTACGACGATGAGGTGGCCTATGCCGTGAAGGGCCTCTCCGACGCCGTGGGGCCGATCCTGATCTGCGGTTTGGCAGCGGTAGTCGGCTTCTTCGCCCTGGCGATCTTCATGCCCATGTGGGATCTGACAAAGATGGTGCGCTGAGGGCAGATGCTAGCGCGCATGAAATACCAAAAAAAGTCCGAAGACCCGTCATTGCGAGCAGCCGACCCCCGTGCTTCGCATCGGGGTTATTTAAATAAGAAACTTATGCTGTCATTGCGAGGCGTCCCTCGGACGCCGTGGCAATCTCAAGCAGTTGCTTAGCAAAACTATGAAACATCGCAAAATCCTGATAAGCCTTTATGTTCTCATACCTCTGATTTTCGGGGGCATTTCCCTTATCAGCTCCATCGTGGCCTACAAACTGACCATTTATCACCTGGAGATGGGCAGGGCGGCCGGCGCCGCGGTTGTCTGGTGGAGTGCCGCTATTGTCCTTTTAACCGTGGTATGCAGTGTGATCATCCTGCACCTGATCTTGAAACCCGTGCTCAGGTTTGTCAAAGAGAGTGAAAAAATGGCTTTCCTTGCCCCCGCGGAAACGGCAACACCCGGGGAGGTGAAGGCTGATCCGGCCTACTATTCGCAAGTATTTAATCGGGTAACAGATATCCTGAGCAAGGTGCAGGCAAAAGAACTCTTTCCCCGGATCATCGGTCAGAGCCAGGTCATCCGTGACTTGTTGACGCAGATGCTGAAGGTGGCTCCCACAGATGCCACCGTCCTGATCCAGGGAGAAAGCGGCACAGGAAAAGAGTTGGTCGCTACCTCAATCTACGAGCACAGCCGCCGCAAGGACGGCCCCTTCATTAAACTCAACTGTGTGGCGATCCCCGAGGGACTTCTGGAAAGCGAGCTCTTCGGCCATGAAAAGGGTGCGTTTACCGGGGCCGTAGCGCAGAAGAAGGGCAAATTCGAACTGGCCGACGGCGGCACGATCTTTTTGGATGAGATCGGTGACATGCCGCTTTCCACGCAGGCCAAGATCCTCCGGGTCCTCCAGGAACAGGAGTTCGAACGGGTGGGCGGCACGCGACCGATCCATGTGGACTGCCGCTTTATCGCCGCCACCAACAAGAACCTCCAGGACATGGTCAAGGCGGAGACCTTCCGGGAGGACCTGTTTTACCGCCTTAACGTCTTTTCCCTCCAGCTCCCGCCGTTGCGGGAACGCCGGGAGGACATCCCTTTCCTTGCCGAGCACTTTCTAAAACAAGTAGAAAAGGCGATTGGGCTTTCGCCACAGGCTTTACAGCTTCTCCTGGGGTATCACTGGCCGGGGAACATCCGGGAATTGCAGAATGTCATCCAGCGGGCCGCCGTCGTTGCCGAGGAAACCATTGAACCGCCCCATCTTCCTCCCCCCCTCATCAGTGATATAACCAGATCATTTTCCCAAAATGGGGAGGACGGCATTTCCCTCGACAGCCGTCTGAATGACCTGGAAAAAGCCATGATCATGGAGGCGATGACCCGAGCCGGCGGCATCCAGGCCCGGGCCGCACAAATACTCGGCATCAACCAGCGCAGCCTCTGGCACCGGATCAAGAAGTATCAGGTCGATGTCCCTTCCTTTAAAAAGGTGCAATAAGGGCATGAAGTTTAAAGAACCCGAAAAAAAGCAAATTTCTCTTTTCCTTGTCATTCCCGATTTCTTTCACTCGTCATTCCCGCGCAGACGGGAATCCAGTGCCTATTGCGGACTCTCGCATGCCTCTTAAACGACAATTGATCGGACCACTATTGGTTGTGGCCGCCCTTGTCAGCAGTCTCTTTTTTCAGGGTGTCAATCTCTACGCCTTTCTGACGACGCAGATCCTTCTCGTAGGATTATTCACCTACCAGTTGATGCGGCTTTATGGCAATAATATCACCCTTCGGATCGACCTCCTCACGGCGACGCTCCTGGTCTTGTGGCTCTGGCTGGCCGTCAGCGTCCTGTGGTCCCAGGTTCCCTACATCAGCGGTATCACCTTCTGGTGGGTCGGCGTGTTGCCGATCGTCTATCTGATCTATGTCCTCTCTCCGGAAATTGATGCTTCCTGGTCACCGTTGGTTAGCATGCTTTTCATCGTCGGTGTCGTGCTGTCACTGGTCGGACTCTATCAATTCATATTGCTCAATGATTCCCCCCGTGGCCCTTTCATCTACCGTAACCTGCTGGCAGCCTTTCTCAATATGCTGATTCTCGTCCTGTCCGCCCGTTTCCTTTTACCGGTCATTGCGAGAGACCCACCGGTCAATGCGAACGACTCCTCTGTCATTGCGACCCAGAGCAAGGCGAAGGGGAAGCAATCTCATACAACAAACCGAATTAGTTTATTTGAAGGCCTTCATAAGCAATCTTATACAAATTATGATCGCCCCTTGATGTTGGCCGGCATCTTCTTCCTGATCCTGACCGTAGGCTTGATCAGAAGCCGTGGCGCAATCCTTTGCCTTTCCGTAGGCATGCTTTGCCTCGTTATGCTGGTCCGTCCCCATGTCTACAGCAAGCGGGAATTATACAAGATCATCGCGGCATTCGTCATTGCCTTGGCACTCGCGCAGGTGAGCACGGCCGGAGAGATGGGTGAGCGGCTGCTGACCTTAAAAGATCCCTATAGTGCAGGCACTGATCGCTTTATAATCTGGAAAGCCTCCTGGAAAATGATCCTGGATGGTCCCTGGTATGGCATAGGATTGGGCACCTACTGGTTTGCCTGGCCGCCCTATCGGCCGGCAGGTGAATCAAGTGCAGGTTTTTTTGTCCATAACGATTATCTTCAGATAGTCATTGAAGGTGGTTGGCCGGCCCTGTTCTCCCTCCTGGCAATCCTGGCGGCAATAGCCTGCACTTTTTTCTCGACTTATCGGAACGTTTCCGTAGACGGCAGTGTCAAGATCGAAACGACTGGCCTGGTTGCCGCCATGCTCTCTGTCTTTCTGCACAATGTCTTCGATTTCAACCTATATTCGATACCGACGATGATCCTGGCCGGACTGTCCATGGGTAGATTGCATACCCTCTGTCGTAAAACAGCGCCTGGCTTATCCCTGGAGATCCCCTTGAGTCGTTGGTTTCGCCTACCAGTTTTCAAAACATGTTTGATATTGCTTGCTTTATTTCCGATGGCTTACTTATTTGCCATGGGGATTTCCTATTTCCATTATCAGAAGGGAAACGCCTTGATCAAGACCGCCCAGCTGAAAAAAGCGGACGATGCCCTACATGTCGCCGAACTGCTGTGGCCAGCCTACGACCTGCCCAAATACCTCCGGGGAAGTATCTATCAGGTGACGATATCGGCCAATCCTCATCTGGATAAAGCGACGGTTAGACAACTATTTCAGGAGTCAGAAAAAAAACTCAAGCAGGCCCGGTCATTGAACCCCTGGCGACCGGAAATATTTATTGTCTTTGCCCGGCTCTATGAGCAGAGTCGAGACCTTGCAGGACGAGATTGGCATGAGAAGGCAGAAAAGTTTTACCGCCAGGCCCTGGCCGTTGATCCGCGTTGTTATGACGCCCGGATTTCCTATGCCGGGATGCTTGCCAAATCTGGTGACTTGGTACGAGCTGCCACCGTATTAAAAGAAGGGATCAAACATTGGTATCCCGAAGATTATCGGATACTTCCCTATTACCGGCTGACGTCATCGGTCTGTAAACAGGTGGGAGACAGCACGACCGCCGACAAGATGGACATACTGATTGCCAGGATTGTCCCCAAACTTAAAATTTCACCGACAGCACCGCTGGAGAGGCCTTTCTAAAGGGAACAATAATGTCTACCATAAACGAACTTAAATTATCCATTCCCGCCTGGGCTTGGTTAATTCTTTCCCTTATCCTGATTGGTGTTTTTCTTCTTCGCCTTCATCTGTTGCCTCTGTTCTTGGAACGCGATGAAGGCGAGTATGCTTATATGGCACAGCTGATGCTGAAAGGCATTCCTCCTTACGCCCAGGCCTACAGCATGAAGCTGCCAGGCATTTATGCCGCCTATGCCATCGTCCTGGCCATCTTTGGACAGACACCGACTGGTATTCACCTGGGCTTAATGGCCGTCAACATGATTACAGTCGTACTCATTTTCCTAATAGCAAGGAGACTGACGGATCTACCGATGGCACTGGCGGCCAGTGCCTGCTTTGCCGTCTTGTCTGCTTCTCCGGCAATCCACGGCGTCATTGCCAATGCTGAGCACTTTGTCCTATTAGCAGCTCTGGCCGGCATTTTGGTGTTATTAATTGCCATAGAAACGGACAAGCTGCTCCACTTCTTTGGGAGCGGTTTATTGCTTGGCCTGTCCTTTCTCATGAAGCAGCATGGTGCAGCCTTTATTGCCTTTGCATGCTCTTATCTATGCATCAAGGGAATCTATAAGCAGCCCCTTCGTTTCAGGTCCACTCTAATAAAAATTCTTCTCGTTCTGGCTGGTGTGCTCATCCCCTTCGGTGTTACTTGCCTTATTCTGTTGATGGCAGGCGTCTTCGATAAATTCTGGTTTTGGACTTTTACGTACGCCAGAGAATATATTTCGATATTCACATTTTCAGAAACGTTGCCAATGCTCAAGGAAAAGACCGCAAGTTTTGTTTTGCCTGCTTTTTTCATCTTATTAATTGCCGCAGTGGGGCTTGGTGCTATTTTTTTTACTAAAAAAGGCAGAGCGCAGTTTGTCTTTATGGGCTTGTTCCTGGTCTTTTCTATCCTATCTGTTACCCCTGGATGCAAGTTTGACAATCATTATTTCATGTTCCTGATACCTGGCCTGTCGTTTTTGTTTGGCCTTGCCATCCAGGCGCTTACCGATGCTATGCCGGATATAAAAGTTAAAAAATATTTGCCGGTAGGCATTGTCCTGCTTAGTCTATCTCATTCTGTCTATATCCAGAGGGATTTGCTTTTTAGAGCCGATATGATTTCCGTCTCACGCTTGCTCTACGGCGAAAATCCCTTTCCTGAAGCACAGACTATTGCAAAATATATCAGGGAACATTCAAATAACAGCGACCGCATCGCCATCCTTGGCTCGGAACCGGAAATCTTGTTCTATGCCGATCGTACCTCGGCTACGGGGTATATATACATGTATCCTCTGATGGAAAGGCAACCCTATGCTTCGCTGATGCGCACGGAAGCGATTGCAGAGATCGAATCTTCCCAGCCTGAGTTCTTTGTGTTTGTGGGGTTAATTAGATCATGGGCGCAAGAGTTGGATTACGACAGGGCTATCCTTAACTGGGCGAAAGAATACAGTAACAAGTATGAACGTGTCGGCTTGATAGACATTTTACTCGCGTCCCGGACAGAATATTACTGGGATCAAGCGGCAGCCGATATCAGGCCTAAATCCGCACATCGGATATTCGTGTACAGGAAAAAGACATAGTCAGCCTTTCACCAAGGGAAGCGAGATATTATGCAAGGAGCGAAAAGGTACCATATTAAGGTAATTTATTGTCTTTTTTTTATGTCCGGCATCAGTGGTTTGATTTTCGAAACTGTCTGGTTGAGGATGCTTTCCCGTACTTTGGGCAATACGGTCTGGGCAACGGCAGTTGTATTGGCGGCCTTCATGGCCGGGCTGGCGCTGGGAAGTTTAATCCTGGGTCGCTATGGGGATCGGCTCATAAATGGGATGAAATTATACGCCCTTCTCGAATTGCTGATCGGTATTTCCGCATTATGCCTGACACTGGCCCTTAATGAACTTACTCCTTTATACCAGTTAATTCATGCTCTTACGGGAGGTGAAAGGTTTTGGCTGGCGGTTTTTCAATCCCTATTGATGTTTTTTCTACTCGTGATTCCCACAAGTCTTATGGGCGGTACTCTGCCCATCCTCATAGCTTACGCTAGGCTTCATGACACGAAGTTTATCTGCGGGGCCGGTTATCTCTATGGGCTGAACACTCTTGGAGCACTTCTGGGGGTTGTTGGCAGCGGAATTTTCACTATCGGCTTTTTTGGTGAAAAGATGACCTTATTGATGGGGGTTCTTCTTAATCTTATAGTTTGTCTGGCAGCTTCTTCACTCTCGCGGGTACCGCTTAGCTCACCACCTTCGGAAGAAATGCCCAATATAGCAGTGCGGCCTTTGGTGATCCAGCAGCCCGTGCTTGAATATAGTGACGCTATTCGGAAACTGGCCTTGATTGCCTACTTCTTTAACGGCTTTGTGGCTATGTCCTATGAAATTATTTGGATGCGGATTTTCCAGATTGAGGTTGGCACTTCCGTTTACGCCTTCAGTACCATGCTGGCTTTTTTTCTGTTGGGCATCGGCACTGGCAGCATAGTGGTAGGAACCTTGGGGATAAAAGTGCGGAACACCCTCAGATTGTTTGGCGCACTGCAGATATTTATTGCCCTGTATAGCCTGATCGGACTTTATTTGTTTACCCTTTTTTCTCCGTTTGAATCCAAGATGCTGATTAATCTTAACAATATGCTTGTTATGCCGCTCCTCGTCGTTTTTCCTATAACTTTTGTGTTTGGGATGTTATTCCCATTGGTAGCGCAAAGTTTTGTCGGTAGTGAAGACCAAACCGGACGAGATACGGGCTTCTTATACTTTATGAACACCTTGGGCTGTATCGCTGGTTCCATAAGTTGCGGCTTTTTCCTTATCGACTATTTTGGGACACGGGGAACCATGTTATTCCTTGCAGGTGTGAATTTCCTCATAGGCATAGCCGTCTATTACAGTACTTCAAAAGCCTCTGTCCGCACGCATGCTACCATACTGGCCGTCATGGTGCTTCTTCTGACGGTAGGATATTATTCACCCGATCCATTTTTATACGCGGCAAAGGAAATAATCAGCAGAGTGTACAAACAGCGTAGCGGGGAAGTTGGAATTTTCTATCACAAAGAGGCCTCAGCCGCCACTACGACAGCATTCGGTATTCGCAAGGAAGGGCGGTCCCGGTCCTTACTGGTAAACGGGATAGGGATGACTTCCCTTGCCGTAGAAGCAAAACTGATGTCGCACATTCCCATCCTGGCTGTGTAAAATCCCCAAAAATTCCTCGTTGTCTGTTTTGGCATGGGGACAACGTTGCGCTCCGCCCGTGTGCATAAATCACTAAAAAGAATGGATGCTGTGGAATTAGTTCCGGAAGTATATGATTGTTTTAGTTATTTTCACAAAGACGGCAACGCCGTTTTAGCCGACCCACGGATCAGGCGTTTCGTAGATGACGGGCGAAACTTTTTGCTCATGCGCCCCGAAAAATATGATGTCATTACCGTTGACCCGGCCCCACCCATCTGGAGTGCCGGGACTGTTAATTTGTATTCACGGGAATTTTTTGTCTTATGCAAGGAACATCTTAATCAAGGCGGCGTCATGTCCTTATGGTTGCCTCCTGCGGCGTTTGCGGAAAGTGCCATGATCATGAGTACTTTTGTTTCCGTGTTTCCCAATGCCTATGTTTTTGGCGGGCCAGTTTATCCCGGCCTTTATCTGCTGGGTTTCCAGGAAGGCTCGGCGTCGGGGTTTGAACGTTTCCAAGACTGCAACTTTGATCCGGCTATCCTTGCAGATATAAACGAGTGGGGCAAAATTTTTCCATCACCAGCTTCTTTATCCGAACTTATGATTCTGTCGCCAGAACAATTCAGTACCCTTTTTACAGGCGAGCCCATCATTACGGACGATCATCCCTATACGGAATTCCCCCTATGGCGGGCCCTCTTTGACAGCAGAAAGCGCATCTTAATGGATGCGAGACTTTTGCGGGCCATCAGAGATCAAGTTCCTAAATAAATCAGCTAGTGCCTATGTCGGTACAGCATGGCGTCTCGCAAAAAACTTTCCCACAGCTGCGTGTAGGAAAAGCCCTTTCTGGCAACCTGGGCTTTTCCTTCCCGTGGTAAGTGTGCATCGGGCTGGCGAGAACTTCCCGAAAGGAAAGGGGGAAAAGCCGGAGCACCGCCACCATGCCGGCCAATGATTCCGTTACTCCCTGGTCAAGAAGAGTATTTTGCGAACCTGTCAAGACAAATTGGCCAGACTGGTCCCGGGACAAGTTACTCGATGAATTGATAGAATAATTTTGTTGGACAATGTGGTATGGGATATGCTTTAAAATAAAAAATCTAATGGTAGCATAGGGGCCTTATTTTTATACCTTCTATACACGATTTACATGATGATCAGGTGAGGAGAAAAATTGTTAAGTAATAACGATGGCTTTACTTTGATCGAAGTGATAGTTGTTATCGTCATACTCGCTATTCTGGCAGGTGTGGCCATACCGAAGTATGTGGGCCTTCATGAGGAGGCCAGGAATAAAGCCGCCACTGCCGCATTAGCGGAAGGCATGGCACGGGTCAACCAAATGGCCGCGAAGATGATTCTAACCAGTAATGGGTCGTTACCAGCGGCGGGCAGTGTGATCGGTACGCTCACCGGAACGATGACGGATGCCGGTGATTTCTCGCTGGCTTACGAGGCAGCCGGCACGACAGGCATCAATATCACCGCTTCCGGGATAGGTGCGACGGTCAGCGGCGGCACGGCAAGCGGTCTGGCCAGATTGCCAACTACATAACAAATTGAATTTTTTACTTATCTGATCTGCGGGAAGAGGTTTGAGGAGATCACCTTCATCTTGGCAAGACGAAAGACGAGAGCGGTCCAAAGGCATCCGAAACCGTATTTCATGCTGCGCCAGAAATTAATAGACGAGGCTTCAGCAAAATATTTTGTTGGGCAACTGACTTCGGCGACCGTATGACCAAACCAGATAATCTGGGCCAGCATCTGGTTGTCAAAGACAAAATCGTCGGAATTGGCATCAATGGGCAGTGGCTCAAGAATATGTCTTGAAAATGCCCGGTATCCTGTGTGATATTCCGAAAGCTTGGCACCCATGAGGATATTTTCTGCAAACGTAAGAACTCGGTTCGAAATGTATTTCCAGGCAGGCATACCCCCCTTGAGAGCATAACCGCCTAGAATCCTTGAACCCATTACGCAGGGGTAAAGATCATTCCCAATCATTGCTGCCATGGAGGGAATCAATTTTGGCGTATACTGATAATCGGGATGCACCATAATGATGATATCGCCACCGCGGGCAAGCGCCGTTTTATAGCAGGTCTTCTGATTTGCCCCATAGCCGAGGTTTCGATCATGGACAATGACCTCTACCTGAGGCAAAGTTTTGGCAATTGCCACCGTCTCATCCCGGCTTGCGTCGTCAACGAGTATAATCAAGTCAACGACTTCCTGATCCATAACTTCATTATATGTTTTCTGCAGGGTCTGTGCAGCATTGTAGGCCGGCATGACTACGATTACTTTTTTATCTTTAAACATGGTTGTGCTGGTTATCCTTATCAGTAGGGCTATAACGAAACATTGTTTATCATGCTTTCCGTCAACACTCAAGCGGGTGCTTTCAAGTATGTGAAAAATCCGTATTAGCGTACGCACACCATAATGATCTAGATAGAGCTAGGGCTTAAAAACTACAAATATTGGAGGTAAGTCTCCAAACCATGATATAACGGGCTCGTTAATTTATAAAGTTTGAAATAAGGAAAGTTTCCATCCGGATATTTTAATGTATTTAGGTTGCAAATACATCATTGTTTACAGGCCTGCTTGTGCTGGGAAACCTATTGATTATATTTTTTGGGTTTCCAGGCATGGTATATGCTTTAATAGTATCCATAGAGGAGCATTTGGTGGACAATATGTTAGCAAGCAATTACGAAAGGAGTAAATATGTTAAGTAATCAAAGAGGTTTTACGTTGATCGAAATCATTGCGGTGCTCGTCATCCTCGGCATTCTGGCGGCAGTGGCCGTACCGAAGTACATGGATATGCAGACAGAGGCCAGACACAAGGCCGCCAATGCCGCGGTGGCGGAAGGGATGGCACGGGTTAGCATGACAGCTGCCAAGATGATCCTGACCAGTAATGGATCGGTACCGTCAGCCACAAGTGTCAACGGCGAAGTATCATCCATGACCGATGCCGGTGATTTTTCGTTAGCTTACGAAACGACTACTGGTGGCATCAAAGTCACAGGTACGGGAGTAGCGGCATCGGTTTCAGGCGGAACGGCGAGCGGCATAGCCAAACTGCCGACTACTTAATAATTTAGACATCTGCATATTGCTTGGCGCCATATCTCTTGGTAGAGATATGGCGCCAAGCAACTTATTATATCTGAAAAACACACCCTGCTCATCCATGGTTAAATATCGGTAGTGGGGTACCCCACTACATAAA
>JGI1356J14229_10004110_pt1 | contig 10907 bp, 14 predicted proteins | sample Subgrocontami58m_FD_14229 | JGI IMG/M metagenome (IMG submission 14229) | reverse complement strand
GACCGGGTCGCCATTGATGAAGGCGACGGCAGAGGGACCTACCAGCAACTCTTCTGGGACGGGGACACCGGCCTCGCGAGCGGCAATCTTGGTAAGAGTGTTCTTTACAACCGAATACTTGTTCTGCTCGCCAAGGGCGCGCCGAAGTTGCTTCATTGCCGCGACGGTTAGACCGCGGTATTCGGTTAGGACGGTGGCTTGCGCGTTGCGGAAATCTTCGGTCATCTCCGCGACTGCAGTTGCCTTATCTGGGCGGGCCATCTCTTCCTTTCTCGCAGAACGCAGAACGCCCCGGCGCAAGGCGCACGGGGCGTGAATTCACGAACCGACACCTGCGCTGGTCGCCCGCGTTGCGGGGCCTTAAGTAACTTCCGTTACCACCGGCGGTCTTTGGTTTGGGTACTAGAGGTGAGAGTAGGCGGTGGCGACCCCTACGGTCAAAACGGGCGCCACCGTCTCCCCACTTGCTAGGAAGCAGCAAGAACTCAGATTATTCGTTATTCGCTAACGGTTAGGCGAATGATGTTTGGGTCGACCTGGATCCCAGGACCCATGGTCGTCGAGATTGTCGCCTTCTTGATGTACCGACCCTTTGATGAGGAGGGTTTGGCGCGCTGGACTTCTTCCATGGCGGCTGAGTAATTCTCAGCCAGTTGAGCTTCAGGGAAAGAAGTTTTGCCAATAATGAAGTGGAGGTTTGAGTGCTTGTCAACGCGGAATTCGATCTTTCCGCCTTTGATATCGGCAACTGCCTTGGCCACATCGTTGGTTACCGTGCCGGTCTTTGGATTCGGCATCAACCCACGCGGACCTAGGACCTTGCCCAGCCGACCCACTTTGCCCATGAGGTCTGGGGTGGCAACCACGGCATCAAAATCAAGGCGACCCTTAGCCACCTCTTCAATCAACTCATCGGAGCCGACCAGGTCAGCTCCGGCCGCGCGGGCTTCATCGGCTCGTTCGCCACCGGCGAAGACCAGTACCCGTGCTGTTTTACCAGTGCCATGCGGAAGGTTGACGGTGCCACGGACCATCTGATCAGCCTTACGCGGGTCAACCCCGAGGCTGAGTGCAACCTCTACGGTCGCTGCATATTTCGTAGTCGAAGTCTCTTTCGCCAACTTGACCGCTTCGAGCGGGTGGTAGAGACGATCCGCCTCCACTTTTTCAGCGGCGGCACGATAAGCCTTACTGCGCTTCATTTTCTTCTCCTATCAATCATTTAGAGGAGTCGTGGTTCTGCGGGCCAGCGTGGCCCTCCCACGTCTTCTTTAGTTTTTTTCCCAGCGAACTTTCGGCAAGGTGCGAATTAATCGGTGACGGTGATACCCATCGACCGGGCAGTGCCGGCGATGATCAGACTCGCTGCCTCTAAATCATTGGCGTTGAGATCTGGCATTTTGGTTGTGGCGATTTCGCGAACTTGGGCCTTGGTGATCGAGGCGACCTTGTCCTTGTGCGGGACAGCCGAGCCTTTCTCAACGCCAGCGGCTTTGAGAATCAGACGTGAAGCTGGTGGAGTCTTGGTCACAAAAGTAAAGGAACGGTCTTCGTAGACCGAAATCTCCACCGGGATGACTTGACCCTTCTGGCTTTCAGTCGCAGCGTTGTACGCCTTGACGAATTCCATAATGTTTACGCCGTGCTGACCAAGGGCAGGACCGACTGGCGGTGCGGGAGTTGCTGCACCGGCGTTGATCTGCAGCTTGATTATGGCTGCGAGTTTCTTCTTTGGAGGCATTCTGTAAGGTCCTTGAGAGTTAGTTCAGAGTTTCTGAACTTGGGTGAACGAGAGTTCGACCGGGGTTTCCCGACCGAAGATCGAGACCAAGACCTTCAGCTTCTGCTGATCGGGCATGATCTCGCTGATTGAAGCTGGCAGCGTGGCAAAAGGTCCATCCATGACCGTTACCGACTCGCCAACTTCGAAGTCGACAACCCGAATTTCCGGCTTGTCGGACTTCTTTGTCGGTAGCGGAGCGAGAATTTTCTCGACCTCTTCTAGCGACAAAGGGCTTGGGGAGTGAGTGTGGCCGACGAAGCCAGTCACTCCAGGGGTGTTACGAACAACCGACCATGACTCGTCGGTCAATTCCATGCGGACGAGAACGTATCCAGGAAAGACATTCCGCTTGACCAATTTCCGTTGGCCGTTCTTGATCTCAGTTACCTCTTCTGTAGGCACTTCGATCTGGAAGATGTAATCCTCCATGTTCAACGACTGGCGACGGTTCTCCAGGTTCCCCTTTACCCGGTTTTCGTACCCGGCGTAGGAGTGGATCACGTACCAGTCACCCGGCGCAGTGCGGAGCGCGCCTCGAAACTCGGCAAGCGGATCATCTAGGGGTTCTTCTTGACCCTCAACGCTCTGCGTAACTGCCTCTGGGGTCTCTTCTGGGGTCGCCGCACCGCTGGCTAGCGCAGCCTCAAACGAAGAATCCGCCGCTGCGGCAGCCTTCGCATCAGTAGCGGGTTGGCCCGTGGTGTCGTCGACGGTTGAAGAGTCGACGTCAGAGTCAGACATGTTGTTCAATTCCCACTTTCAGCCAAAGATCCAGAAGACGAGCTTGGTTAGCCCGAGGTCGAACAGAGAGACGATCGCGATGACTGTGGTCACGAAGACCAGGACGACGTTGGTGTAGGTGGTTAGTTCCTTACGCGTCGGCCAGACTACTTTGCGCAATTCGGAGACGATTTGTCGGTAGAAGAGCGCAATGCGACCAAGGCCCCGAGGGCCTTCGGCCTGCTTGCTGGCCTGCTCGCCAGTTGTGCTCATCGACATCTTCCTCTCCGTGTTAGATCTGCAAAAAACACTTCTCCTACAAAGCGCAGGGCAGGAGGGACTTGAACCCCCAACCGCCGGTTTTGGAGACCGGAACTCTACCAATTGAGCTACTGCCCTTCGCCACCTGCGAGCGGACATGACCTGGCGATCTGGCCTATTGGGTCAGGGCGCGCAAAACCATGGCCTTTCACAAGCGCCAAGGTGGCAGAGTCTACGGCTTGATAAGGCCCTGAGGCGAACTGCCGTAGATCTGGCAGGATTGCGAATGTGAGCACGCCTAACCAGAGCAGCAGAATCTCCCCCCGAATCGCCGGCATAACCGAATCCGCCACCTTGGCCGTTGACGCCAAGGCGAAAGCCCTAAAGGCGGCTGGCCGCCCAGTTATCGGCTTTGGTGCTGGTGAGCCCGACTTCGCTACCCCGACCTACATCGTGGAAGCTGCCGCGGCCGCCTGCCACGTACCCAGCAACCACAGGTACACACCCGCAAGTGGCCTGCCTGAGCTTAAGAAGGCGATCGTGGCCAAGACCAGGCGCGACTCTGGATATGAGACAACATCCGAAAACGTTCTGGTTACCAACGGCGGCAAACAGGCGGTCTATGAAGCCTTTGCCACGATCGTGGGTGTTGGCGACGAAGTGATCTTGCCGACCCCTTACTGGACCACCTACCCAGAATGCATCAAGCTGGCTGGCGGAAAGGTCGTCGAGGTTTTCGCGGATGAAACACAAGGCTACTTAGTCACCGTCGAACAGCTAGAGGCGGCACGCACACCAAAAACCAAGGCGTTACTTTTCTGTTCACCATCGAATCCGACCGGTGCGGTCTATCCAGTTGAGCAAGTAACTGCGATCGGCAAATGGGCGGCCAAGCACGGAATCTTCGTCGTCACCGATGAAATATATGAACACCTTGTTTATGACGGTGCAACCGCGCCTTCGATGCCGGTGCTAGTTCCAGAGATTGCCGATCACTGCATAATCTTGAATGGAGTTGCAAAGACTTATGCAATGACGGGCTGGCGCGTCGGTTGGATGATCGGACCAAAGGACGTAATAAAGGCTGCGAGTAATTTGCAGTCTCATCTTTCAAGCAACGTAGCCAATGTTTCGCAACGAGCCGCAATTGCAGCCCTTGAAGGTGACCTGAGCGCAGTTGAAAAAATGCGTGAAGCATTCGATCGCCGACGGAAGAAGATCGTCGAAATGCTCAACGAGATTCCTGGCGTCGTATGCCCGACTCCGCGTGGCGCTTTCTACGCTTACCCTTCGGTTAAAGGCGTGCTTGGCAAGGAGATCCGTGGCAAGCGTCCCCAGACTTCGATTGAATTGGCTGACTTGATTCTTGAAGAGGTTGAAGTCGCCGTTGTGCCAGGGGAGGCCTTTGGGCCGCAAGGCTATCTTCGACTCTCTTATGCACTTGGAGATGATGATCTGGTCGAAGGCGTCTCAAGAATTGCGGAGTTATTAGCTGAAGCAAAGTAACCCCTTTTCTAGCAGGGCTAGTGCCTCAAAATGTCAATTGCATGGCGTGGTTCTCGACCAATTAATTCGGCGATAGTAATGGTGCTTCCAGTCAAGCCATGCTCGTCGTAATAGGCGAACATGGCAGCGAGAGTTTCGAATTGATACGACGGCAGAGTTGCATTTCGGGTGCGCCAAGTGGCCAGGCTCACCTCTGCGCAGCGCCAGTTAAGCGCGGCTGATACTTCTCCAACGCTTGTGATCGGGCCTGAGGCTTCGAAGGTGCCGAAATTAGTGTTCTCATCGGTGATTAGACGTACAGCCGCAAGCGCGACATCACGAAGATCGACAAAGGAAAATAGCGCTCCAGCGCTATACGGAAGTGCGGATACCACCGACTCGTTCAAGTTCTGCGCATAAGCGGATGGCTGCAGAATCGCCCACTTCAACCCTGACGTGATTACCAATTCCTCTGCTCGCGATTTGGCAAAGTGATGAGGCATCGCTGAAATCTGTGGCTGTAGCACCGAGTGAAATACCAGTTTCTCAACTCCTGCCTTTCGCGCGGCAGTTAGTACATGGCTGGCAATCTCGACTTCAAGCGGATGAAGATTCGGGGCAAGGTGATAGACCACTGAGCAATTGGCAAAAGCCTCAAGGAGCCCTTCGCCAGTCTCAAGATTCACATTGGCGCGCGTTAGGCCTCGCACCTTTAGACCAACCCTGGCAAGTTCGGTGGTTACCGCCTGCCCGGTCTTGCCGCCCGAACCAACAACCGCGACCGTTCTACTCAAGAGCGAGCCCAATTAATCGGACCTCGGGTTCGAGCCAGATTCTAAATCTCGCGTGGACCCTCGAGCGAATCTCGTTTGCGAGCGCGATTAGGTCAGCAGCTGTCGCATTATCAGCGTTAGTTAGCGCCAGTGAGTGTTTGCTCGAAATGCCGGCACCACCAAGTCGATAACCTCTGGTGAATCCCGCGCCTTCGATCAGCCATGCCGCAGACACCTTTACGCCGGTGGGCGTCGGCCACATAGGGGCATCGACTGGGAGTTGGTCTGCGATAACTGGGTCAACGACGGGATTGATGAAAAAAGAGCCAGCTGACCAAGTATCGCGATCTTGAAGATCAAGAACCATGCCTTTCCTTCTCCGCAACTCGATAACTGAATCGCGCACCTGGGCAAGGGGCGCTCGATCGCCGATCTTGACTTCCAAGGCATCGGCTAACTCTTGATACTTGATGGGATTGCTTTCGCTACCTACACGTAGTTGGAGGGTGACCTCCAATACGATCCAACGATTTGGTTCGGCCTTGAAGCGCGAGGTGCGATAGCCGAATGCGCAATCTGCAGCCGCGAGTGTGGCGACCCTCTGGGTGGCGCGATCGAAGGTTTTAACCCGAGCAACACTCTCTGCAATTTCGCTGCCATATGCGCCGATGTTCTGGATTGGAGCGGCGCCAAGGAGTCCCGGAATACCAGCCAACGTTTCAACTCCGACAAGACCGTTTGCCACCGCATAGTCAACGAAGGCAGCCCACTCCTCCCCCGCAGCCAGAGTGACAGTTGCGCCACTGCAGGCGTCACTGTCGATTTGACGGCCACTGGTTGCAATCTTCAGCACCGTGCCCGGGTAGCCGTCATCGCTGACCAACAGATCGGAGCCGCTACCGATGATTAAGAGATCGCGCTCGGCGCTCGACGCCAGAATCTCTGATTCGCTAGTTGCGTTTATAAACCGGCCGGCCTGGCCGCCGACTCGCAAAGTCGTGAAGTCGGCGAGTGTCGTCATGCCAACGCGACAATCGCGCGAGTTAGCCCGAGGACCTTCACGCCGGCACACGTTACCTGTAGGTCGATTCGCACTTGGCGATCTGGAAGTTTTTCAGCGACGAGGCCAGAAACCTCAAGAGCCACCTCGACGTTGTCTGGAACGATGACAGGCTTAGTGAACCGTGTCCCATATTCGACGATCGCTCCAGGATCGCCGGCGAAATCGGTCAAGGCTCTGGCTGCAGTCGCCATCGTGAACATCCCATGCGCGATCAGACCAGGTAGCCCGACGCTCTTGGCAAATTCTTCGTCTTGATGAATTGGGTTCTGATCGCCGCTTGCGTTTGCATACGACACGAGCATTGCGCGAGTCACTGGATAATTCACTGGTCCAATGACTTCGCCGACGGTCACGCTCTGGTAAGTGCGTCGAGTCATGATGCTCCTCGCACAACAAGAATCGACCAGGTGCTCGCAACATGGACGCCGGCAAGATCGACGAAATCGGAGCGTGTCGTCAAAAAATCGTTTCCCGCCACCGATTTGATCGCCTCGATTGTCGTGTGGCACGAAAGTATGTCGCCGGCAAAGACTGGGCGGTGATGAGTGAATCGCTGATCGCCATGGACCACGCGCGACCAGTCGAGTCCAAGCGCCGGATCGCTCAGGGCTCGCTCTGACTCACCAAGTGCGATCGTGATTAGGTAGGTCGGTGGGGCAACCAGATTCGGGTATCCGAGTTCCTGTGCCGATATCAAGTCGTAATAAGCGGGGTTCTCATCATTGATGGCGCGCGCAAAGGCGACTATTGAAGATTGGTGGATTTCGTGGGTACCGACACCGGGGTACTCACGCCCGACGAAGTCGGGAGAGAGCAAGGTTTAGCGAGTCTCGCGGTGGACGGTGCTTGCCCGGCAACGTGGGCAGAACTTCTTCAACTCAAGGCGATCCGGGTCGTTACGACGGTTCTTCTTGGTGATGTAGTTGCGCTCTTTGCAATCGACGCAAGCCATGGTGATCTTTGGCCGAACATCGGCGCTCTTGCTTGCCATGGCTTAACTCCCTTTATCTCTGTTTATCGGTAGACCTCCGGCGTGGTCAGGGGTGAAGATTACCCGAGTGGGTACCCACGCGGGAAATCGAACGTAGCGGAGGCCGGATTTGAACCGGCGACACAGCGATTATGAGCCGCTTGCTCTACCAACCTGAGCTACCCCGCCAAGGGTTCGGGCCAACCTGGAGCCCCTTTACGGAATCGAACCGTAGACCTTCTCCTTACCATGGAGACGCTCTGCCGACTGAGCTAAAGGGGCGGACCGGGATATTGGCCCGAGCGTGGTTGAGAGTACACGTAGCCGAGGACCCCAGCGAAATTAGGTAGAAAACCTCGCGAGCGGTGGCTTCGCTCATGCCGAGCGGTGGCTTCGCTCACCGCAACCCTGGATAAGGTTCTGGTCATGATCATGGAGACTGCCTTTATCGCCATAACGCCAGGGCTGGAAGCCGACTTCGAAGCCGCTATTGAGGAGGCGAAGAAGGTGCTGGCAGAGGCAGCAGGGTTCGAAGTCATTCATCTTCACCGGGGAATCGAGCGCCCCAATACCTACTTGTTAGCGATTGGTTGGCGCTCACTCGAGGATCACACTGTGGGATTCCGGGAATCTGAACTATTTCCAAAGTGGCGAGCGATCATTGGTCCATTCTTTGCCGAGGCTCCTCACGTAGAGCATTGGACGCTCCTGGCAAACAATTAGCTACTTCTAAAGGTTCGAGTCACCCTCGACGTACCGTTATCACAATGAAAAGGCCGAGACCGATCATTACTGAGCTGCCAATCGAGCGAAGAATGACTAATCGTCCTGGCGAACTTGCGAGCCAACCTCGTGCCGTGCCGGCCAAAATCCCCCACGTCGAGTCAGAGACGAACGCAATCAAAGCGAAGATCACCGCAAGAACAAGCATCTGAGAGACGACGCCGCGCGAACGATCAACGAATTGAGGGAAGATCGCGGCGAAGAAGACGAAAGATTTTGGGTTGAGCAGACCAACCAGGAAGCCTTCACGAATTGTGCGTCGAATGCTCGGCGCCACCTCTCCGGCATTTAGCATCTGATTTGCGTGGGCCGCGCGATGTCGCCAAGCCCCGATCCCGAGCCAGACCAAATAGAGACCGCCTGCGACCTGAATTGCAATGTATACGAAAATTGAATGTTGCAAGAGTGGTCCAATGCCAATCGCTACAAGCGTCGCAGTCAAGAGCGAACCCAGATTATTGCCGACCACTGTTGCCACTGCGATCCTTCGTCCCCAAGAAACGGCCCGCGCAATCGTGAAGAGGACGCTAGGACCTGGCAACAAGATGATTGCGGTCGCAGCGATAGCAAACTCGAGTAGGCGATTACTTGGCGGCATGGGCAAATGTTATCGGGCAGCGATTTATCGCGTTCGTCGGAACATTGCTTAACGAAACTTCTCAGACTTTTGGTCCGGCTGACGATTGGAAGTTTGTAAGGAGATTACTCCCTTCTTGAACGGCATCAAGGACGGTGCCAGCCGATAGGAGGGGTTGCCCCTCTCATGGCACAGACGTCTTTTCTATTCAATTGCCGACCTTTCAACGGTTCGCGCAAGCGGGTTTTAATGGCCCTGCTTGTTGTTCTCTCATATTTGTTTTCTTCATGTTTAGAAAGCTCAGATGCTTTCGCAGTGCCCGCACCATCAAGTCTCTCGCCGCCGATAGGCACATCAACCTCAGTTCAAACGAATACGACCGAGCCTGCACAGTTCCTCAAGATAGATTCGGCGACTTGCAAGCTTCCATCTCAGAATACGCGTGGTGATGTCGAAATTGGTTTTCCCCGAATCCCTAACCGAGTTCCCAGCATCGGCGATATTCAAGCCGCAATGATCTTCGTCGATTTTAGCGATGCGGCCGCCAGCATCGCACCCAAGGACCTCTATTCGTACTTCGGCTCTGCACCCGCACTTCTTAAAAAACTCTCGTATGGCAAAGCCAACCTCCACATTTCACCAGATCTTCAGTGGCATCGAATGAGCAGAACTGCAACCTCATATGGCCAAGAATTGAAGAGGAGTTTCACGGCACTTCGCTTATACATATCCGAGGCAATCGCACTGGCATCTGCTACTGAGGACTTAAGTAAAGTGAGTATCGTCTACGTTGTGAGTAGTCCGAATGCAAAGAGCATCGTCCGTTCAATGGCATTCGTCGCTCGACCTGGATATGAAATAATCGCGGGTAATGCAAAGATTACAAACGGCGTGTTGTTCGGCTCCGATTGGCCAAGCGCATATGACAAGACATTGGTCCATGAAACTTCGCACACTTTTGGCCTGGTCGACGATTACAACGCAAACTTCAATTCGTCCAACTTCGATGATGCATTTCGATTTACTGGCGACTTCAGCATCATGGGAACCCTCTACGGCACCGCCCCCCAATACCTTGCTTGGGAATCCTGGTTGATGAATTGGCTCGACGATTCGCAAGTCGATTGCTTGGCACCGGGAGGTCGAACACTTACGCTGCAGGCTCTTGAAACGCGGCAAGGGTTAAAAATGGCAGTGATCCCGATCAGCACTACAAAAGCCGTGCTCATTGAATCCCGACGACCAATTCTCGCCGACGAGCATCTGCCGACCGCTGGCGTACTCGTTTATACGGTCGATACCAGCATCGCCTCAGCGAATGGCCCATTAAGAATCATCGGCGGCACGCCTGCCTATCACCTAACTGATGCGCTCTTGACCAAAGGTGATCAACTCACAATCGGAAACATAACAGTGAGAGTCATCAACTCAACCGAAGCATCGGACACAATAAGCATAAGCGTCGGCTAATTGCTCAGATTTCAAGAATCAGAATCAGGAGCGAGAGAGTCCGAACTTTTTCTAGGATTGAACCAAGGATGTCGCCAGTAAGACCCCCAAACATTTTTTCCGCTCTGTGCTTCAGAACTTCGCCAAAAGCGATTGCAGCCACGGCCGCAACGAGAACTAGCCAGGATTGCCTGCCATCTCCCAAGAGCCCAAGGATTGCCAGGTTTATAGCGGCCGAGAAAATAATCCATACGAAATCGACTGAACCGATAAATGGATTTCCTAAACCATCTGGGCGTGCACGCTTGGCACCAACACGACAGGAGATGACTACAGCGAAACGAGCTAGCAGCGCAGAGATGATCCAGGAAGCCGAAAAATGTCGAGCGAACGCTGTCGAGAGCGCCGCGACCTGTAAGAGAAGTACCAAGAGCCCTGTTGCGAATGCTGCAGGACCTGAATTTCCCACCTTCATCACTTCGAGCGCACGATCACGCCCACCTTTGGCAAGCACGGCTACGCCATCTGCAGTATCCATCAAGCCATCAATATGAAGCCCTGACGTAAGAAAAATTTCGACACCGACAACAATGACGGCAGCCACCAATGATGAGTGCGTGAATCGAAGGGCGAGATAGCCGATGAGCCATGCCGTTCCCGAAACTACGAGCGCAGGCAGAAACGACAAGACAAGCGCGATCTTTATCACTTGGGCGTCAACTCGTTTTGGCGCCTGCACCTTGATGCCAGTAAAGGTGCCGAAACTCAGGCGGATAGCATCAACCACGGTCACTGACTTGGGCCTCCCCGAAAGTACTCATATCCCGCAGGGTGGTAATCGCGGCTTGCAGAATTGGGTACGCAAGAAGAGCTCCTGATCCCTCTCCCAATCGCATATCTAGGTTGATCAGTGGTTCTTTCCCCAACGCAGTCAGGGCGCGTGAGTGAGCTGGCTCGGTCGATTGATGGCTTGCCTGCCACCAATCGGCTGCAGCCGGCGATATCGTCTGGGCGACGAGCGCGGCGGCAGTTGTCATCAAGCC
>JGI1356J14229_10004105_pt1 | contig 10919 bp, 7 predicted proteins | sample Subgrocontami58m_FD_14229 | JGI IMG/M metagenome (IMG submission 14229) | reverse complement strand
TTTCGATTGGCTTGAGTGCATCCATCGAAACTATCAACTGATTATGTTGCATCCAAATATTAATCTCATTATCGGCTTCTAATCGGGTAAAGGTTCTTGTTAAGGTATTAATGTAATCGGCATCATAAATATGGAAAGTTTCATTGAAGTGTTTCTTCATCTCCTGCTTCCATTGGGGCATAGCTGATTTAGTCACAATTATCAACGAACGTTTTACTATTCCTCTCAATTTCAACTCTTTTAACACAAGTCCTGTTTCAATGGTTTTACCCATCCCCACTTCATCGGCCATGAGAAAGCGAAGAAATTGGCCAGACATTACTTTTTCTAAAGCCAATATTTGGTGTGGTAAAGGAATGATGTTGCTCTCGATGGGAGCCAACATTTTTTGGGTAAATACCTCGTTGCGGATTTTGGCTGCAACGGCCTTAAAGGCAATCTCATGTGAAGAGATCGTTTGAGTATCTTCTTCCAGGTCGGCAAAGGGAACATCTAAAATATGGCCAGTTGCCAATATGCGAATTTCGGCAATGGTTTTGCCGAATATGGTTCGTTGGGAAAGTATTTCTATTTCTCGACCCTGATACTTCATTATTTATTATCCCACACGGTCTTTTGCAATATCATAATACATCAATAACTGCTCATCTTCGAGCAGGAGGTTTTGTGATATCTTGCCAGCTATCAATACAATGGTGGCGAAGTCTTTCTTCTCCCAGCAGGCTTTGAAACCGGCACGTAACGCTTCTACTCGTACATCTTTGAGTTTCTTCGGTTTGGGCTTATTTACTTCTTCGACATAACGGTTGAATTCCTTTAAAAGTACCCGATTACGGAGGGCTTCCCGGTCTTTTGCCTCGTTAAGATCAGGAACACGCCATGTACCGTCTGTTTCCTGTATAAAATTCTCATTTAACAAATCATCCAACTCTGGCAGTACATCATTTTTCCTTACTCCTTGTATTGCCTGAACATAGCCTGTATATAAATCTTGTCTCTTGGCAGGCTTGTTTTTTAATTTACTTTTCAGCCACTGGATAGCATCGTTTTCCGTATAGATTACATCGAGACCCATAGATAGCTGATCTCCATATTTGGCTTTTTGTTCATCGTACTCGGCTGCCTTATCCGTGGTGAAATACATACCATCCCGTTCTGTAAACCTTTGCCTGAGACCAGCCTGGAAATCGGTCGCATCTATGGGTATGGGCAGGCCACGCATGAGATAGAATGTGATGAGCCTGTCGTATAAAATCTTGGGGCTGCGTTCTATGATTGCTGTAGTCTTTTGCCCTTTACGGAGATGGACAGGCATGTGCTGCAAATGCTCCTGTACAAAACTCCATATATTTACTTCGGCTGATTGCTGTCTGAATTTATTTTCAAATTCTTCGCTAGGCTTGTAGCAACTGATAATTAAATCTTGTTTGACGGCAGTAGGTGTAGTAACCGCCTTAAAACTCCCCTGTTGTTTATCTAAGGCGGCTACGTTTGCAATGATAAAACCAGCTCTTTGTATTGCCGTTTGGATGCCATTCCATACAGTGGCGCTGGTATTGCTGAACTCGACGGTCATCCACTTCCCCGGCTTTAATATCCTGTAGTACTCACCAAAACACCTTGCCATTATCTCATGATAATCCAGAAGCGTTTTATTCTGAACCTTGTTTTCAATAGCTTCTGTCTTGTTGTTTGTCTTTACCTTGAGCCAGCTTTCCCAAAGGAAATTGAGTTCGGAATACATAATATTGGCACCAAATGGGGGGTCGGTGAATATGTAGTCAATCGTAGAATCTATTATTTGTAAATCATTTGAAGAGGTTATGTAATTAATGCTTCTGGTGTTTAAAAGAGAATATGCCTTTATGAATTCCCTAATTTTATCTTTAAATCCGTTAATGATATTTTTTTCAATTGGGATTGAACTTATATATAATGTTCCACTTTGATATCCAGTTAAAACAAGCTTATTACCAGCTTTAAATATCATCCTACTCATGGTTGTGCTATGTGTTAAATCATACGCAGATTTAACCATATAAATTTCTGGTGCATTTTTAGTGATATCATTTAAATCCGATATTACGTGCAAATTCCTCCTCGTATAAAAATGATGCACATGGGTGATACCATGTGATTTTTTTGGTTGCTCAGTATTATACCCATCAGGCATACGATCTGTTGGATACCAATAAGGGTTATCGGCAGATTCTATTTTCTCGATGAGCGCGTGATCAAATGCGCTTACTGCCTTTTCACTTCGGGCCTTACCAGCAGTATAGTTGATAAGTACGGGAGTGGATTTGGTTTGCTGTATGGCCTGGTTAAGTGCTTTGTCAAAAACGGTTTTTCTTGCTCTTGCCAGGCTGCGCTTGGTCTGTAGGCTCTGACAATGGGGACAGCGAAACTCGTCCATCACCTTCCCTGCATGATGGTCAACGGCTGCTTCCCAGAACACAATTTCGCCACTACATATAGGGCAAATGAACACATCACTCCACACGGTATAGTTGATTCTGCCGGGTTGTACAAATCCTTCCGGCAAACCCAAGTTTATTGCTACTGCATCGAAATGCTGTTGAGTAAGAACTGTTCCTGTATCATGCGCTTGTTGTACGTCTTTAATCAGTTGATCTTCAATCCGGGAAAATTGCTGTTTTTGTTTTTCCAGGCGTTCATGTTCTTCTTTACTTGCCTTTTTCTTTATAGCGATGATTTGCTCTAAATTGTATAATTGGGGACAATGTAACGTAGTGTACATCCAGCCACATTCATCTTCTATTGCTTTTAATATCCGTTTTGCTTCTTTTTCAAAGGCTTCTACATCAACCGGAGTGTTGTAATTGTATGCAATGAAGCTCGCTATGGGGCTTAAGTCGCCACAAATGCCCTTTCTTGCCCCCCATGCCGGTTTAGCGCCAAACATATCATGCCATTCTCTTTCAATCTTGTACTTCGTTTCAGGGTCGGGATTGCCACAGAGTTGTGCCGCCACGCCCGTCATCCCCGTGCCGGCAAAACCATCAAACACAATATCACCCGGTTGGGTATAATGCAGGATGTAACGCATGATTGCCGGGTGCGGCACTTTTGTATGGTAACTATGGGCATTGTAAATGGGGTTGTTCTTTCCCTCACTTACGTCGCTTGCATAAGGCTCATCAACCTGGAAATCCTTTTTGTAGCCAGGTATGGTCTCTTTTTTCTTTTCCCACTCGGCAATAAAATCATTCAGCCAGGGATTAGGGCAGGCGGTGTAGTAAGGCGGGTCACTCAGGGCAATGATGTCATCATCTTCGCCAATGGGGAAGCCTTCTATCTTTTTCAATTCCGGCAGTTTTTTCCGCAGCTCATTACGGAAATATGCCCGGCGTTCTTCTTCGTTGGAAAAGGCTTTACCCAGACAAACTACCTTTGAACATTGAGCCTGGGTACTGGAATCTTTAAGGGGATATGATTCCCGATATTCTTTTTTGTTTGTCATAGCACGCTCTCTTTCTTCAGTTGGGCAATTAGTTGCTTTAGTGTATCAGTAGCAGTGTAACGTTGTCTGGGACTATTTGGCTTATCGGGGACGGTTTTGGCAAGCCAACCGATGGATTCCAAAGGTTCTATATATTTCTTTACATTTTTTGTCTGTTTGCTTAAACCAATATGCTCCAAAAGCTCGCTCCTTTTAAAGGTTCCTGTTAATGTATACATCGTCAGGCGTATCATTTCCTTTACCACTTGGTTACTAACTTGGTTACTAGCTTGGTTACTTAACCATGTATTGAGTATTGCAGATAGTTTTTCGCTAAGTTCTACACCACCCTGACCAGCCACATTGCTCGTTGATAAGCCTCCAAAGTCGGGATGGATAAAAATTTCAACTCAAACCATGTACGGTTATTATCGGTATCAAAAACAGGGTCAGGAGAACCATTTGCTTTTAAGATATGGCGCATGGTAATAATCCCGGTAGCATGACCTTCGGTAAGCTTTAGATCTTTTAGAAAACTACCCAATCTGCGGTTACGATAACGCTTAGGACGTACTTTTCCGGCATTGAGTTCATCCATCCGTATGGCACGGTCGGGTCCACCGGCATTGGTTATCACTATAGAATCAGGGTAAATACGAATTTTTACTGGCTCTCGTACCTGATAATCCCGATGATAAATGGCATTGGCAACGGCTTCCTCCAGGACATCGCAAGGGTAGTTCCAAAAACGTAATGCCTCGGCCTGTCCGGATACTTTTTTAACCTTTTCCTGTAACAATTTGGTTTTCAGGTAATCAAGTGCATTGGTAATCTGGTACTGCACCGGGCCGGTAATGGGTGACGCTTCGAAAAACTCAGGATTTGCGGGGCCTTCGGGAAAATGTACAATCTCGATACGGGTTTCTGGAAAAAACCTTTCTGGATGTTCGCAAAATAGCATCAGAGTCACATTGCGGGGATATTGCTGTTCTGGTGGACCCGAAAGCAGTTGCATCTGGTTGAGTAATTCTGTTTTACTTAACGTTTCTGCCAAGACTGCCAGGCGGCTTCCGGTTTTGTGAAGGTAGTTGCGAAGCAACACCAGGTCAATATCTTTCATGGCTGCCTGAGTATTGGGCCGGTCATCAAAAGGTACCTGATTCGCCAAACTAATCAGGTCTTGTTTTTCTTCCATGATAGGCTCTACCGAATTAGCATATCTGCGTATATAGTAATGGTAATTTTTATGGTTTGCTGTAATGCGATCAGGTACTTCGTATGGTCTATCAGACCCGCCAGGCACCCAGATAACCAGTATTTGTTTGCCATCCACATCTTCTACAAAAACTTTAGGATGATAAACAGGTTTGATTAAATTATTAAGGCCAATCATCTTTTGCTGAATAGCCGCCAATTGTTCTGGTAGTAAACCCTTCGCCGGACGCTTGGCTATGCCATTGCTTTCCTCTACACCCACCACAATATGTCCACCGCCCAGATTGTCAAAGTCGTTAGCAAAAGCACAGATGCTCCGGTAAATGGCATCCGGATTCCAGCCTTCTTTGAACTCAATACGGTCAGATTCAACCGTTCTGGCACTCAATAAATCTTCTATGTTAATGGGTAATGGCATCTTTACTTAACAATAATTCTCACTTTGCTTCTTTCCCTGCCTGCACACAGATTATTGATATATTCCGTAAGTGTATCAATGGCTTCCTGTGGAGTAAGAGGTTTGTTGAGTTGTTTGCGGAAGTCTTCTAAAGTTACCTCCACCTTATCAATACCTTGTGCCAATTGACCAATGAGATTGCGAAGTTTGCCAGCATTGTCCACACACAGTTCTATCTTACCAATGCTGAATTTCTCTACAAGCTTGCGGTCATCGGTATTTAGTAATTCCAAGTTATCCTGTACACTGGGGTCTTTAAATACCGAACGCATGGCATTGACCCATTTCCCCAATATGTCTTCCAGGTGTTCTTCTAACTCTTGTACTTTAAAGTTGGGTTTGCCGTAATACTCACGGGGATTGAAATCGTGATACGGCTCTTCTTTCACCCTGACCTTGGTAAGAGAGACATCCGCTTCACGCAAAGAGGTGATGCTATTAATCCAGTTCTGGTATTCGGTTGCGGTAATAAACTCAGAGTCTTTAATAATATCGCAAATGCGTTTGTTCTCGCTGTTCATCAGGCGATCTTTCACCCTGGCATCCGCAGCAGAGAGGCGGCACTTGGTATAATGGCTTAGGTAATAATCGGCATATCTGTCAACCAATGAGTTGAGCAGTGCTTCGTATTTTTTGATGTCAGCATCTTTACCCGATGCCATCACAGTTCTCAGGTTGTTAATGGCCTGGTTGACGTCGTCGTACAAAGGCTTTTCACTTTCAACCACGTAGGACTGAGCGGTGTAGAGATAGCCCACAAGTTTCTCAAACTTTTCTGCTTTTTCTTTCAGTTTTTTAATGGCATCGCAATAAGGCCAGGCTTCAAAGACTTTTTTAAGTTCGTCTTCGGTGTATTTAAAGGCCTTGAGCTTGCCATAGGTGTTGTAGGATTGTATGCCATCCAGCAAAGCGCTGAGGGCATCTAATTCTGTTTTCATCTGCTGTGCCTTGTCATCTGCAAGCAAAGCCACACTGCGGCAACGAAGTCCCTGACTCATTAGGGATTTGGTTTTTACTACCCGTTCAACCTTAATTTTCGACTCGGTGATGATTTTGGTGATGGTTTCAGGTTTTTCCAGTTCAGAGGTAAGGTCGGGTAAGCCCAGGCAAGAAAATAAGGCTTTCAGGTGCTTTACTGGAATACCTTGCGGTTCTTTGATATGCTGAAAGGTGAAAAAATCAGAATCATTCAGATTTAATAAAGTATCAATGTTCGTGGCGGATAAGGATTTTCCGGCAGACCAATTAATCTCGATATCACCTTTGTAAGCCAATGCAGACAGCGCCAGAAATTCCAGTTGGTGATCTATATTAAAATCAACTGAATACCAGAGATTATGAGGAGCATAATGGGCATAGATAATGTCGTTCCTGTTAAGCACGGAGCCTTCGCCCCGTTCTTTGAGCTTCTTTCGGATGCTATCGGCATACTTGCTGTTTTGAGTATCAATACTTTGTCCACTCCACAAGCCCAAACCACTTAAGACAGCTTCGCCATCTCTATTGGGTTGACCAGTGCTGGTGATCTTCTTCAAAGCGCTTTTGATACGGCCATCAAAATTATCTTTTGACAACGGTTGTAGCAGGTCTTTGAATGCGGGGTAGTGGGGAAACTTATCATTGAAATGCCTGTTCAGTGTACGGCCAGCTACATCACCAAAAATCATGTCTTTGGTAGAGCCTTCACCGGGTAAGGGATATGATTTTAAAGGTTTAAAATCGCCTTTATAGATCACCTTGGTTTTATCGGCATATTCTTTTTCAAAAAGTTTGATGGATTTAAGCTGGTGTTCTTCTATCTGATTTCTGAACAACTGCTTTTGGTTAGAAGGGGCAGATGCCTCCTTAGCCTTTGCTGCACCATATAAGCAGATAGTGTCCTTGAATTCGTTACTTAATCCATTCATATCAAAATATACTTCATCTGCCTCGTCATTGCGATTGATGCTGTTGAATATGGGGCAAAAGAAGATGTAATATTGCTGAATAGGTTCGGTAGTGCTTCTTTCATTGGGATTTCCAAAAAATATATATCCTAAGCGAAAACTTTTTTTATCTATCCATTCCAGGCTGTGCTGCCAGATTTTAAAGCCTGTACGGTAGGTATTTTGCTGAAGTCCTAAAACGTATTGCAGGAAATCATAATAGTATTGGTCTGCCTGATCGGGGTCTCGTTTTATAACTTCATCTGCATAGTCACGAATAAGTTGCGGGATATTCACGCCTCCCTCGGTACGGATGTAAAATTCACTGCTCATGGAATCCTGGTCTATGTATTGGCCGGACGTGGCCGTGACTAATTGCTTGGCAGAACTTTCTATCGCAGCCAGCAACAACTCAGGGTTATCAACACCTGCTATAGTATTGCATAAATCTTCTTTCAAGCTGTGAGCATTGGCACCATTGCGCTTATCCAGATCGTCACAAAGGATTCGTATGGCTAAAGCATGTGCAATTTTTGTTGCCAACTCTTTGCGATTGGCTCTGGCACATATGAAATGGTTTTTAATACGATCGTTAATGATTTCGACTTTATCCTTTACTATCCTGATATCAGGGAATGTGAGCATAGCTGGGTTTTGGGAAAGGTCTAACCAATAGCTATCATACGTAATCAAGCCAGGATTTTTATCAACAACTTCTTGGCTTAGCATTTCTTCGAACTTGGTGCTTAATACTTTAAGAATTTCACGCTGGCTTTTCCCATGTCTGATCCGTTCGAAATAGCTTATATAATTCGGATGCACGGGAAACAGATCAACAAACTCATTGAGATTAGTGTTGATCCCTTCAAAAAGATGAGCAAACTTTAAGAGATGGTCACGGATTTTGGCTTTTTGGTGAATGTCTTTTTTGAGCAACCGTTCTTTTACTACAAAAGACACATCCTCTTTGGTTATGATTAAGTCAGCATAACGATCTTCAATCTTGTTGAGCATCTCTGCCTGGAATTGGAATTCAGGTGCCCTATACAGCAACTCCTGAACACCAAACATCAATTTGAATCTTGATTCATCGCAGGCCTCGCCCAACTGACGTAAGAGCATCAGGTCATTGTTTAATGCAGTTGGGTTACGGCCTTTCAGGTATTCCAGCAGCTCATCAATAACAATAAGGAAATGCTTGTTGGGGAATTTGGTTTCAAACTCGGCCATCATTTGTTGGATCAGTTCTTTCCAACTGAAATTTGAGTTTTCATCAAATGTGAAATCAATACCTTCTTTACCCAAATATCTTTCAATCTGAGCAAAAACAATGTCTTTTAAGGGCTTATCGGTACCAATTTCAAACCTTAATACTTTGTAATGACCGGCAATTTTTTGAAAAGAATGCTTGATATCGTCTGCTGCCAAAAGCTTTAATAAACCAGAATTCTCAGCAATGGCAGAAACCAATGACATCAAGTGAGATTTACCGGTACCGTAGCTGCCCACAATCTGAATTCCCTTGGTTTCGTATGATGGATTAGTAACCAAATTTTTGATGATGACTTCTTGCACATCTTCCTTCATCTTCTGAGAAAAAACAAAGGTTTTTACCAGGCTTTCAGCCACTGATAGTTCACCGGCATTCACCAGCTTCACCACCGAGGTGATAGGTTCAAAATGGATGAGTTCCTTATATTTCATGTTGTAAATTGACTTTCATTAAATTTATATCTGAAAAATTAAGGTTATATTGGTCTTGTTGCTTACCCCAGTGCAAAATGCCTGGTGGGCTAAATTGATGTTCCCAGAGAATAATTAGTGTTATGCTTTTTGAAATATCTTTGAGAATCTTTTCAGCATCCAGGCTGAGTATTGGTTCAAATAATATCCCTAAATTGTAAATGGCCACTACACGTGGCTTGTCTTTAATAATCTCTTTTGACTGTTTTTCAATCAATTCATATAAAAATTCCTGTGATTCAATGTTAATAAACCTGGTTGATTTTACCTCTTTCAATTTCATGGATAAAGCTTTACCAATATTAATCACACTCACACCATCAATTTCCAGTTTTGTTATCACGTCAATTAATAAAGCAGCTTGGCATTGCACAAAAAAAAGATTGTGCCTGCTGGTATCGGAGATGTTATTGAGAAAATCGAGATTCATGGGTTTTACCAAATTGCAAAACCTTATAAGACAATAGATGTCTGCCTATGAGCACGTTAAATTATAATTCTCTAAAGAATTAGATTATCTTGTGTGAAATGGAAAGAAATTAAATCATCATCTTATATCCTATGTAATTTTTATTGTCAAGAAATTTAAGAACTTGTAAAGAAAATACTTAACGCATCCGACATGTTCTGCAAATCTTATTAGTACCCTTGAAGACTATTAACCTGAATTCGTCCTCTTTTTTATACACTAGAAAGTCAATTAGTATAAAAACCTGCGAAAAGGCTTGAATTATGGTGTTTCCTGGTAATTTCCCGAAAAATAACAGTTTTTTAAAGCAAACGATTCTAGTGTATAATATATACACTAGTAAGGCCGATTGATTTTCCTAAAATTATTTTCCTTAAAAATTCCAAAACACCTGGAACACCCTATAAATAAAGGGAGAAAACGATTGAGCATTGTGTATCTCGCTTCAAATATAAATCCTAGTGTACATTTTTCAGGGCGAAGTCAGGTATTAAGTTTATAAGATGTTTTCTGCAACATGAGTTACTTATTCATTTAACTGCTTTACATTTTATCTGGTATACAATAAAAATTATCCCATCTGTAGCAATTTTCTAAATCGGTTATTTGAATGAAAAAAGAAAATCCTATCTCGATAGCGGATAAGGAAAGGTTTCTTTTTGAAGGAGCGGAGCGACTGGGAAATCTTAAGATCGCCTTTCGATATGCGGATAAATCAACCGTGTGTATACGTTACCCCCCTTGGTTTTTGGTATTAGCCTTTTGTTTTAACGGATAGTATAATCTAACCATTATTAAGAGCGAAAAACAAAAAGTATTCAACATGATTAAAGTCGGCACGTCAGGTTTTTCCTTCCCCGATTGGGTGGACACTATTTATCCCGCCAATATTAAAAAGGGAGAGATGCTCCCATGTTATGAGCAGAAACTCGGCTTTAAGACAATCGAAGTCAACTCCACATACTACACCATCCCCTCCCAAAAATCCTTTGATGGCATGCTAAAAAAGACCTCTCCCGATTTCGAATTCACCGTCAAGGCGCACAAGTCAATGACCCACGAAATAAGAGACAAAGAGACGGGGACATTCTTTGATAACAAAGATACCATTGTCATGTTCAACAACTGCCATGCGGGAAAGGCAGCCGTGAATGCGAAAGAAATGCGGGAAATGCTGAAATAGGTTGCTCACACCTTACGCAGTTGTTTATTTTTACTAAACACCCCTCTGTTGGGACTTGACAAGAGGGGATTCAAAATATAGAATGGTGAACGCATGGACACCCATAAATCAAAATCTGCAAATTCAACACTCACCAAAAAGCAGGCGGGTTTTTTTAACTTTCTGAAGGAATACTTCCAGGAAAGGGGCTACCCCCCTACAGTCCGGGAGATTATGGACGGATTAGGTCTTTCAAGCACCAACATTGTAAGAAAATACCTCGATATCCTGGAGCGTAAAGGTTATATCAAAAAGCAATTCAACAGCCCACGCGCCATTGAGATTGTTGATTCATCTGCCAGAAACGCAGAGGTAAGGTCTGTGCCTATAGTGGGAAAAGTTCGTGCGGGTACTCCCCACCCTGCCATAGAAGACATTGAAGGATACTTTACCGTGGATAAATCAATTTGCCGTAATAATAAAGC
>JGI1356J14229_10004103_pt1 | contig 10926 bp, 12 predicted proteins | sample Subgrocontami58m_FD_14229 | JGI IMG/M metagenome (IMG submission 14229) | reverse complement strand
CCCGCGGGCGCCATCCCCAAGGACGGGCCGTCGGCGGGCGTGGCGATGTTCATTGCGCTGGCTTCCCTTTTCAGCGACCGGCCGGTGCGGAGCGACACCGCCATGACCGGCGAGATCAGCCTGCGCGGCCTGGTGCTGCCGGTGGGCGGGATCAAGGACAAGGTGCTCGCCGCAATGCGCGCCGGCATCACCCGCGTCATGCTGCCGGCGCGCAACAAGCGCGATTACGAGGAGATCCCCGCCGCCGCGCGCGACAAGCTCGAGTTCGTGTGGCTGGAAACGGTGGACGACGCCGTGGCCAGCGTGCTGCGCTGAATCCCCCTCTCCCTCCGGGAGAGGGCCGGGGTGAGGGAGAGTATCGAGGCGGGTCCTATTCCTTCCGCTTCAACAGCGCCTTCAAGTCGGCAAACGGCTTGTAGGTCGCCGACGGCGCCTGCTCGCCGGGCACCGCGTCTGCTCGCCCCGCTTGATCCAGATAGCGCGAATGCTCGGCGTCGTGGCAGTACAGGCACAGCAGCTCCCAGTTGCTGCCGTCCGCCGGATTGTTGTCGTGATTGCCGTCCTTGTGATGCACCGTCAGCATGCGCAGGCTCGCGCCGGAAAATTCCCTTCCGCAGCGCCCGCATATCCAGGGAAAGAGCTTCATCGCCTGCTCGCGATAGCCTTTCTCCCGTTCCTCCCGCGCGCGGCGCGCCTCGCTCACCAGCCGATCGAGCTTTCCAGCGTCCGGTGCATCCTTGCGCGCCATGGGCCTGATCAGTCCTCGGGCTCGCCCTGCCAGAGCATGTCGTAGCCGAGTTCCCTGCTCTCTGTGCACATCTCCGCCAGGGCCGAGAACTTGGCCTTGAACGCCGCGTCGGCATGCGATTTCTCGTGCTCGTCGAATGAGCGCCAGTAGGTGACGATGGCGACGTGCTCGTCGGCGGCGCGGGATGCGGCGAGCGAGCCCTCGTCGGACACGAAGCCCGAGAACTTGAAGACCTGCCCGGCGATGAAGCCGCCCTTGTCCCCGCCATAGGTGTTCTTCACCACGTTGCACATTTCGCCCAGCGCCAGCTCGACATCCTCGAGGCTGACGCCCGGCTTGAGCTTGAGGGTGTTGAAGAGCATCTTGGCCCCGAACGGAACGGAAACGGGTTCGAACATCGCAGACTCCTTTCCGCGAGCATGCAGCGCGGACTACAGCTCCCTCGACGCGGGGGGCCGGCTGACCGACATCTCCATCTGGACGGGCACCTTGTTGCTGATGATGTCCAGAACGGGGCAGTGGGCGTTCACGACCTCGCGCAGCTTCTGGAGGTCCACATCGCTCGCATCCGATTTGATCCTGACAACGGCCCGAATGTTCCTGTAGCCCGAGCGCACCGACTCGTCCACCGCGAAGAAGCCGCGCAGATCGATGTCGCCCTCGAGCTCGACCGAAACCGAGTCGAGCGGGATGCCCATCGCGGTCGCATAGGCGCGATAGGTGATCTCCTGGCAGGTGCCCAGGGCCGCGAGAACCAGCTCGACGGGATTGGGGCCGGCATCGGTTCCGCCGAGGGCGGCCGGTTCGTCGACGGTCAGCCTGTGGTCCCTGATCGACACTTCGGAACGGAACCCCTGGGTCAGGTTCGACGACGACTTGAACGTGGCGCGAGCCTTCTGCGGGTCGGCGCGAAACGCTTCCTGCGTGTCGGATATCAGCTGCCTCAGTCCTGCGCTCATCTGCTTCTCCTGTGTGGTGTTCGATACCCCGGCAAACCGGAATGCACGCCGCGCCTGCGCCCGGGCCGATTGTATTGCGGCGGCCGCATATGGTATCCGACCTCGGCTGTTGCGTTCACGTGCCGCGATGCCGGGCGAGGAACCGGTCGAGCTGCCTGGCGAAGGCGTGCCGGTCGCCCTGGGAAAACGACGCCGGGCCGCCGGTATCCACGCCGCTCGCGCGCAGCTCGTCCATGAAATCGCGCATCGTCAGGCGCTCGCGGATATTGTCTCTGGTGTAGACCTCGCCGCGCGGGTCGAGCGCATGGCCGCCGCGCTCGATGACCTGCGCGGCGAGCGGAATGTCGGCCGTGATCACCAGGTCGCCGGGCTGCACCTGCCGTGCGATCTCGTTGTCCGCCACGTCGAACCCCCGCGGCACCTGCAGCGATCTGATGAAAGGCGAGGCGGGCGTGCGCAGCAGCTTGTTCGCCACCAGCGTCAGCGTCACGCGCGCCCGGTCGGCGGCGCGATACAGGATCTCCTTGATCACCAAGGGACACGCGTCGGCGTCAACCCAGATTTGCATGGTCACGGGGAAAGCGCACGGAGGTCCGCATGGGGATTGGGTCTACAGGCAGATGTCCGCTGGACGGACACGGCGATTTCACGAATCTCCGAACCGGAGAACGGCCAAGCTGCCGCCTTGCTCTGACTTACGCGTTGGAATGGCGCGCACACTCAGGCGCCCACACGTACGAGCTGCCCTGGGCGGATACTCTTAAGAGTCTCGAGAACCTGAGGGACGAGCGGACGCAACGTCTCGATACGATTATTGACCGCCAGAAGGACGATGACCGCAATCGGCAAAGTGGCGGGATTTTGTTGGAACTCCAGGTTCTTGTCACCTGTGAGAAGAACCTCGAACTCGTGACTCGCCGTCCGGAGCAATTCGCCGTTCCTCAGCCCCGACCAGCCGCGCTTCTGGACGGTCTGCGTCTCGTGCCCAGCAAGTTCGAGCGCCAACTTCCTGGGCAGGGATTCATCAAGCAGGATGCGCATCCGGTGCGATGACTTCCCGGGCGAGTTCCAACGCTGCGATTGCCTGCTCGCGGCTTACGGAGGGGAACTCATCGAGAAAAACTTCGAGACTGTCCCCAGCCTCAAGGTAATCAAAAAGGATTTTGACTGGGACCCGAGTACCGACAAATACCGGGGTTCCGCCCAGGATTTCCGGATCGCGGTGCACGACGAGCTTGGAAGTATCCATGACCATGGCCTCGATCGACTGCAACATGATACCGCGGGCGGTTCTTGGCTGCCTAGAAGAGGCATCGAACTGACCGTCGGATCGGCCGGCCACAGACTACGGTGGCTCGCCTTCTGTAAATGTGAGGCGCAGTCGACATCACTTCGACTCCCGCGGCAGTTGGAAGGCGGGCAACCGCCAACCCTGCAGCGCGCTCCCGGCGACTCCGGTCATGGTGCTCAGGAGCCCCACGATGATGGGCGTGAGCCCGGCTGCCTCCGTGATTTACGCCCAGCAGCGTGCCTCCCCCGACGGCAGTGATGGCCGCGATGACGCCGCCGCCGAGGACGTCCAGCCCTTTGCGCCCGGCCGCCAGCGTGCCGCTCACTGCGAACATGACTTCTTCGCACAGGTCGAGCAAACATAAGACCATGCGTTACTACCCTATACAATCCAGATAGTCTTGTTGAACAGCGCGCCGCTCCTGGGCGTCCTCTCGAGTGCGGGGCTTGAGCGGGCACCGACTCACAATGTCGCCCGACAAGTGTCTTAAATATCTCGTAACTTGTCCTCATATTCGAGCTCTGACTTGAAGTCTTTCCAAGGCCATTTTCCCAAGCCGAGGTCGCGGAAGTATTGATATTCCACGCGTGCAATTTGCATAAGCCGCTGATTCACGATCTGTTGTTCATCCTTGTGACACTTTGCATAGAGGGCAAGCGCGTAGCTGAGCCTCCGAAACTGCTCATGAAAAGACACGTCAGGATGTCGCCCGCCATGGCTATTCAGTGGTGGGAAAAAATCAAATCCGAAATGCGCAACCTGATGCCAGAATGCGGCTCTTTCCTTTGGAATGCGATCCTCGATGCTGCCGGCTGTCAGAACGACGTGACACGACCGGCATATTCGAAGCAAGTTACGGGGGTCGTTCGTTCCACCGCCGGCCGACGCAATACAATGGTGAATGTCAAATTGGCTCTTCTGCGCAAGGCAAAGTGGACAGAAATTCCCCGACAGTTCACAGAATCTGGTGTAATGAATAAAATTGGAGTCCTTCCCCGCATATAGGTCAAGCTCCGCACGCTGCTCCATTAGCTCGCCCCAGGCGGAGATTAGCCACTCTGATTCGTCCTTACTTACAACTAAGTTTCTCGCTGTTCCCTCGTACACTGGGTACACGTCCCAGCCTACGTCGTCCCCGGTGACCGCAGCCCGGCTTATGAGGGGATCGAAGTAAAGGCGCCAGGTTTCACCATGTAGATTCTTGTATTCGCGTTCGAATTCAGGACGAACAAACATTTTGTCTTCTACCGGACCATCTTCGAACATGCGCCGGCCAAGCGACTTTGGAATTTGCCGCGAATGTCATTCGTCCAGCTATCCATTAGCCGGAAGCAATTTAACGCCCAAGACCGGGCTCTCGGTACTCGGCTCTTCTTCGGAAGAGGTTTCTTGAAAACAGTGAATTCGATCCTCCCGTACTCCCTGGGATCTGCGTAAACTGCGCATTGGCCATTCTCCCAGATATACGACTTTACGTTGTTGTCACAGGCAGCCGCGAATCCTAGGTCTGCCAGTCGCGTCTCAGCCCACGCCATTTCGTTGGCGGTTCGCGGTCTGCCAACATAGCCAATGCCTTCGTCTCTCAGTTTCGGATCCAGATCTGGCGCGGTTTGGTAGAGTGATTCAGACTTTCTGCGGGAGACGATCCGCTTCTGCTCCTCGATTGCCGCCGCCTGCTCGGCGCCGGAAAACTTCTCATTCCAATGGTCGCGCGCAAGGTTCATCGCGGATTCGACCACGGTACATTGGTGCACATTCCCCCAACCGGTCAGATGTCTACGTAGGCCTTCGGGGAGACTGAATCCTGATTCATAAGGAGACGAACTGCCCTGTTTGCACAGAGGGCAGTACGCCCTGTCAGATAAGTACGAGCCTTGGTCGGGCGGAAGTCGCTTTGCACGCGACATGATTTCCTCTGTCACTCTGTCGAGCCACGCATGCGCATCCCGTCTGGACTCGCAGACGTAGTAGCTCATCATCAGCTGTTGAACGTCATCTGGCATTAAGTAAATAATGGCGATGCGAGCCTTGTACAGGTCATTTCTTAGGCGCCTGATTTCCTCTTCGTACGGATCTGGCAAATCTCGATGAAGACGGCGCACGATTTCCCCCGGATGAACGAATTGCGCTCTAACAATCGCGTTGACGCCCACGAACGATGGCCGAGAGCGCCGCTCGGGAAGGGTAGCTGTCAAACGCGCCTTCAGGCATGCCAGCTTCTATCGACAACCGTTGTTGAATGCCCCTTATCTTCAACCAATTTACAGAATGAGGGGACATGCCAGAACCCGCAAATGAACAACGTGGGCCAAGTGTTCAGGACTTCCAATTTGCTCAACCAATACGGCTCTCGCTTGCGACGCATGGTATGGATTTGATTTCTAATTTCCCTCTTCGATAGACCCGACCTGCAACCCTTCCAAACGATGACGTTCTCCTCGATGATTCCTAATGTCTCCCACTCTGCGAAAATGGGATCACAGTAGCTGTGCGGGATGGCCAGAGCATCAGCAAGTGTCTTCGGGGTTGACTCTGTTCGATTCTTGCCTCTCAGCGCATCAATGCTCATTTCCTCGCCGATGGCACGTATGTGATGGAATCGGCATACGGTGAGCATTCGGTCACGAAAAAGCGCTTCATGCTCATCGGAACAACTGTGTTGCCCAAGAGACGTTCCCGCACCAAACTGATAGACATGCCTGGTGCCCAAAACGAAAATTGCTGAAGCCACTGAAATGCCGGGTGTCATTTGAATGACATGCAGAATATGCTAGAACCATCTGCAGGTGTATGCAACTATCTTTCGGTGAGTGCCGCTATCTGCCGAAACGTATTTTCCGGCAGATAGACTGACCCGCAGGGTGGCATCAAGCGTTTGCTCGTCGCACCTGGACAATGAACTGCTCGATTGGGCGCTGTCATAGGAAAATCGCGGGAAATCCTCATAGGACGGGCGTTGATACGCACCGGTCGGCTGGGAATAGACGCCCGGGGATCGGGATTAGAGTTGTTGTCCAAGCAGGACTACGTCGTGCGGGCTGACCACCCCGGCGCTCCGCGCCACCCCTCCTTGGCAGGAGCGGAGATTGCCGGTCAGTGCAACGAAGCGGCGGTTGCGGATAGGATAGCGCTGCGATGATCGACTTCTCCATTCAACGCTACGCGCTGCTCGCGCTGGCCTCGGCGGCACTGTTCGGCGTTTCCACGCCGCTCGCGAAGCTGCTGCTCGGCCATGCGACGCCGCTCGTGCTCGCCGGGCTGCTCTACCTCGGCAGCGGGCTCGGCCTGCTGGTCGTTTGGCTCGCGAGGCGGGTGCTGCGTCGCGCGCAGTCGGGTCCGGGCGCGAGCGTGGAGGTGCCGCTGCGTGCCCGGGACATGCCGTGGCTCGCCGGCTCGGTGATCGCGGGCGGCATCCTCGCGCCGGTCTCGCTGCTCTGGGGCGTGAGCGGCATGCAGGCGTCCGGGGCTTCGCTGCTGCTCAACGCCGAGGCGGTGCTGACGATCCTGGTTGCGGCGGCGATCTTCAGGGAGCACGTGGGCGCGCGCGTCTGGACGGCCGCGGCGGTAATGCTCGCCGGCAGCCTGCTGCTCGCCTGGGAGCCGGGGGCGGCGGTTTCAGTCTCGCCGCGCGCGCTCGCGGTGCTCGCCGCCTGCCTCTTGTGGGCGCTCGACAACAACCTGACGCGCAACATCGCGGCGAGCGATCCGGTCGCGATCGCGATGATCAAGGGGCTGGCGGCGGGCGCGGTGAACCTCGGGCTGGGCCTCGAGAGCGCCGCAGTGCCGGCGGGGGAGTTCGTCCTTGGCGCGCTCGCGCTCGGGGCGGCGAGCTATGGCGCGAGCTTGGTGCTGTTCATCGTGGCCTTGCGCCACCTGGGCAGCGCGCGCACCGGCGCGCATTTCGCCACCTCGCCTTTCATCGGTGCGGCGGTGGCGATCGGGCTGCTGGGCGAGCCGTTCACCGGAACNTTCGCCGTGTCGCTCGCGCTGATGATCGCGGCGACCTGGTTGCTGCTCACCGAAACGCACGGGCACCATCATCGCCATGAGCAGGCCGAGCACACTCATGCACACGCGCACGACGAGCACCACGCGCATGCGCACGACGGCGGCGAGGGCGCGGAGCCCCACGCGCATCGGCATGTGCACGAGCCCGTCGTTCATTCGCATCCGCACCTTCCGGACCTGCATCACCGGCACCGGCATTGAGGCCAGCGCGGATCAGACGGGCAGGATCTTGAAGTTCAACGCGCGCTCGGCGAGCCAGACGAGCGCCACGGCGAGGACGATGGCGGAGCCGCCGGACATGACCAGCTTTCGATAGAACAGGGTGCTGCGCAGCGCGAAGGCGAACGGCAGGAAGGCCGAGACGATCGCGAGCTGCCCGACCTCCACGCCGAGGTTGAATCCGACCAGCGCGAGGAGCAGCGACTCCTTGGGCAAGCCCAGGTCCGTGAGCACGCTGGCGAAGCCGAATCCGTGGATGAGGCCGAACAGGAACGCGACTATCCAGCGCCCGCTGCCGACGACAGGCCTCAGGTTGTTCGCCGCGGCGAGCGCGACCGAGGCCGCGATTGCGGACTCGACCAGGCGCGAGGGCAGGGAGATCACGCCGAGCGCGGCGAGCGAGAGCGTGATGGAGTGCGCGACGGTGAACGAGGTCACCACCCGGAAGACGTCCCAGAAGGCCGGGGCGAACCGCGGCGCCGCCCGCCACTGGCCCCGGACGAGGATCAGCACCGCCGGCAGCAGCAGCGAGACGATGAACAGGATGTGGTCGATCCCGATCCAGATATGCCACACGCCCTCGCGGGCGAACGACAGGAACTGCTCGAGTCGCGAGGCGCGGCGCAGCTCGAAGCGCTGCGTCGCGCGGTCCGCGGCGAACGCGGTGGTCTGCGTCTGGCCGTTCGCCTCCAGGCGCAGCAGTCCCTTGTGCTGGGTGTCGAAGTCGAAGAACAGGCTGTAGCGGATCTCGATCGCGTCGGGCGCGCTGCCGCAGTCGGCCCCGAAGCGCAGCACCGCGTACGCGCCGTCGCTGTGATCGTCGACCAGATGCCCGGTCGCCTTCAACGGGCAGGGCTTGGCGTCGGCCTGCAGCGCAAGCCGCGCGAGCGCGTAGGAGGCGATGTCACTGTGCTTCGCCTTCAGCTCGCCCCAGGTAATGTCGCCGTCGCCGTCGGCGTCCAGGCCGATCGCGACTTCGAGATCGCGCAGCGCGATGTCCCATTGGCCGGCGACCTGCCCGCCCTGCACCGTCAGCGCGAGGTAGCTGTCGCTCGGCTTGTGGGCATACGCCGCGCCGAGCAGTGCGAATGCCAACGCCAGTGCCTGTGCGAACGCCTGAGGGAACCAACGCGCCTTCATTGCCGCGGCTTCCTCAGAGCCTCGCCCAGGGCGCGATAGCGCGGGTCCTCGTAGCCGGTCGCGTTCAGCCAGTCGAGCGCCGGCTGCGCGGCACCGGGATTGCCTGCGGCGAGCGCGGCTTCCATCAGGATGCGGGCGTCGCGCGGTTCGCGCTGCACTCGCCAGTTTTCCGCTGCGAGCCCGACGGCCTTGGCCGGGGACTTGCGCAGAAAGAGCTCGAAGCGCGCCTCCTCCTGCATGTGCAGGCGATCGCCGCGCAGCGTGGCCGCGGCGAAGCGGTCCGCAAGCGCGGCCGCGTGCTCGCGCGCCGCGGGCGCGCCGAGCGCGGATTCCGCCAGCGCAAGGCGCAGCAGCAGGACGTCCGAGCGCGTCCAGTCCTTCAGCAGCGTCACGACCTCCGCAGGTCGCTGCTCGTCGAGCAGGTAGTCGGAGAGGGCGGCGAGCACGAAACCGTCGGGGCCGCCAGCCGCGATCGCCTGCCGGAAGTGCACCTCGGCGAGCTTGCCGTCGCCGAAGCGAAGCGCCATTTCCGCGAGCCGCGTCAGCATCCATTGCCTCTGGTCGGGGTCGGAGGCGGGCTGGTGCACGAGCGCAGCCGACAGGGCGTCGTAGGCGGCGCGCGCCTTGCCGTTGATGCCGTCGATGACGGCGCGGCAGGCGATGGCGGAGAGTTTCGAGGCGACGGCGTCCGCGCGATCGCAGTCCGCGCGCGCCTCGGGGTACTGCGCCTGCACCAGGCGCAGCGCCACCCGCCACAGCAGGGCGCCCGAATCCTCCGGGTCGCGGGCGAGCACTGCGTCCAGGTCGGCGATGGCGCCGGTGAAATCGTGCCGGTACTGCCGCAGCAGGGCGCGCAGGAACACGATCTGCGTCGGCGGCCCGGGCTGCGCCGTCCAGCGGCGGATCGCGGCTTCGGCATAGCCGACGTAGCGAGGATCGCCTTCGGCCATCGCGAGGTCGTAGTACCGGCGCGCCAGGCGCGCGGCGTTCTCGATGCTCTCCGGATCGGCGGCGAGCGCCTGGCGCAGGTCGCGCAACTCGCGGTTCACCGGGTCGCCCGGCTTGAGCGGCAGGCGCTCGACGACTACCGCGTCGTCCTTGGGGATATGCGGGGCAGCCGCGACCGGGCCGGCGCACAAGGCAGCGGCAGCAAGCCAGCCGATCACCGAGCGCCATGCATGCAGAAATTGCGGGTTCTTGGTACTATTTCCGCGCCTCGGGGGAGGATCGCCGAGCCGTTGATCAACTGTCAGAGGAGACAAACGTGAAGAAACTGCTTGCAGTGCTGATTGCGTCGATGTTCGCCAGCGGGTCGGTGTTTGCGGCCGCGCACATGAAAGCCGACGAGAAGAAGAAGGACGCGAAGAAGACCGAGGCCAAGAAAGACGGAAAGAAGGCCGCGAAGAAGGACGAAAAGAAGAAATAGTCCGTTCTGCATCGCATTCGAAAGAAAGCAGGGTTCGCCCTGCTTTTTTTTGTTCCGCGTCCGCACGCCGGCCCGGTGCATTTCCGTCCGGCGCGTGGATCACGTTGATCAGCGGCGCCAGGAACGCGGCAATGCCTGCCAGGGCACGCGTCATTCTTCTTCTATCTCCTTGGGATAGCGAGTCAAGCGGCCGTGCAGCGGCGATTATAGGGCACGGGCGGTGCAGGGGTTTGTCTGTTCACGAAGCGGGGGATAGTATGCAACGTTCGAGCGGATGACCCGCGGAGGCACCATGTCCGGCCATCGAATCGAACGCGACACCTTCGGCGAAATCGAAGTTCCCGCGGAGCGGCTATGGGGCGCGCAGACGCAGCGCTCGCTCCAGCACTTCCGCATTTCAGGCGAGCGCATGCCGGCCGAGCTCATTCATGCGCTGGCCCGCGTCAAGAAAGCCTGCGCGCAGGCGAACCGCGATCTGGGAGCGCTCGACGCGCGCAAGGCGGATGCCATCATCGCCGCGGCCGACGAGGTCCTGGCGGGCAGGCACGACGGCGAATTTCCGCTCGTCGTCTGGCAGACCGGGTCGGGTACGCAGACCAACATGAACATGAACGAGGTGCTCGCCAACCGGGCGAGCGAGATCCTGGGGGGCGAGCGGGGCGAGGGGCGCATGGTGCATCCCAACGACGACGTCAACCGGGGCCAGTCTTCCAACGACGTGTTTCCGACTGCAATGCACGTTGCCGCGGTCGAGGCGCTCGAGCGCCGGCTGGTTCCGTCCCTCAGGAAGCTGCGGTCCACCCTCGCCGCCAAGTCGGAGGCTTTCAAGGACATCGTCAAGATCGGGCGCACGCACCTGCAGGACGCGACGCCGCTCACGCTCGGCCAGGAGTTCTCCGGCTACGCGTCGCAGCTGGATCACTCGATCGCCCACGCCCAGGCATCGCTCACCCACCTGTGCGAGCTCGCGCAGGGCGGAACCGCGGTGGGCACCGGGCTGAACGCGCATCCCGAATTCGGCGCGCGCGTGGCGAACGAGCTGCGGCATGCAACGGGATTGCCGTTCGTGCCCGCGCGCAACCGGTTCGAGGCCCTGGCGGCGAACGACGCGCTCGTGCACGCGCATGGCGCGCTG
>JGI1356J14229_10004079_pt1 | contig 10966 bp, 12 predicted proteins | sample Subgrocontami58m_FD_14229 | JGI IMG/M metagenome (IMG submission 14229) | reverse complement strand
CTTCAATTGAGCGAGAAACTCGAGACCGTCCATACCCGGCATCAGGATGTCGGAGAACACCACATCCACCGACGATTGCGAAAGCTGATTCAGCGCTGCGCGCGCGTCCTGAAACTCCTGCACCCTGTACCCTGCATCCCGCAGGTCGTCGGCAAGACTGACGCGGACGATTTCCTCATCATCAACAACATAGATTCGTAAAGGTATCATGCTGAAACAGGCTCCTCTTGTCGGGGGAAAACGATGGTGACGGTTGTTCCTTCGCCAAGCTGGCTTTCAACTCTCACTCGCCACGATGTTCTTTGACGATATGATACGAGACCGAAAGCCCGAGTCCCGTCCCTTTGCCGATCTCCTTCGTTGTGAAGAACGGGTCAAACACCCGGTCGAGGTTCTGTTGAGAGATCCCAATTCCCGTGTCGTGGACGGCAACTGCACAGGGTTTCTCGTCCGTCGTAATGTGGAATGAGATCTTCCTCGGCGCCGTGACATCCCGCGTTATCCGCTCTTGAATGGCGGCGATGCTGTTAAGCAGCAGGTTCACAAACACCTGTTCGAGCTAGTTGGCACTGCCGTAGACGACCGGAGGAACAACCTTCTCAATGGTAATGCGTGCCGATTCGAGCCGGTAGCCTACGAGGACGAGAGCGTTTTCAATGACAGCAGCAATGTCCACTGGCTCCGGGCGCAACTCGTGCTTGCGCGTGAAGTTGAGCAGACGCTGCACCACGCGCTCAATTTTTTCGGAAGCCTCATCCATCAACGCAAGATACCTTGCTTTCTGCCCGGCGGTCGGGTTGCCGGTGGAGAGACGGCGAATGCAATTTCTCAGACCAGCGAGAGGGTTATTCACCTCATGTGCAATCCCCGCGGCAAGAGTGCCAATCGATGCGAGTTTCTCTGATTGCAGCAGAGAGGCTTGCGCAGACCGAAGAGAAGCGTACGCGTCTTCGAGACGGTCAATCATTCTGTTGAAGTGCTCTGTTAGCTGATCAATCTCGTCCTCGGCGCGAAACCAGAATCGCCAGCGGCCAAGGAGTTTCTGCCGGATGGCGATGCGCGGTTGGGTTCCTGTGCGCAATGCGTCGAGGTCGATAAGATCTGCCGTTGTGCTGATGCTCCGAATCGGACTGGTGATGATCTGCGCAAAAACGAAGGCGCCAGCAATGCCGGCAGCAAGGAAAACCCCGACCATAATAAGCAGCGTCTTGATAGTCCCGAATACCTCCGCCCTGATCGTCTCTTCCTCAAGCCCGATCCGAACAGTCCCCACGGTTCTGTCAATCACCGGCACGGCAATATCCCGGACCAGATGAACACGGAAATTCTTCGGTGCGAGCAGAACCGACTGAAGGGGTGTCGCATCGTCAAGCCGGTTGATCGCCAGAAGGCCGGAAGGAATGCCGGTTTCGAACGTGTGTGCGACGACGCGATGCCTTCCGTCAACAATAAACGCATAGGCAACGCGTGGGTCAATCTTCACCACATCCTCCACCATCCTCTGCACTGTGGCGACGTCGTCATACATCAAGGGAACGGCTGCTTGAGCGGCGACGCTCTTGGCGATGAACTGACCGCGAGTCTCCACTTCGCGCTCCAGCGAGCCGTACACATTGCGCCAGATAAGGAATGCGTTGATGCTCCCAAACACACCCACAATGAACACGATGGCAAGTGTGAACTTCCAGAAGAGGGGAAGACGAACTCGTTTCATTTGCCCGTGAACCGCTTGATGGTACGAACAGAATTGTAGTCCGCATCCCGTCCGGGCGCGAACCGATCAATCATCAGCTTCCGGAGGATACCTTTCCCGGTCGCATCCTCATCAAGACTGAAAAAGATCTGCCGGAGACGCTCTTTAGTGGAATCGGGAAGCGACCGGGGAACGACAACGGGCGGAATGCCGAACGGTTCCGATTTCTCAAGGACGCGGATGCCCCTGACTTTATCGGGAGTGAACTGCATCAGATACTCGAAGATCAACCCGTCCACCGTTGCCGCATCAACAATCCCCCGGACAACAAGCTGGATGGAATAATCGTGAGCGTGTGTGAACAGTGTTTTCGAAAAGAACGTTTCTACAGAACTGCCGAGCTGCTTTACTCGCTTCACGGCGTACGTGTACCCTGTGTTGGAGAGTGGATCGGTAAAGGCGAAGGAAACGCCCTTCAGATCGGCAAAAAGTCTGCACAGAAGAATTCTCGCGCACGATCACGTATGCCCGGTACGTGGGCTCACCGTGAACGACAGGAACAGCCAGAATCTCAACGCGAGAGTTGAGCGGGCTCTCCACATAAGCGCCGGAACAAATGAAAGCGAGCTCGATCTGGCCGTCAACCAGCATATCATTGACTTCCTGGTATGTCTTGCGCTGTTTCATTTCCACCGGCACGCCGAGCCGTGCAGAGACGAACCGCATCAACGCCTCATAGTACGTGAACGTCTCCTTGGGGGAGATCATCGAGGAGATGGCAACCTTGAGCGATGCCGGGGGAAGCGTATCGGTGCCTCCCGTCCTCGGCTTCGCAGTAAAGTCAATGTGGATCGGCGTTGTGGTGCGCCGGTCATCTAACAGCGTGCACCCCGACAGAAGGCATCCCGAGATATAGATTGACAGCGCGAGAATCAGATTGCGGCACACAGGCATGAAGAGATTCTTGAGTCTTGGACTGACTCAATATAATACAACCATTGAGGAAAGAAATCGAATTTGCGCGGAAAATCAGTGTGGGTCTACATTCATTGACTTCCTGCTGAGAGCACTTCAGGGAATCCATCATTATTCCCCGCCTTAAGGTTGATGATGAAGCAACCGGAACAACAAAAAATCCCAGATCGGGTTGATCTGGGATTCTAATATGAATCTGGCAACGACCGGATTTTATCCCGCCGCTTTTTGGCGGGACTCCCACCTACCTACGTGGAAATCACTTCGGCAGGCAGGCACACGGTCGTCGAGTGATCAGTCATCTCAGCAATATCAGTTTCCTTGTCTGATTGAACTCGCCTGAGCGCAGTTGGTAGAAGTACACTCCGCTTGCCAGCCCCTACGTCCAGATGACCGTCACCTCTCTGCGCTGTCTCATGCAGGTGACGGTCATCTTTTGTTCTGGCTTAAAGATGTCGATGTACGTTCGCCGGACGTTCGGCCGGTTTTTCCAGATCAACGCTTCGTCCGGCTCAAGGATACGAAATTCGTCGAGCCAGGGTGGAACAGGTCCGTAATCATCACCCATCATGTACGGAAGAGGAAGATAATCAACTGCCCTATTCCTGACGAAGTAGACAAGCCTGAGAACAATTTCAAGGATGAAGAAAACTACAAGCGTCGCTCGAATGGCTTTCCAACTTTCTTTCGCCGCGGTCTTCCACGTCATGACGACACCTCATGCGAGTCATTCACTGGAGCTGGGTTCATTGCACGTTCGATTAGACGGGGAAGTATTTTGCGTGCGTCGAAATACTGTTCGGCAATTTCTCTCGCAGCCCGACAGTGGAACTCGTATCGATTGTTTATCTCTTCGATTCCTGCAAGAGCCTCTTCGACGTCGTTGAACGGAATGATACCCGACCCTGCTTCCAGCCAATCGGAGAAGCCTGTCTCTTGTGTAAGCACGGGGCGGCCGCTTGCGAGATAAACAGCACTGCGCTCACTGAACCAGCCGCTGCCGCTGACCACGTAACCGTGTTTTGCTACGCTGAACTCCGCCTTTGACTGTCGGATGTAGTCTTGATACGTCCATGGATCCAGTGCCACCTCAAGTGGATTGCGCAGCGACCAGCCGTTGGTGATAAAAAGGTCGCGTGGCGCAGTTGCACTGCCAAGCGCTATCTCGAGGACACGTCCCGCCCGCTCGGGCAGACCTATGTACGAACCAAACGAATCCGACTTGACCCCGTAGCGTATCCCTCCGAACTCCTGTGCAGGATAACTATCCCATTGCATCACTGTTGTAAACTTTCCATGAGGCGGTCCCGACGTCACTGGCCATGCGTTCAAGACGATTGGCTGACGCGTAGCCTGCCATGGTAATTCATCCTTAGGAATACGAGATGAGTTGTGAATAATGTTCTCCCCGAATGACAGGAAGGCGGTGTGTTGCAGGGCGAGCTTCCGCTTCACCGGATCAGTGAGGTGCCGGATTTGGGTGAATACCGGATCCGTATCAACAAAAGCGCGGGCCGGAATCCTCATCACCCACTCACGCAGAGGATTAACACCGGAGATATTCAACAGGAGATCGGCACTCTGACACATTTCGAGGATGCGATGAGTACACGGCCCATACCACCTGGATGTATGAGCATCATAGTACGCCCATTTGTCTGCAAGGCCCATTCTGTCGAATACAGTTGCTGCAAACTGCAAGCCATACGTCGGATCAGTATCGGTGACATATCGGGTAGGATCGTAGCATGAAGGATAGTCATCACTGTCTTCGAGGAAGTACACATCGTGGCCGAGGTCGGCCAAACCCTTAACGTATTGTAAATGATGCCAGGCCATTCCGCCAACTGGCCCGCGCACAATGTAGCCCAGCAGGATGATGCGTAAACGAGTTTTCATTTGGAGGTGCGTCTCCGATGTGTCAAACTCTACCGGTTGCTGGTAAGTGCTTCTTCAACCAATCGCCTCAGAACTTTTTCCGAATCGAAGTACTCCTCGGCAATAGACCGCGCTGCTTTCGCGTGCCGTCCATAATTCTCTTCAACCTCGCGAACAGCAGCAACGGATTCTTCTATGGTCTTGAACGGTAAGATACCCTCGCCTACGGGAAGAACGGAAGAGAAGCCGGTGTCTTGAACAACCACAGGCCGCCCTGCAGCCAGGTAGCGCGCTGATCGCTCACTAAACCAACCCGACTGCCCCACGACATAGCCGTTCTTGGCGACGCTCCACTCGGCCTTGGAAGACTCAGTATACGTGCGAAAGCTGTCGAGGTCGGGACAGACCTGAGCCGGGTCGACCAGGCGCCATCCCTTGTGGACAAGCAGATCATAGGGTGTCCGTTCATTTTTACCAGAGCCGATGGCGAGTTCAAGAATCGTTGGAGCCACCATTCGCGGCAGATCCAGAAAGCGTTTGAACTCGACATCCTTCTGCCCAAAAGTGTTTCCCTGAAAGGTAACAGAGTTGTAGCTCGTCCAGTTCATGACGGTTGTAAATACATCTCTATGTGGAGCCGACGGGTTCCATTCTGAAAGCACGATCGGCGCGCGTGTCGGCAGCCATCGGTGACCTGTTGCGGGAACAGCATCCGAGAGGCATTCACCGTAGGAGAAGTGAACATCGTGCGCATCAACAAGCTTGCGGAAGTCAGTCTGGCCACGCGCTAACTTGACCTGGGTAAAAACAGGGTCAGTATCGATGAATGCCAGTCTGTAGACCTTTCGGTAATCCTCCGGAGGTTCGAGCGCCCCGGAAATATTGAGGAGCAGATCAGCGGATCCTATGACCGCCTTTCGTTCCTTCTGTGAAAGACCGAACCACTCGGATTGCCGCGGGAAACAGTACGCCCACTTGTTCTCCAAACCAAAGCGCAACATGACTCCGGCGAGATATTCGACATTGAACGAGGGATCCTTCGTCAAACCATCAGCCGTCGGATTGTAAGGCCACTGACCTGTATCCTCAAAGTAGTAGACCTCGCAGCCAAGGCGCTGCAAGCCGAGAAGATATTGCAAGTAAAACCACGTCACACCCCCCAGAGGGTATTGAGCGATCTGACCGGCAACGATAATGCGAAGCGATTGCATGGAGTTCACCGAAGCATATCCGTTCCTGCCTGTGTAGAGATACCCTCTCCGTTTGTAGCGTCACGCACACATCCATCCTCGATCTGCAGGATCGTGTTGCAGTTCTTCAGCATGCTGATGCGATGGGTGATGATGAAGGTTGTGCGGCTGCGGAGAAGTTTCTCCATCGCCTCAATAATAAATGCTTCAGTCCTAACGTCAACAGCACTCGTAGGTTCATCAAGAATGAGAATCGGCGCGTCTTTGACGAACGCGCGGGCCAATGAGATGCGCTGGCGCTCACCCCCCGAAAGACTCATTCCCCGTTCACCGACCTGGGTTTCATAGCGATGCGGCAAGCTCATGATAAACTCGTGTGCGTTGGCTGCTTTTGCTGCTTCGATAATCCTCTCTTCGCCCGAGCCGGGCCGCGCATATGCGATGTTCTCTGCAATTGTTGTTGAGAAAAGGACGGGATCTTGCAGAACAAGAGAACACTGGTTGCGCAAATCGACAAGCTTGTATATGCGCAGATCAACTCCATCAAGGTAGATTGCCCCTGCAGTCGGATCGTAGAACCGCGTCAACAAACTCACTAACGTTGTCTTCCCCGCACCCGTTGCCCCTATGATGCCCACCAACGATCCGGGGTTTACTTCAAAGGAGGCATCTCTCAGAACATATTGCCCCTCCGCGTAGGCAAACGAAACGTTTTCAAAAGTAATGGCCCCTTTAGCTCGTTCGATAGGCTTTGCGTGCTGTCGTTCCGGAACATCCGTCATCTGAGCAAGAAGTGAGAATGCCCTCCCTGCACTGGACAACGACGACTGCAACTCGACCACCTTCTTGCTGATAGTCTGTAGAGGTCCATAGAGCTGAGCCAGATAAGCCATCACCAACAAGAGATTTCCGAGCGTGAGTGTTCCGGCTTGAACATGTCGCACTCCGATGAACAGGACAGCCGCTGTACCGACGGCAATGGTTACGCCAACAAAGAGATCGAATCCACCGGCAATAAATGCAAGCCGCATCTGTCCCCACATGCCTTTGCTTGCATGATGGACGAACCGTTCATGTTCGCGATCCTCTTGTCCGAACGCTTTGACAACACGCATCGACGTCAGCACCTCTTGTACTACGGACATCGCTGAGCTTTCATACTCTTTGATCTTATCCCAGTGACGTCGAAGTCGGCGACTGGAGGAACGGGTGAGGATGAAGAGAACTGGTGAGACAACCAGGGCAACCAGAGCCAACTGCAATTCGATATGTGCGGTTACATAAATCATTCCCGCGAGCGTAAGAACTGAGGTAACAAATGGTGTCATACCATTAATGAGAATCCATTGGATGGCAGGTGCATCGTATTGAATGCGATAGATGGAGTCTGTTGTTCCTTTCCTATCGTGGTATGAGAGCGAGAGCCGCTGTACATGACGGAAGAGTTGTGCGCGGAAGTCAAGCACGAGCTTCTCTCCGGCATACGTTTCCAGCAACCACACTGCAAGTCCCTGGACGTACATGAGCAGTCCGATGACAACCACCAGCGCCGCGGAGAGAACGAGCAGGGCAGTTGCTGACTGAGTAGCGAATGTTGGAATCACAGTGTTAAGGAACTCCGGCAACGGCTGTGTACCAATAACGCTATCAACTGCAATTTTGATCGGCAGTGGAGCAAGCAGCGCAAGGGGAGGTGCAAGCAGGCTCAAGCAGAGGATTCCCAAAAGATGGGGCCAGCATGGTCGCGCCTGTTGCAGCAGTTGCCCGAACAACGTGGCATCGTTTTGATTGGTGAACGCCATCAGGGTTCTCTCTGTTCTAATTTTGCAAGCGCTCGCTGAAGCGCGAAGGTCGCGGAAGCACAATCAAGGAATGCAACAAAAAGCGGGAGGAGGGCAACGCCACCAATTACGGCAGCGACCAGCCAGACACCGCTGAATAGAGGCCAAAGCGCCATAATGCCAAGCAGAGCAGCTAGTGCAAGCCGCCTCTTGGAGGCCACGGGCCACGAACGGTAGCGAACATATTGCTTTTGTCCGGAGTGTTCCTCAATTACCATTTGTACGCGGACTGACCCAGTCGTGCCCACGCGAATTTCCAGGTCCCATCTGTCGAAATCCCCGCCGCTAATACTGAAGGCGCCTGTGCGCCGGACTTCTAACTCCAAACTGTGCAGAGAACTCTCCGCTGACTCCCAGCGTTCACGCCACATGGCGAACGTCCCGGGGTGTGGGAAGGAATATCCCGCCACGTCACGCCTGCGCCACGGCGTGAGTCCGAATTGCAGCCGCCCGCAAAGACGAGCCAGTGGTTGCAGAAGATGAAGAAATGTCGTAATCGCTGTGCGTTTCAAATTACGATGCGGAGAACCATGGTAGCGATGCCTGTATCGAGCGTATCCTGCAGTATATGCTGCCTGGAGTATCGGTATGAGAATCGAGAAAACGAACAGCGGAAGCAGCGCTTCCATTGGTATCCACAATTCTGCAAGGAGAATCATGAAAGCAAATCCCCAAATGAAAAGGTACCACTCCGGCATTAAAGGCAACGTAAAGAATCCATTGGGTGTTGGCGAATACAGGGATTGGAACAATCCCAAGCCCCAAGTCCCATGATACACTCTCCACCGCCAGAACAGAAGCGAGCGTGTGTGGCCCCGAGCCATAGAGGCGCCCTTTCCAAGTGAGATGCCCCATTCGGTTGTACTTTTCAGGCCACTTTCGCTCAAGCAAGGCCTCTGCTTTGCCGTATCCCTTCTGCTGACGCCAATAGGCCAAAACGGAACTTCGGCGGTGATGCCAAACGAGCGCCCCTGGACTGAATCCCAGCGTCCAGCCCCTTTCCTGTAATCGCCAGCAGAGATCTACGTCATCCCCGGCTGCGCGGAACTGCGGATCAAATCCGCCCACATCCTCGAGCAACGACTTCCGAAATGCCATGTTACATCCAGGAATGTGCTCCGCCTCTCCGTCCGAAATGAGCACATGGATAGGTCCGCCAGGGGCGTTTGCAACGCATTCCGCGATCAAACCATCATTCTCTGGGAGGATATTGGGTCCACCGACACCTGCATGCCCTCCGCTGAGAAGGGTAGCCACAAGATACTGTAGCCAATGAGAGTCGGGGTAGGCGTCTGCATCAATGTACGCAACGATCTCCCCGGTTGAAGCTTGTAATCCAACATTGCGTGCATTGCTTAGACCCCGGTTTTCTGTGCTGATCACTCTTGCATTGTAGCGTTCTGCTATCCTCGCCGTCTGATCTGTTGACCCATCATCCACGACGATTGTTTCGTAATCCGAATACTGGAGCTTGCTAACTACCTCAAGCGTCTCGCCGATCCTTTGTTCTTCATTATGAGCACACACCACAACAGATACTCTCGGCGCTTGAAGGCTGGACCGAAATGGGACTTCGGCAAAGGCCCTGCGAACAGCATGAAGCGAAGGTTTGGGACGACGCTCGCGAGTTGTTAATCCAAAATCCCAGTCATCAATATCGTATCCTCCACGATGCCATTCGTCTGTCCACGCAAATACAAAGACTCCGGCACAACCACCAGCGAAAGAACTTCGTATTTGCCAGTTCAGAACATGTGCCTGCCCATCCTCACCGTTACGACGACTGTCAAGGCCCACTTCACCAAGAAGGACTGGCCTGTCCCCTGCTGTACTTTGAAGCCGAGCCAGATATGCTTCGAGCGACATCTGAGCTTCGAGATACACATTGAAACATGCGAGATCGAGGAATGGCAACTGGAGGTACTCCGTGGATGGATAGTTCACATATGTGACAATGCNGTCTGGATCCTCTGNCTTAGCAATATCATAAAGNCGCTGAATGAACCGTTCAACCCGCCTGCGTCCATGCCACCGCACAATGGGCGCTGGAATTTCATTGCCGACGGCATAACAGAGAATGGCAGGATGGCGAGCACACGAGCGAACCGCGGCGCCCACTTTTTGCTCGATCAATCTTGCGCGGTCCTTCCCGTCGAGAAACGTGACATGTTGCTCCCAGGATATACCTGCCATAACGAACAGACCATTCCTGAGCGCAATGTCAAGTAGCCATTGCGGGGGAACCGTGTAGGTTCGAATAGCATTCAAACCATGCAAAGCAATGGCCGTGAAATCGCTTTCCACAATATGGGGATCAGGAAAGAAAACGCCCTCCTCATAGGGTCGAAACGTCCCATAAGTCACCCCCTTGACATAGAACTTCTCACTACCAACAAAGAGAAATTTCCCTTTTGCCTTTGGCCTCGCCTTGGTGGGCGTTGACTGTTGTACCACACATCCCCCAAGGACAGTGTGATCGGAAGCTTTCATTAGAGTTTTAGGGAGTCAGATTCACGTCCAGATTTCGTGAGAACGGCGAGCGGGAATTCTGAACGCGCGCAGAAAATAGAGAAGCCACCGTTCAGGGATGTTATCTTAATGCCAACATTCCTGTTTGAGCTTGGCAAAAACCAATTTACTCTTTTCACTGTCATATGCAAGGTGTCATCTCCACGAGTTTACCCATTTGAAAACTGCTGCCCCGGTTCTTGTATCTGAAAAGGAGACTGCAAGAAGAGAGTATGTGCGGCCGCCGGGCTGAACTACCCAACTCAATCCACCATCTGTTGTGCGATTCAAACAAGGAATAATCGGAACGAAAAATCCGCCTGAGTCAAATTTCAATTCCACTCTGGTGCGATTCAAACCGTTTGTTAAGGTCATGGGTTTGTTCCTTGTTTTGATTTCAATTCCACTCTGGTGCGATTCAAACCGGCGCATCGCTTGAGCGGCAATATGTCATCAATGAAATTTCAATTCCACTCTGGTGCGATTCAAACTTCAGTTCCATTTCTTACTCAACGTTAACTGCGCGATTTCAATTCCACTCTGGTGCGATTCAAACGCCGGGGCTCAACATCGGCGCAGACTACCTCACCGTATTTCAATTCCACTCTGGTGCGATTCAAACCCAAGCGAGCAGGCCGCGCGCGGAGGCTGCGCGCGATTTCAATTCCACTCTGGTGCGATTCAAACCAGGTGGGCGCAGGCCCATTGGACATCCTGATTTACAAATTTCAATTCCACTCTGGTGCGATTCAAACCAGAAATCAGATTCATCGCAAACATCGCGCAAAATGCGATTTCAATTCCACTCTGGTGCGATTCAAACTTATCGGCAACACGACCGAAACGCATACGTTGCATCTATTTCAATTCCACTCTGGTGC
>JGI1356J14229_10004075_pt1 | contig 10973 bp, 7 predicted proteins | sample Subgrocontami58m_FD_14229 | JGI IMG/M metagenome (IMG submission 14229) | reverse complement strand
ATTGTTTTTTTATTAAAAATACATTTCATAAATCTATCCCTCTCCTTACAAAATACTACCTTTTATACAAATTAATTACAATAATTAAATAAATTATTTCTTTATGTATATTCCCACCTCCCCTCCGATAAATTCCCAAACAAAATACTATGAAAAATGTGCATGTATGCAGCATTAAATCAAAGAAAATGTATATCAAAACTAATCTAAAAGGAGCAATAATTATTCCATATAATTTACAAACAGTCTTTGAGAAGCTTTATTACATTTTATAAAATTTATAATTACTTTATTTACGTGAGATACAACTTATTATTAACATGCATAATTATGTAATATACTTACCTGAAATTCAGAAACGCAACCTTGGTTGATTTCAGCCATAATGGATAACTTCCTAAACTTTTTTACTTCTATTCAAAAATTTGAAAATCCTTGTTTTATATATATATTCCGTTATAATCTCGAAAATTTATCAAACCTAATTGCAAAATTTAAATTTGTCATGTATAGAATAAATAAATATCATTTTAATGATTTTAAGTGTCAGGCAAATCTGCACAAGTCCAACTACGCAGTCGTAATTAATGCGGCAGAAAAGGGTATAAAATACTCACCCGACTTCGACTTTTCAGAAGAATATTACTTATTAAAGGAACTTAGTCACACCCAGATACCGATTGCCTACGATTTTGGACAGGGAGAGTTGTTCAGGGATGAAAAATTCCTAATCAAACAAAATTTTATTGTATTGCAACACGTCAATGGATACGATCTTGTAGATTATTTTGCAGAAAAGGATGTTGAAAATAACAAAACAATTGAGGAAGCTGTCAAATTATTCATTAGTATTTGCGATCCATTACAATACCTTCATAGCAAACATTACGTTCATTGCGATTTAAAACCCGGACACTTGATTCTTAATCAAAAAACAGGGTTGGTACACCTCATCGATTTCGAACTATCCATTAAACGCGGAGGAATTATTAAAGGAATTAGCAAGGAATATGCGTCACCGGAACAACTGCAGATGCTAGCCTATCTCAAGGACTTACCCAGAAAGGTTTATTATGAGGCTATCTCTTCTACTATTCGACTCGATGGCAGGACAGATCTCTATTCTATCGGTTTAATTCTCTATCAAATAGTAACAAAGAAATTATGGCAGACGGAAAAAGTTTTACCCCGTCAAATAAACAACCATATACCTCAGAAATTGGAAGCAATCGTAAAGGAGCTATTAGAGGTAAATGTATCCAACAGAATCCCATCTGCGGAAGAACTAAAAAAAGCGTTGAGCAGCATCTGAATCATACACATTTTCATATACTTACGAAAAACAATGAAATACGTCATCGTGTCAGATATACATGGCAATGTGGACGCCTTACTCGCTGTAATTGAAGAAATTGCCGAAAAGGAAAATATTACTGATAACTTACTTATAGCCGGTGACATTGTTGGCTATGGCGCTTCACCAAATGAGTGCTGTGATATTGTACGGTTTTTCATGTATGGCAGAAAGAAAGTTAGTTTAGAACGTGTCTCTGAAATTATAGAACAATCATATCCCGACACCCCACAAAAAGCAAATCTGTTAAAAACAATTATATCATTAGAAAAAAAGGGTATAGCCATTGGTGGAAATCATGATAAAGAGGCTGCCGGTGAACCATCCCTTACTAGCGAGATGAACCCCATAGCAAAGACTGCGGTAGACTGGACAAAAGGGGTACTCACGAAAGAAAACATTAAATTCTTGCTAAGACTTCCTCTCAGAATGAAATTCAGCAAAGAAGGTTTTGAAATCGTACATAGTACACCGTCGTATCCGCGAGGGTATGAATATGTGCGGAATGCAGGCGCACTAAAGTATACAACTTTATGGTCAAAAGTAACCTTTGGGGGGCATACCCATCGGCCGGCGGCTTATATTTATACAAAGGAAACAAGAACCGTAAACGCCTCCGTCCTGATTCCAGCCGATAGTTACGATATGCGGCTTATGCTTATCGAAAAAGAATCGACAAACAAAGTTGAAACTTTCGATGTTGATTTCAAAAAGGAATGGAAATATTATATCAACGTGGGTTCGATAGGCCAGCCACGGGACGGAAATCCACAAGCATGCTATGTGGTATTTGATTCTGCTTCAAAGCGTATACAGCTTAAGCGAGTACCCTATAATACAGAAGTTGCATCCAGAAAAATCAGCGAAGCGGGCTTGCCTAACGAATTAGCACAAAGAATTTTAAAGGGTGTCTAAGCTGAATTCTCACCAAAAACAAATATCCCGCTTTTTCCACCCGATTTTTTTACCAGATGGATATCACTTATCACCATCCCCTTATCTGCGGATTTGCACATATCGTATATCGTAATTGCACAGACAGACGCAGCGGTAATAGCCTCCATTTCCACGCCTGTTTTTCCGGTAACTCGAACCTCTGAAAATATGTCAATAGTATCCGCTGAATTATTTGTATAATCAATCTTCACACTTGTTAAGTTAAGCGGATGACACATAGGGATAAGCCTGGATGTCTGCTTTGCCGCCATTATACCTGCAATTCTTGCGACTTCAAAGACATCCCCCTTTTGTATTTTTTTGTCCATAATAAGCTGGAATGTCTCTGGCTTCATCGTAATCTTCGCGTGGGCGGTAGCAACTCTGTCTGTAATTTCTTTATCGCTGACATCCACCATGCGGGATGCGCCCTGTTCGTCAAAATGAGTAAGTTGTGTCATGTGTTTAATACTTATCTCCCACTTTTGTTTATCCTCCCACCTGATGCATCACAACATGCCCTTTCCCCGCATGTACAGAAGGTTTCAGATTTGCCGCGCGGACAAATGCATCGGTGAGTATTTCTTCGGTAGGGTTGTTTCTCAGAATGGCCTTCAAATCCACCTCTCCGCCTGACAATAAGCAAGAACGCAACTTCCCATCAGAGGTTAAACGAAGACGATTACAGGAGCCGCAAAAGGGTTGGCTTACAGCGGACACAAATCCCAACGTCCCCATAGCTCCTTTGATTTTATAAAGCTTTGCAGCGCCGCTGCCGAGCATGGGCGGAGGCAGCGCTATGAGTTCGTTATTTCTCTCGATGATATCGATAATATCGGACATAGGAATAAACTTATCCTCAGCGGCGAGACTTTCCTTGTTCATCGCCATATATTCAATAAAACGCACTTCCATGTCCCGTTCCAGGGTAAGTCTTGCAAACTCTTCAAATTCATCATCGTTTATCCCCTTCATGGCAACTACATTAATCTTCGTATTTTTAAATCCCAATGTAAGGACTTCTTCGATCCCATCCAGGACATCTATTAGTTTCCCGCCCCTTGTGACCCTTTCAAACTTTGTCTCTTCCAGGCTATCGAGGCTTATGTTTAACCTGAACAACCCACTTTCTCTCAGAAACTTTGCATAATTTTTCAGATAAATGCCGTTCGTCGTTATTGCCAGGTCTTCAATACCCTGGATTTTTCCTAGCATACATAAAAGGTTTTCGATGCCTTTCCGAACAAGGGGTTCTCCTCCTGTCAGGCGAAAGCTCTTAATTCCCAACTTAACCGCATGTCGCACAACAGTTGAAATCTCCTCGTACGTGAGAATATCCTTATGTTCCGAGAGCGCCAGCCCATTCTCCGGTCTGCAATAAATACACCGGAGATTGCAGAGTTCGGTTACTGATATTCTTAATCGATTTATCCTTCTAAAATATTTATCAACGATCTTCATGGCACGAAATCTTTATGTATTTTCCGTGTTATAACTCGTTTTGGGTACGATTTGATATTCCTTCATCTTTCGCCATAAGGTTGTGGTAGAGATTCCCAGATTACTGGCGGCCTGCTTCCGGTTCCCTGCACACCTCCGCAAAGATTCAATAATCGTCTTTCTCTCCTGCTGTGCCAGGGCAGCCCGAATTCCCCCTGTTTCTGACATAATATCCATGGTGTCTGTTGACAGTGGACTTTGTAACGCCAGGTCGTCAACAGTAATCTTCTCGCCTCTTACCAGAGTAACTGCCCTCTCGATTACATTTTCCAATTCCCTGATATTTCCCGGCCATAGATAGTTCTGGAGTAACGAAGATGCATCACCTGATATCTCCGGTGGTTTCTTTCCAAGCTTGTTCGAGTATACATTCACAAAATAGTTGGTTAAAACAGGAATATCCTCTTTTCTTTCCATCAGAGGCGGCAGGTGAATCCTGATGACATTAAGCCGATAAAATAAGTCTTTTCTAAATGTCCCGTTTTTCGTGGCCACATCAAGGTCTTTGTTTGTCGCCACAATAACCCGGACATCGAGATTAATCGGTTTATTATCCCCGACCTTTCGTATCTCGCCGTTCTGTAAAAACCGAAGTAGTTTAACCTGACTCGAAGGCGATATCTCGCCAATCTCATCCAAAAACAAAGTACCTCCCTGCGCCTCTAAAAAAATACCTTTCTTGTCTTTTACCGCACCGGTAAACGAACCGATAACGTGTCCAAACAATTCGCTCTCCTGTAAATTTTCGGGTAATGCACCGCAATTCACCACAACAAACGGCTTACCACTCCTGCGGCTATTACTATGGATGGCACGCGCAACCAATTCCTTTCCCGTCCCGCTCTCCCCTGTAATCAGAACTGTACTTTCACTATTTGTCAATTCCATGAGAATGTTCAAGACCCTCATCATCACGGGAGAATTGCCAACAACACCTTCAAACTTGTATTTTTCTTTAATCTCTTTTTGGAGGTCATTGGCCTTATCAGACAACCGTTTCTTCTCTAATGCCCGTTCAATTACTGAGAGGATATCGGGCAACTGAAAAGGTTTAGTAACGTAATCATAAGCGCCTTTTCTCATTGCCAGAATGGCGCTGTCAATTGTACCAAATGCGGTCATAACGATAACTTCCGATGAAGGGTTAATATGTTTAATCCGCGAGAGTACTTCCAGACCATCCATTGCTTCCATCTTAAGGTCCACGACTACCAAATCGAAGACATGGTCTTTTTGGAGTTTCACGGCCATTTCCCCGTTCTCTACGCTTTCCACATGATAGCCAGCCCTCTTAAAGGCAATTACCAGGGATTCCCGCATATTTTTTTGATCTTCAACAACCAGAATATTAAACATACTTCTTGGATAACCTCACACTAACACGGTTTTAACTTGTTTGTTTTTTATCGGTAATCGGATTGTAAATGCCGTCCCTTTATTCCGTTCGCTCTTTACATCGATAACACCGCCATGATTATCTACAATACGATGTACAATAGATAGACCCAATCCCGTCCCCTTTGTTTTTTTCGTGGTGAAAAAGGGCTCGAAAATCTTTTTCATAATTTCCGGTGGAATTCCTTTCCCCGTATCTGCGACTACAATTTCTATCTCTTCATTGTTCGGCACCTTCGGTCTTCTTACATGAATGTGAATTTTTCCGCCACGCGGCATGGCATCAATAGAATTTACCAACAAATTCCAAAAGACCTTCCTGATCCAATTCTGATCTAAATAAACTTTTGGGATATTATTTTCATAGACCTTTATTATTTTGATTTTTTCATTAAACCGTTCATCCTGCTCTAAGAGAAGCAATGTTTCATTAATAATCGCAAGAATATCGGTCTTGGCGAAATGATATTCTGCAGGGTGCGCAAAAGTCAGGAAGTTAGTAATAATGTTATTGAGCCGATCGGTTTCCTCAACCACCATCTCAAATAACTTCTGATCATCACCATTCAAAGACAAGTCTTGTTTCAACATGCACACCGAATTCGATATAGCCCCCAGAGGGTTTCTTATTTCATGAGCAATAGAAGCAGCTAANTCTCCAATGGAGGCCAAACGNTCAGAACGACGTATTTGATCTTCTATCTTTTTCTTGTCCGTGATATCCCTGATAATTCCTTCAATACCAACAATACTTCCATTTTTATTTTTAATTGGATAGGTATTTTGAGAAAGCCAGAGTTCTTTGCCATTCTTACAATAAACCCGGTANTCCAAATCTTTTGAAACCTTTAACTCATCATTGAGTATTTTCTGCATAGTTTCCTTAACCAACTTCTCATTATCCTTGTGAATCATCTCGGTAGCGAGGGAAGGTGTCTCGTAAAATTCCTGAGGAAAATATCCCGTTACCTTCTGCAGTGCGTTGTTAAGGAACAAATATCTTCCCGTTTTATCCATCCTGAATATAACATCTTCAATGTCTTCTACCAGATTCCTGTATTTCTCCTCAGACTCTTTAATTCTATCAAAAAGACGCGTATTGTCAATCGCAATGGCCAACTGGGGGGCGATTTTGCTGACGAAATCAAATAACTGGTTTTCAGAAAAATTATTAACCTTCCTGCTTCCAAAGTTAACACTCCCAATAGTTTCACCCTTATATATCAACGGGAATGCCATGCGTGACTTAATTCCCTCTTTATATAAAATGGGATCTGTAGAGAATGCCCCCCGGGATGTATCATTAACCATATAAACTTCACCATCGTCCACAACCTTTCCTGCCAGCGTTCCATATTTAGAGTAATGCATACCTTCCTCCAATCCGGACCTGTCGTAATCCTTTGAAACTGCAAAAATGAGAAATTCTTCTCTCTTGTCGTCGAGTAAGGTAACACTCATTCTATCAAAATCGATTACGTGGTTAAGTTCCGCGGTGAGAGATTTAAATACTTCTCTAATGTCCAGTTTTGAGGCGAGTATTTTGTTGATGTTATTCACGATATCCTTCTCTTGCTCTATCCTCTTCCTTTCGGTCAGGTCGATGATAATTCCCTCGTATCCGACAACGTTGTTTCGTTCATCTCGCCTGAGATTGCTTGTCATCAGACAAGGAGCCTTAATACCGTCTTTCTTTTTTAATTCCACCTCATAATCCTTGATAAAACCGTTTCTGTACACCATCTCCTTGATTATTTTACCTTCATCGGGATTAAAGAATAAATGTTGTGCGAGGTTTAGTTTTAGGATTTCGTTTTTCGATTCGTAACCAAACAGGTCAACACCTGCCTGATTAATATCTATGAAATAACCTTCAGCATCGCAGAAAAAAACAACGTCTTTACTGGTCTCAAAAAGACGTCTATATTTCTCCTCTGATATCCTTAGTTTCCGTGTCCGCTCTTCAACAATTTTTTCCAGACGTACCGTATAATTCTGAAGCTCCAGTTCTAAGAGCTTTTGTTTTGTGATGTCTCTTGTTATCGTTACAAAACCGATTGGTTTCCCATCATTCGCACGCCGGGTTGTAAATGTGCTGTACCCTGTAAACATTTCTCCGTTTTTACGAACAAGTTGCATCTCGTTTTTATATATGCCCGTTTGCAATGTTGTCTCAAGAATCTTTTGAACCTTACCAGATTCAACATCCATTTTTGCATGCAAGATTCGGATATTTAAATTGAGTATTAATTCCTCTGGCTCATATCCATACATTCGTTTTGCACCTTCGTTGAATGCCAGGATATTTCCACCAAGATCACTGGCAATGATTGCGTGTTCGGTAGAACTAACCAGTATGCTGTTTAAAAAATTTGTTGTTTCCTGCAGCTTTGAGGTCTTTTCCTGCACCGACTTGGCCATTGCGTTAAATGCATCTCCCAGCTCCCGTACTTCATCCTGTGTCTTTATCGTTACCCGTTGTGATAAATCCCCCGCAGACATCTTACGTGTTGCCATTGTTAATCCCATAATAGGTCTGGCAATTTTTTGCCCAATTAAAAAGGCAAATGCAATCCCGGCTACCGCCAGGATCACTCCGGTAATGGTTAAATAAGAGAATATCTTTGTAAAGGGATTCTTTAAATTTTTCATCGCCAGCGACACTTCATCGGTACTAATTTCCGTAATGACGCCCCACTTAATTTCTGGAATCCAATACCATACCCCCAATACCTTTTGACCTCTGTAGTTAGTGTAACCTTTCATATCAAATCCATCGATACCCTTCAAACATAACTCTACACTCTTTGTGAATTTTTTGGTTCGTGGCTCCACAATTGCCAATTCCATCGTTGTTCTCTTTGTGATTAACCCAATTTTCTTTAATTGATCGGTAAATTTAGATTCGGTTATCATCAAGCCATGCTGGTTGATTATATAGGCGTCATAACTATCTCCGTGTATCTCCTGCATCTCATTGTTCAGAACGGACAGATCAGCCTGAAATACCATCACCCCTACCACATGACCTTCTTCATTCTTTATAGGCGCAAAGACATACATGGCTGGCAATTGCCCGGATCTGTTCCCAAACTCGTCAGACTCATAAAAAGCAGAGGAGACAATGTCCGAAATGTAAGTCTTACCGTCCATAACACGACGAAAACCTTCGATATCAGATATGTTTAAACCGATTGGCTTGTCATCCGCTGATATCCTGATATTACCGGATACATCGCTAATCATAAATCTGTGAAACAGTGCATCGTATGGTATATGAGAAAGGAATTTAGAAACAGTGTCAGCATCTGCTTTCGTTAAATTAACAGCCTCTGCTACTAGTGGGTCGTTAGCAATGCGTTCCGCAGTTGTCTTCAGCTTTTGTAACCACTCATTCACCTGAGATACCTTCTTCGAGCCGATCGATTGCAAATTGTCAATCGTCGTTTCCTGAATGACCTTTTGCGCGGAAGGATATGCAATGAGCCGCATAACCAATAAGGGTGTAAGGACAGCGANNAGGAATAGAAAGATTAATTTGTTCTTGATTGATCGAAACATATCGCTACCCTATCCTGCTGGTCGGTTATTCACTCATTGTTATGAAGCTGTAAATCTTTTGGAAGGATACATTAAAATACAACAGAATGAATGGTTTAAAAATTGAGCAGTTCTTGTTAATTTAGTTTTTTGAAAAATATTGTGGAAAATAAAGGTCAAAATATTGAAATTTAAGACACTCCCCTCTAAAAAGAGGGGATGGGGGTGTGTTAATAATAACAGAATTACACACCCCTTGATCCCCTCTTTCTAGAGGGGAATGCAAAAACACATCGTATATTTTTTTAAAAAACTAAATTGATACTAATATTCAACAAAATTTGGGTCGACCGGTACCTTCCCCAAAAATGGCACCTCCCTGAATTCTGTCGCTTTTTCAGCCGCTTCTCTGTTTGCCCTGACAAATACTTCGCACTTATTCACTATCTCATCAAACGCCTTTGCAGCAACCGAACTGGGACATGCAACCACAAATGCCTCACCACTATCACACTTTTCTGTAATACCTGGATCCAGCGGTATCTTCCCAAGAAATGCAACGCCCAATTCCATACAAATCTTTACGCCTCCGCCGGTTTTAAACACATCTATATTTTCGTGGCAGTGAGGACATCTCAAGCCACTCATGTTTTCAACAATCCCAATAATCGGTACGTTACTATCCCGGGAGAAAAACACGGCCTTTTTCACATCTAACAACACCACCTCCTGGGGAGTGGTAACAATTATAGAGCCATCCACTTTTCCAATGAGTTCAATAATAGATATAGCTTCATTCCCCGTTCCCGGCGGTAAATCTACCAATAGAAAATCCAAGCTCCCCCAGCACACGCTTCCCATCAACTCGCAGAGAAAATCCCACTTTGCAGCATCCCTCCAGATAACCGGCATTGACGGGTCTTCGATCAAAAAGGATAAAGAAGCCACTTTTAAATTCGGCATCACTTCCAGAGGCAACACCCCGCCGCCGCTGCCCTTGAGCCTTTTTCCCTCTACGCCTAACATCATCGGGATATTCGGCCCGTGAATATCCGCATCGGCAATTCCAACCTTAAAACCCTTTAGAGCCAATGCAACCCCAAGATTCGTCGTTACGGTACTCTTACCTACTCCACCCTTGTTGCTCATCACAACGATCTTGTAAGTAATCTCTTTCATACGCTGTGCAATTGCCCACTTGTTGTGTTCTATCTGGTCCAGTTGACAGGACAACTGTTTCTCACAAAGTTCACAGGTAAACGGAATCTTGCATTCTGGCATTACATCCCCCTTCTAAACTCATGTACTTCTACATGAAAAATGATTATTAACAGCAAATCTACCTCTCAGGTATAATCTTAATAGCGCACGTGTTATTTATGGTATTGCAGACGTATTCGCAAATCCCGCAACCGACACATGTATCCTCATTAATCTCGGGTTTGCCATCTTCCTGATATAACGCATCGCCTTGTAACGGACATTTTATGAAACAAAGCTGACAATCCTGACCTCCCCATGCCAAACATCGCGACTGATTAATCTCTGCAACACCCATCCTGACTTTATTCACATGCTCAACAGGTTTCAACGCCCCCTCTTTACACGCTGCGATACACAACAACCCATTGCACAAGACGCATGGATTTTCCTTTGGTACAATAATCGGCGTACCTATCGCTACATCCATAAACCCATTCGACCTCTTGATAGCCTTCGCAGGACATGCCTTGATGCACTCATCACAACGGGTACACAGGGAAAGGAATTCCGTCTCTTCAATAGCGCCCGGAGGACGCAAATAATCCCCTTTGGGCATTACGCGATCGACTTTTTTACTGGCATAATCCGCAACCTTATTGCCTACGAAAGCAAACAAATCCTTAAAAAGTTGCCGCCTATCTACTATCTTTTCCGTATTATCCATAGCGAAGCTAAGTCTACTTCAACAAAAATAGGTTGTCAAGGTTAAATCCCGACTACCCTTTGTGGAAAAGCATTGAAATTTAGGTACCAGTTCAGCCCACCGCGAAGGCGTAAAGGACACCCTCCCCCATGTCCCCCTCTGGAGGGGGACATGGGGGAGGAAAGAGAAGAAAACTTCACAGAAGAAATATCTTCTATAACAAAATCACTAGGTTTTTCAGTAGTAGAGACAGGTTTTAAACCTGTCTCTACTTTCTAAAAAATAATACCTTTGCGCTCTTTGCGCCTTTGCGGTGAACTATTACGAATTTAGTTTGTTTTT
>JGI1356J14229_10004071_pt1 | contig 10979 bp, 9 predicted proteins | sample Subgrocontami58m_FD_14229 | JGI IMG/M metagenome (IMG submission 14229) | reverse complement strand
GGACGAGCCGCTGGAATTGGACGAAGCGCCAGGAGAATGGCTCGAAGAGTCGTTTTGGCCTGGCGAAGTGCCAGAAGCGGCGTTTTGGGCATGCCGGATCCGGCTCATTTCTTTCGACAGCTCGCCCAGCGTTTCATGCATCTGCCGCTCTTTCCTACGGGAAATCCAGAAAAACGCCTCGTCCTTCGTGTTTTTGGCCAACAAGACGATGGCGTTTCCCGCTCGGACCCGGCCCGCACGACCCCGCCGCTGGATGGCCCGGATTTCGGACGGCACCGCTTCATAGAAAATAACCGTGTCCACCGCTTCGATGTCCAATCCTTCTTCCCCGACGGACGTGGCGACCAACACGTTGAACGCCTTTTGGCGGAATTCGTCCAACAAGGCTTTCTGTTTTTTCTGGCTCATGCCCGCGCGTCCGACCAACATGCGTGCATTTACGTTGGGAAGGCGGGAGAGTTCTTCCGAGAGGCGCCGGGCCGTGTCGCGGAAATGCGCAAAAACAATCAAAGTCTTTCCACGCGCCGTCTGTTCCTGGACAATGGCCTTGAGGCGGGCGATTTTGGGATGCACGATGCCACGGCTTAGCAGTTCGTCGCATTGGATGGACAGTTTCGTGATGCGGAAATCAGAGACCAAACCGGCGACCGCCTTGCTTTGGGTCTTGCGCTCTTTCAATCCGGCCAAAAAAGAATGCAACGCGTCGACGCCTTGGCTTTCCAACAAGTCCAACGCGTGGGACAAATTCATGGCGCGGGCGTTGAGCGAAGCGGCTTTGTAAGCGGCCACGTTTTTCTGGGACAAAGCGGCGGAAATCTTGCCGCGCATGGCCAACAAGTCGCGTTTGTTGACTTTGCTCGTATCCGCGGATTCGGCAAAACCGGCGTCCTTCAGCTGGCCGAGAGTTTCGGACATCATTTGCCGCAAGAGGTTCTGCAACGCGCGGAATTCCTCCGGCAGGTCGACGAATAAAAAGTCCAACTTGACGGGTTGGAAGTATTGCGAAACCGAAGGGTCCGACTCGTGTTTGATTTCCAAATGCTTGACGCCCAGATTGTCACAAATCATCTGGATTTTTTCTTTTTTCGACGACGGCGACGCGGTCAAACCCAAAATGCGGGCGGACGTGGCGCGGGCCATCTCGCCCAAAAACACGTAGGCGTATTCACCGACGGCGCGGTGCGCCTCATCAAAGACAACCAAGGAAAAATCAGATAAGACTAACTTGCGGGCCAACACGTCGTGTTCCACGGTCTGGGGCGTGCCGGCAATGATGCGTGCGGTTTGGTAAAGCACCTCGCGTTCGGCAGGCGAGACGTCGCCGGTGACGCAGACCACCGATTCCGGATCCACGCTCAAGACGTCGCGCATGCGTTGCGCCTGCTGGTCAACCAACGGCTTAGTGGGGGCCAGGAAGAGGATTTTCTTTTCGGGTTGAATCGCCAAGTAGTGCGCCGACAGGATGGCCGCAACAAAGGTCTTTCCCAACGCCGTGGGCATGACGACTATAGTGTTTTGTTTCAACGCGTTGGCGGCGGCCAATAGTTGGTAGTCGCGTTTTTCCACGTGTGCTTTGAGCAGGCGCAAGTCGAGCATGGAATGAAGTAAGGGGCATACCAGAATTAAAACCGGGCGCGTCATCCAGACAATCATGTCACCATGGTTTCGCAGGAAAAGGCCGGAAAAGCCGAAGGAACCTAAGAACCCGGCCGAATTGTTGAAGGACCAGTTTCCAGGCTGTTTGCGGTTGCATCCGGAGGATGATCCCCATCGGAGCGCGGATTTGGAAACGCACATTGAAACATTTCCCAAAGACGGGATGGTAAGTTATCGAGGGCGGGAAAAATCTTTTTTCCTGAAAGGGTTTCCAAAATCCCTGGAGCGGTGCATGCACGATTTGGTGCGTACAACCAACGCGGGCGTGTTGAGGACCAAACGAATTTGGGGGATGGAACAAACTCAAAAGTTGGTTGACATCGTCCAAAAACTTGAGCAGAAACACAAAGTAGTGTTGTCCCCCGAGATATTCTTGCGGGAAAGCGCATTGGGTCCACAAGACCGTGAAATCCAAATCAGCCTCCATGCCAACCAAGTGTTGGATTCAGAAGGCAAACGGACGCCATTGAAGAAAGCGCTGGACGTAATCGATGAATTGCATATGCGCATGAAAGGCGGACCTCCGGGCGAAGACCGATGACGGGTTTACCGGAACAACGCTCTTTAAAAAGCCGGAAACGGTAAGTGGTAGCCCGAACGCCTTGGGAGAGGCATGTTGGGAACCGAAAACGCCAAACGGAGCAAGGGGAAGGTTTATTTCCTCTGAAAAAGGTACAAAATAGTCATCATTCAAGTGGGGAGATATTCATGCCGATTTTGCCCGTAGCACCCGTCGAACGCCTCATCCGTAAAGCCGGAGCCGAAAGAGTCAGCCAAGACGCCGCCGAAGCCCTTGCAGACGTACTTGAGGAAGTGGGCGTCGACATCTCGCAGAAAGCCGTCCAATTGGCCAAGCACGCGGGCCGCAAGACGGTCACCAGCGAAGACGTGAAACTGGCGTCGCGCTGATTCTACGTCCATAAAAACCGGGTGGAAAAAAAAATCTCGTTAAGCCGTTAAGGAAAAAAGCGGCCCGGATGAAGCGGCAGCGCAACGTGGATCAGTTTGATTTTCTTCTTCCTTTTGCAGTTGCGTCCGCATTGGTTCTCGTTGCTTTTTTAAGACGGCGCGTTGAATTTGGGCTTTGCGTCAATATTCGCAGTTAGTGTTTTAGCACGATGACGTACACTCGTTTGCCGATAAACTTTTTCTGCGAGTCAACTTTTGCCCCGTTTCCATACGGCGTCACGCGCTTTTCGTAAATCTCTAACACGTCATCCTTCAATACGATTTTTCCGCCTTTCACTGCAGCAACTTCCCTAGCCATAATGGTGTTTATATGTAAACACATATAAACGTTTGCTACCTATACAAATCATGGAAAAAAAGGCACAGGCGGATTTGCGGGAAATCATCCGGCAACTCAAAGCAAAAGAATTCAAATACGAATCCCGCGAGGAAAAACAAATCGACTGGCATGCCTACAATGACGCGCAATTGAACGACTTGCGCTTTTTCCTCACACAAACGGTACGTTTGGTCGACAAGGCGGCTGCACTGCTTCTGCAAAGCGAGCGGGGCGTCGGCCGCCCGGCGAAATTAGCGGCCGACGTGGCCAAAGCGGATTTGTTGATGGAGTACTTGAAAGTTTCCGAACGTGCCGCAAGCATGTGGGTTTGGGTGTTCAAGGAAAAACTCGGTATCACGGATGAATTATCGCCACGTTCGATTGGTCGGGGTTTCGAGAACCCCGACGTCATATTCATTCTCGAACGCGTTTTCGAATGGACGGCCGAATCATTTGAAGAGGCGGAAAAAAGCGTCGCGATTGACGCGACGGGCGTGAGCGAGTCGATTAAGCAGAATTATGAGTCAACCAAATCGGTAAGTCAAGAAAAAGCGGATCGTTTTTTGAAGTTGAGCATCGCCGTCGGTACGCAATGCCACGGCATTGCCGCATACACCTTATCGCGAGGTCGTGGTGATTCGCCTTTTTTTGAACCGCTGCTCAAGCAAACAAAAACGCGTTGGCAGCGCGTGGATGCCGCATCCGCGGATGCGGGTTACTTGTCACATCCGAACTGTCAAACCGCGGCTGATTTGGGAATCACGCCGTACATTTTTCCGAAAACGGGCATCACATTGAAACAGAAGGGCTTTCCGGCGTGGAAAACCATGCTTTCGTCTTTAACGAACGATGTTCAAGCGTGGCTTTTCGCGTATCATTTGCGAAGTAATGTGGAGACGGTGAACAGTTGTTTGGCGAGACGTTTTGGTGCGCTTTCTTGCCGGAAGGACATCTGCAAAAATAATGAGGAGTTGGCTCGTTTGACCTTGCATAATTTGCGTCAAGAAAACACGGCATGGTTTGAGAGCAAAATATCCCTCAAAACATTTTGACGCAAAGCCTTGAATTTGTAAGCATTTAAGAGGCATTATTGCCTTTCCTTTGTTTGATCATGGCCGTCATTTCTGACACGCTGTTCCTCGATTTAGGCTTATTGGTTCTTTTTGCAGCCGTTGCGGGCCTTGCGGCCGTGCGCTTCAAAATCCCCCCCGTTTTGGCGTTGTTAACCGCAGGCATCTTCATCGGTCCGCACGCGTTGGGTTTGATTCCGGAAAGCGAAGCCATTGCCTTGTTCGCGGAAATCGGTGCCGTGTTGCTGTTGTTCACGATTGGAGCCGAGTTTTCCATTGCCAAGTTGAAACAGTTCGGCGCCAAGGCCTTTTCCATCGGTTTGTTCAAGCTGGCCATCGTTTTTTGGCTGTCGTTCCAGACGTCGTTGTTGTTGGGACTTGACAGCGTCGCGTCGCTTTACTTGTCCGCCATTTTGGCGATTTCCAGCACCGCGTTGACCATCAAGATCCTCGAACAAAAAGGCATGGCCAAACGCGAGGAAGTACCCTATCTGATTGGCGCGTTGGTTGTGGAAGACTTGTTCGCCATCTTCGCATTGGCGTTCTTTTCTGCCACCAGCGAAACGACGCCCAGCGTGTTGGGTTGGGCTACGTCGCTTTTGGCCGCGTTGGCCATCCTCGGCGTGGCGTACCTCGTAGTCTTACGCATCCTCAAGCGGGCGTTGGAGTGGCTGGAGCAACAGGAGTCCAAGGAAACCGTGCTGTTCTTAGGATTCGCCTTGGCCATCGGGTTCTCGTATTTGGCGCAGACCGTTGGACTCAGCACGTCCATCGGCGCGTTTTTGGCCGGTTCCATCGTCGCAAGCCTGCCGAAAGGAAAAGTGTTGGAGGACGCCGTGTCGCCTTTCACGCTTGCGTTTTCTTCGATCTTTTTCTTGGCCATCGGCTTGGCCGTCGACTTGACGGTGGTCGTGCAGAACCCGCTGCTGGTGGTGTTGCTCGTCGGGGCAGGCATCGTGTTCCGCTTCGTGGCCACAGGCACCAGTTTGTATTTGAACGGTTTTGCCGCTGAGCAGGCGACGTTCGGCGCGGCGGCGTTGTTGGCTACGGGAGAATTCTCGTTGATCATCGCAAGCGTCGGCGCAAAAGCGGTGCCGGCGGTGGACTTGGTGAGTTTGACGTCCGTCATGGTGTTCGTCTCGACGATTTTCTGCTCCCTTGCCGTAAGCCACTACCTCACGCTGGAAAAATGGACTCGGAAAATCATGCCGCAGGCGTTGCAGGACAGCGGTCACCACGTGGCAGCCGATGCCAGCATCTTGATGGCAAGTTTAGGGCAGTTGCCGCAGGCGATGCAGGCGCGGGTGCGGGAAGCCAAGTGGGTCGTGGCCGGCATCAGCGTAGTGTTGGCGGTTGCAGTCATGGCGTTGTGGAAGTTCGGCAGCCAAAGCGTAGCCGTGGTGGGCCTGAGCGTTCCGGTGTCAAGTGTCGTGTTGTTCGTCGCAGCCATGATTTTGGCGCCGTTCGTGGGCATGGTATTACGGGACTTGTCGGCCATCTTGTCATATGCCAACCATCATTCGCACCGCAAATCCCGGCCACTGAATTGGCTGGTGTTGTTGGGCTTGGTGTTGGTCATCTTGTTCGGGCCTTTTTTCGGTCCCTTGACGGGCGCGGGTTTTTCACGCATCGACTTGCTTTTGGTGGCCGTGGCGTTGGCCACGTTGTGGTACTTGACGCACCAGCGCACGGACAAAAAGCCGCCGGCCATGCTCTTCACCGACGCGCGCTGGGGCCCGCGCGAAAGCGGAAGAAAACGCAAGAAGCGCGAATGAAAAACGCAAACGGGTGGTAGCGCAACGCGGTACCGCATTTTTTGTTTTCGGACAGCAGCAATTGGCGGCATTTAAGAGGCCTTTTTTCGTAACGCTGTAGCCATGGTTTCCTTCGTCGACGTCGGCTTGTTGGTGTTTTTCGCCGCCCTTTCGGGGCTACTGGCCGTGCGGTTTTCCATCCCGCCCGTGTTGGCCTTGCTCACGACGGGGGCCATCATCGGGCCGCATGCGCTTGGGTTGATTTCCGAAAACGATATCGTCGTTCTCTTCGCTGAAATCGGCGCCGTTTTGTTGTTGTTCACGATTGGTGCCGAGTTTTCCATCGCCAAACTCAAAGCTTTCGGCGCCAAGGCGTTGTCCATCGGGTTGGTCAAGTTGTCCATCGTGTTTGCGCTGTCGTTCCAGCTGTCGCAATTGATGGGTTTAGATAGCCTCACGTCGCTGTACATGGCGGCGATTTTGGCGATTACCAGCACGGCGTTGACCATCAAGATTTTGGAGCAGAAAGGACTTGCGCACCGCCAGGAAGTGCCGCTTTTAGTGGCCGCGTTGGTAATCGAAGACATCTTCGCCATCTTCGCGTTGGCGTACTTTTCGGCGGCGAACAACGCCCAATTGAGTACCCTGGGACTTGTCACGTCCATCCTGGTGGCGTTGGCCACGCTGTCCGTGGCGTACTTCGTGGTCCTGGCAGGGTTGAACCGCATGTTGTCGTGGTTGACGGACCGCCGCACGCAGGAAACCATGCTGTTTTTGGGTTTCGCCTTGGCCATCGGGTTCTCATATTTGGCGCAAGCCGTAGGACTCAGCACATCGGTCGGCGCATTCTTGGCCGGTAGCTTGGTGGCGTCGCTTCCCAAAGGCAAGGTCCTGGAAGAGGCGCTCTCGCCGTTCACGTTGGCGTTGTCGTCCATCTTTTTCTTGGCCATTGGTCTTGCCGTCAACATGAATACATTATTCAGCAACGCGCTGCTGGTCGTGGTGTTCATCGTGGCCGGCATCGCGTTCAAATTGGCCGCAACGGGCATCAGCACGTATTTGAACGGTTTTGATTCGAAAAGCGCGGCGTTCGCCGCCGTCGCCATGGTGCCCACGGGCGAGTTTTCGTTGGTGATTGCCGGCGAAGCGGCGAAAGCCGGCTCGCCGGTCGACTTGATCGGCTTGACGTCCACTCTGGTGTTCGTGTCCACGGTGTTTGCCACGCTGTTCATCCAACGGCATTCCGAGGTCCAATCGGTAGCCGCACGATGGATGCCGATGCGGTTACAACAAACGGGACGCCAAGCGGCTATGCAGCTGCAAGCCATTTCAGGGGCGTTCGGCCACATGCCGCACGCGGTGAAGGAACAAGTGAAACGGGCCAAAGACGCAGTGGCCTGGACCAGCGTCGTTCTGGCCGTCGCCCTCATCGCATTGGTGTGGGTCGGTTCGCGGCAATTGCGGTTGGAAGGCATCGTGCTTCCCGCCTCGTTGGTGGTCGTGGCGCTGGGCGCGTTGTTAGCCGCACCGTTCTTGCGGCAGTTCGGCGCGCAGGCAAAGGCGGTGTTCGACTACGTCAGCCAAGCCGTGCGTCGAGAAGCCAACGCCGCGCAGTGGCTGGGTTTCTTGGCATTGGCCGTGGCGTTGTTGTTGGTGCCTTTCGTTTTCCCGGTTTTCGGGTCGGACCACTGGGCCTTGAACGTGGTATTGGCCGCAGGCGTACTGGTGGCCATCGCGTACTTTTGGAATTTGCGGGCGCCGCGTCCACCCGGACAGTCCTGGCCCTTATTGCGCCGCCGCGGACTGTAGCGGCCGAAAATACCGGAAGCGTCCAAAGGGCCTAGTCGGGAATTGCGGGAAACAAAGAAAAAAGCATTGCCGGCAAGAAAGAAAAAAAAAGCAGCCTGGAGAAGAACAAAAAGAAACAAAGCAACGCAAGCGGCAAAAAAAAAAAGGTTTTAAAAAAAAAGCAGAAGATGTCGGCAGAGGCAAAACGCCTTACTTTTCGCCTGACTTTGGTTTTTTTTTCCATTTCCTTATTTTTCTTTTTTGCCCGTTTTGGCATTCTTTTTTTCCAGTGGTTCCGACACGTTCCTTTTCTTTTTTTAGCACGCGGCTCTTTGATTTTCCAAAGACAAGGGGGGTGTCCAAGCGGCTTTTTTAGTGGGGTTGCGCAACGGCTTAGTATGGGCTTGCTGGCCGCCATGGTTTCGAACCGCCCGGAAAAGGCTAGCCTNGCGTTGGAAGCATACCGGCAGAACGAGGACGAAACGCCGGAATGGCTTATCGTCACGCCGGCGCGGCATGAAAAAGCCATGAAAAAAGCCGGCCTGGAACTTGACGCCACGGTGGTCGTGGAAGAAAAATTCCGCGACGCACTGCCGCAATCGCTTCAAGACCCGTTTGTTTCAAGTTTCGGTGGCTTCCGCAACATGGCGTTGGCACACGCAGCGAAAAGCCGGAAATCCGTCGTATTTTTGGATGACGACACGCAGCCGCAAAACGACGTGTTCCGCCGGCATGCGCGGTGGCTTCAGGAAGCGGGTTTGGTCATCGGCAAGTACAGCGGGCACGTGGGCGGCGCGTCCACATCATTGCTGGATTTGACGCACGCGTTGGAAAAGATGGAAGACGGCCGCATGAACCAAAAGGAGTTTGAAGCGGTATTGAATTTGCGGCTATGCGGCGTACCACCGGTGCAAAAACCCGTCGAGCATGCAGGATGCGTGGGCGGCAACTTGGGCATCCACTGGAAGACGGCTCAAAGACAGGCGTTTGTCCCGCTGCCCTACCGAGTCGAGGACGGCACGTACGCGACGCTGTGCCAAGACGCCGTAGCCAACCCGCCGGTGGCGCAATCGGCGGTGGTCCGGCACGAAAAACAAGGCCGGCCGGATGGCTTAGTCAAGGAATTGGCCGGCGATTGGACGGGCAACGTGTTGGCGGCGTGCATCGTGGCAAACCAAAAAAAGCAAAAAATGTCCCTTGCAGAGGTGACTGCCCAAATCCGCAAGGGAATGCTTCTGGATTATTTTGCCGAGAAATACGAAAAAGCGCGGTTCCGGCATGAGGCGTTGGACCGCATCGAAAAAATGCAGGTGGCGCTCAGCGCTGCGGAAGCGGCAAATGCCTGCCGGGCATACCTGGCGGTGCAGGACGTCTGGACGCAAAGCTGGGAGGCGGTCGGATGATTGCCTCCCTTGTCTTTTTGGCCGGATCGGCCTTAGGGGGTTTGGCGTTTTTTCCGAGGGAAAAAAACAACGCCGTTTGGGCATTGCTTTGCGGCTCGGCGCTGGGTTTAGCCGCTGTTTTTTTCACCAGCCTCGCATTGGGATTGAACGCGCTCAGCGTGGGTTTGGCCGGATTGTTTGGATTGGCGTTTTTTGTTTTCGTCCACTGGAAGGATGGCATCTGGTTTTCGTTGGAAAAGCCCGCTTTGTGGGTGTTGGTGGCAGCGCTGGTCTTTTTTTCGTTGGCCGCGTTTTCGCTTTTCCGCATTGAGGACGTGCCGCGCGGCGTGCGCATCGACTTCGGTTTCCACCAGAGCATTGCCACGTCCATGGCCGAGGGCAACTTTTCACCCGAACATCCCTTGTTGTCAGGCGAGCCGCTGCGATATTATTATCTGCCCCATTTGTTTTCAGCCGCATTGATGGCCGGCGGCTTGGACGTGCAATGGGCCACGTGGATCCCGTTCGTCTTGTGGAACGCGTCGCTTTGTGCCGGCATCTTCCTGCTGGCGCGCCACTTAGCAGGTTCAGGAAAGGTAGCGGCAGTGGCCGTCTTGCTGTTTTTGCTTAACGGCACGTTCGCATTCGTTCCATACCTCCAAACGCACGACGTAGAGGGCCAGTTCGGCGCATTCCTGCAGGACCCGGGTTTTTTGTCGGATTACCGCGAGTCGGGATATCCGTTCGAAAACAACTTGGTAGCGCAGAGCTTTTTCACGCGGAGTTTTCCGCTGGGTTTCGGCTTGTTGGTCTTGTTGGTATTCGGCCTGCTTGAAAAATGGGATTTGAAGAAGCTGGGTGTGTTGGCGGGTTTGTTGCCGTTGATCCACCTGCCGTCGTTCGGCTTGTGGGTCTTGTTCGCCGCCAGCTATGCAATGGCGTTTGATCGGAGCAAAACCTGGCTTTCGCATTTTGGCATCCTGGCGGTTTTGGCGGCGCCTGCCTTGTTTTTCCTAGCCGGCTCTCATGCTTCCTCCACAATCCGCATGCATTGGGGCTGGATGGCGCCGGATGCGACGCCGACGGGGTGGTTGGTGTTCTGGCTGGGCAACATCGGGTTGTACGCGGCACTGGCGGCATTGGCTGCAGTGCGAAAACCGGACAGCACGTTGACGAAGATGACGGTGGCGGCGTTTCCCGCGTTCGCCATCGGCAACGCCGTGCTGTTGGCGCCCAACGCGTGGGACAACATCAAAATGTTTTTGCTGCTCTTTTTGTTTTTAGCCGTCGGCGCCGCCGTCGCGTTGTCGGAAATGTGGAGAAAAAGCGCACTGTTCAAGGCGGTGGCGTTGGCATTGGTGGCCGTCATGACGTTCACAGGTTTGCTGCATGCCGCGTCAATCATGTCCCACCGCGACGAGGTCCTCTATCCGGCGAACGATTGGGCGGCCTGCCAGTGGCTGCAAGACCATGCGCCAGCCGATGCGTTGTTGTTGACGGACGGCACGCACACATGCGCGTTTGCCTTGGCAGGATTACGCGTCGTAGTGGGGCCCAACGAGTGGCTCGACAACCACGGATTGGATTATCGCCGTCAGTTGCGGGACAATGACGCCATGTTGGCCGGCGATTGCGCGTTGCTGAGTCGGTACAACGTCACGTACTTCTACGACGGCGGGTATTTGGGCCGCGGCGCCGCAATCAACCGGGCGTTTTGGGAAACGCAGGAAAAAGTGTACGAAAAACAAGGCGTGACGATTTACACGCCGGTCTGCCGCTGACGGAAAAAAAAGCACTTGTGCAAAATCGCTATTTTTTCTTGGCATCGGATGGCGGTTGTAACGATTTGGATTCGGAGTAACCCGCATCCGACGTGGCGTAGACGTTTTCCTCGATGTCCACTTCGACGGGGCCCAACGCGTCAATCAACTTGCCGGTGCCCACCAGAACGACGGCCCCGATTATGATGGAAATGAAAGCCGCGGTAATGCGGTTGTGCGGCAAGGCGTATTCCCAAAATAAGTCGTACAAGTCCCAAAGA
>JGI1356J14229_10004066_pt1 | contig 10986 bp, 14 predicted proteins | sample Subgrocontami58m_FD_14229 | JGI IMG/M metagenome (IMG submission 14229) | reverse complement strand
ATGCGGCCGGCGGCTGTCTCTACCCGATAGATATCGGGCTTGTCAGCCACAATGGTGTTGCGGATAGCCAGGGTGTCGAAGATGTCCACGGCATTGGCCTTGCCCAGGGCCTGGGGCTGGTCGTGGTTGCCCACCAGGAGCACGACGGGTATATTAGCCGAGGTTAGCCGGGCGATGCGGCGGGCAAACTCGCGCTGCTGGGTGGGAGAAGGCTCGCGGCTTTTGTAGGCATCGCCGGTGAACAGGACGAGGTTGACATGGTTGCTCAGGGCATAGTCCACCACCTGGTCGAAGGCGGCCAGGAAGTCCTGGAGGCGGGAGGAAAGGCCGGTATCAGGGTCAATATGGCCATAGGTCTCCACGCCCAGGTGCAGGTCAGAGAAGTGAAGAAGGCGCATTAATAAGCTTCCCGCCGATGCCGAACCCGCATTATTCTTACAACCCTTGCTTTATCATCAATCTGGTAAATAATACGATAGTCTCCCACCCTGATTCGCCAACTGTCTTCTGAGCCGGTTATTTTTCGACATCCAGGCAGTCTTGGATTAGGCGTTAGCGCTTTTATATGCTGTATCACACGTTGGAACACGATGACTGGAAGCCGTTTGAGGTCACGTTCGGCGGTGCGCTCAAGTGAGATTTCATACACCAGGGTTGTACTCTTTTAGAAATTCGTCCAAGCTTTTGAACGATAAAGGTTTTTTCCTCATACTTTCAAGCATTTTGAGGTCATCCGCATCCTCGATAAGCTCTAACATCTCACGGTAACGGTCGATATCGAGGATAACAGCAGCAGGTTTTCCGTCCCGAAACACTATTTCAACTGGTTTTCTCTTAGTTTTACTTGTCATATTATTCACTTCCTCACAGCGTCTATATTTTTTACACTTGTATAACAAATTGGTATCCCCCGATAAATCGGGGCAGGTCAGAGAAATGGAGGAGACGCATAGATTATTATTCTATTTTAAGCTTACTGAAAGAGGTTTTTTCTCTTTAAGGGAGCTTACTTTTAATATAGAAAACCCAATGATATTGCCTTCTGTATCCATTTTTTCCATTACGGCATCATTATTCGTTTCCCGGAAGAAGCCGGCTTTTCGCTCAAATAAGACTTCCAGGTAATCACCCTCTGGGTCAAACCAGATTTTTATCTGCTTAGCCATAGCGTTTCGCCCGTTTTAACGTTGACCACCGACTATAATCTACTCTGCTTTTTCAGCACTCACAAGCTGCGCTATTTTTTCCCAATCTATACTGCCATTAGGAAAACAGAAATCTCGAACAAACTCTGCTGTGAACCTGTTTAAAGTAGCGTTCCAGGCGGGTTCGTATTCTTTCCTGTGTCTGACTGGCGCATCTTTCATAAGCACTATTAATTTGATGTAAAAGTCTGTGTCGCCTGTAATCTCTCTCCAAAATGCTTGTCCTGATAAGTCTCTATAAACCTTATCCATATTAGGTATACTTTTTACGCGACCGTAACCGTGACCTAAAATAGGGTCGAATTGTTTTTGAATTTTATAAAGACGATTACGAACAGCTAAGAATTCTTGAGATTGCCGCTTTTTCTGGCTTGCATTATATGGAAATGGCCCTGACTTCATTGCAACTGCTTTAATGTTTTTTTCCGATTCTAATGTAAAATCCACTCCTGCTGCGTCGGAAACTTTGCCACCTGATACTATGCGTGCGATTGGTTCAAAGAAAGCATCACCGAAAATTGATTCATCGGAGGAACTGATAAAATCAGTAAGAACACGTTCAACTATTTCTGAAGCCTTTTGGACGCCTAATGCTCTAAATAGATAAGGATTTTTTCTTCATAAAAACGAACGGAGTTTTAATTCCGTGACTTTTAACAATCGCCGTTCATAAAAGTCTTGGAGACATTTGGTTATCAATGTTTCTAGCTCTTTTGTGTCCATTTCTTATCCTTATTTGCGTAACCAATGTTCTTCGCATTTTGATATTATTACTTGCTAATTCATAATAATTTGGCGATATTTCAATTCCTACATAATGTCTCGCTAACTCAATACACGCAAGGGCTGTTGTACCTGAGCCTAAAAACGGATCCAACACTATATCTCCAGGTTCTTAAAGCTTTTTCGTTTTGTAAAATGTAAGCAGCGTTCCCAGGAGTCTCTGAATCTATTTGGCCATTTCCCTGGGTAACAATTCTTTTTGCACCATATATATTCTTCAATCCAGAACCAACCTTGTTTTTTCATTTCAAGAATAAGTTCTATCACATAAGTTTGCCGTTCTCCGTTGAGTGCCCGTTCCTTTATGTTGAAAATAAATGATCCTTCCGGCTTTAACACTCGCTTAAGTTCTACTGATATAGGTAGGAACCATTGCACATATTCTCTAATAGGCACACCATCGTAAGTCATCTTTCGATTATCAGCATAAGGCGGCGAGGTTACAATAAGGTCAATGGAGTCAGTTGGAAAAGTTTGTAAGGTTGTTAGACAATTTCCGGGGATGATAGTATCTAATTCAAACATAAAAATAGCTTTCTTTAGACATCCTTCTGTTATTTTACCATCCCAAGTGTAGCATAATTGTGCCACCCACCCAGGGTAGTCTTCTTATCTAGGCAACAACGTTATCGGCGTCATCTTGTGCCAAACCATTATTCCTGATGTACTTCCTTGCATTAGCCAGCATCCAGGGTTTTGTTGTTTCCAGTATGGCATTTCCCTCCCACACCTCCCCCCAATTTTCCATATTTTTTTCCGCTACATGCCATAGGAAATCATAAATTGGCTGTTCAGGACGCTCTAAATATTTAATATTAACCACTCCAACTTCAAGTCCCATATTGCCCCCTTATGTTGGCACTGGTAAAGTTTTTCATATTATACACTTTACTATCCTGGACCTCCAGGCTATCGTGTATCATTTCTCCTTCTTAACCCACAACCTCTTCCCATCGGTTGTAAAATCTATAGCGCCGTGTTGCCAGGTCACGTATAAATGAGCATCCCCGACTTTCTGTTTCAATCGTTCCATGACCTCCGCTGTAGGGTGTCCGAATGCGTCGTTTATCCCTCCGGTAACCACAGCCGCAACAGGGTTCACTCTGGCCAGAAATCCCTCCGATGTGGAGCTTGCTGAACCGTAGTTGGCAACCTTAAGGATTGTGCTCTCCAGGTTAACTCTATCTGCCATAAGCGCCCTTTCTGTTGACTCGTCAATATCTGATGTAAACAGGAAGCTAACCCCGCCTACCTGCAATCTCAATACCATATAGTAGCCTTTGGAGTCTTCAGGTTCTAAGATTTCAAGAGTAAGATAATCACCTTCTTTTAGTTTAAGTCCACGCTCAGCCGATAGTGAGTGAACACCTTTGGCTATTAACAAATCCTCCCATGATAACGACACACCATCGGGGTCACCACGTCCCGGAAATTGAGTAATAGGCTTGGGAGGAGAGGCTGTTACCTGCCACAGTTCCTTCACCTGGTAGCGTTGCAGCGCTTCCCTCACTCCATTCATGTGCTCAGGATTACGGGTAGTAAGCACTACCAAATCAAGTTTCCGCTGCCAGAAGGGTAGCCTCTTTGCCAGTTCCAGATTCAAAGATTGCCCGCCATACCCTCCGTCAATCAGAATATAATGATTGGCCGGTGTCCGGATAAGGATAGACTCACCCTGGCTGACATTTAAGAAACTGACCTCTGCCTTACCTCGAACGGGCGCGATCAGAGTGGCTGTCCATATTAATATAGCTATGGGGGCTAAAGCGAACGTTACCGGTTTCCACGAAATTCTATCGAATAATGTTCTGGCGCGGGTTCCTATCCATCGGGCTAACTTACCTATAACACTTTCCCTGATTTTCCTATAAAAAGTCTTTAATCGTTCCCGGTAAGCAACAGTGAACGAAATACTCACTATGTGGGCGTAATAACCGATTACAAAGCTAACAGGAAGGGATTGTACCGGTATGGAGGCGGCGGGCAAGGCGGCAAACCCCTGTGATACCCACAAGAGATAGGATAAGGGAAGCCAAGCCACCCAGCCTGCTACCATACCCGGATTAGTAGAGACCAGTCCCAGCAATGCTGCTATCCCTGAAGTTATCATAATGGCTGGAAGGGCCGGCGCTGCCAGGATAGTAGCCGGTAGCCCTGCTAAAGACACCCGTCCAAAATCATAGGCGATAATGGGCCATGTGGCCACGATAGCCCCCAGGCTTACTGAGAGGCTTAACCCAACAGGGGTGGGTAAATGTATTTTCTGGGCCAATTTTTGAAAGTATGGTGTAAGATAAACGAGCCCGGCCATGGACAGGAAGCTAAGTTGAAAGGAGGTATCCCATATCATTTGAGGGCTGATCCCCACCATCACGGCAGCCGAAAAAACAAGTGCAGTAGGCGCGCTGCCCGGCCTGCCAATGTATTCGGCAATGAGAAACATACTGGCCATAATAGCTGCCCGGATTACCGGCGGCTGTCCTCCAACAAGTAAGGCATACAGCCAGACAATAACTAAAGCCACTATTATATACGTCGGACGCCGGCGTCCCAGCGCCCATACCGCCAGCCCCAGGATAATGCCCACGAGGATAGTTATATTCTGTCCGGAGATAGCCAGAAGATGAGTAGTGCCACTCTGAGCAAAAGCATTATTTATATCTCCGGGTATATCACCCCGGAAACCAAGCAGTATGCCGTTAGCCAGTGATGCCTGAGGTTCAGGAAGGGTACTGACAAGACTTTTAGCAAGCTGCTGTCTAAAAGAATAAATACCTCTCAGAAACCAGTTGCCATCGCCTGACCCTATTAATTCAACTCCAGGTTGATATACTATGGATGTAATCTCTTGCCGGGCCAGGTATGCACGGTAATCGAAACCGGGGAATTGGGGCGGGGTCTCTAATCTTCCTTGCACCCGCAATATGTCGCCGTATTGATAGGTTGCTAGTCTATCGGTCCGGAGCAGGACGAAGCCTGTTACTGGTTTCCACTCGCCGCTTAGCTTGACCTTATCCACCTGAATACGGACTTCTAATCCACGTTCCTTTAGCTCCGGGGGACTATTCACGGTCCCTAGAAACTCAACGTCTCCCTTCTCGTTATGGGCGGCGATGGACAGCTCTGGTTGAAGCGGTGTGGAGTTTGTGAAGCGTAAGCCGGCGGTTAGAAAGGCTATGATACTGAGACCAATAACCATCCAGACAGAGGGCGTCCATGTTGGCCCGGCGCTTTGCGGCTGATCTGGTTTGCGGGACTTGAATCCCCACCAGATTAACGCACCGGATATAAATATACCCGCCGACCAAACAGGCCAACCGAACCGTTGACCCAGGATAATGCCGGCGAGCCAGGCAAGGCTAAGAAATATGAGCACATTATTCCTTAAAGATATACTTAATATTTTTTATTTGGTACTCAAGACAAGCTAAATAATAGTGATTTCACCTTCACCCATTCGACAGGCTCAGGGCAAGCTCTTTTATCCTCTCCCCTCGAGGGCGAAGAGATTGGAAGCGCCTATTTTCATACGAATAACAATGTATTTTATTGACTGCTAGTTAACCGCTTCTGCGTATTACTCCCCCACGGTAATCAGGTGTTCTATCCTCTCGTAAATACGGCGGGTGATACCTGGCACCCTGGTAACATCTTCGGTAAAACGAAAAGGGCCGTATTGTTTGCGGTAATTAATAATAGCTTTAGCCAGGGTTTCTCCTATGCCTGGCAACGCCTCCAGAAGCCAAGTATCTGCCGTATTTATGTTGACTCTTTGAGGCAAAGAGGATTCATTTGTCCGGGGAATTCTCAGTTTAAACAGATTGGGGTCGGCCTGGTCGGTTGCGCCTCCGGCAGCTTTAACAAGGTCTTCAAGATGGTCGCTATCCCTGACATCGTATATACCGGGCGCGGCAACTGCGCCTTCGATGTATACCTGCCTGGTTGAAACTGGTGTGGAAGTGGGCAAAACGATTTCTACCGGCGGGCCTCGCCGGATATTAAAAGCCAGAAAGAATCCACCGACGGCAGACGCCAGTAAGAGAAACAGGGCTATGGGTAACCACCATTGCGCCTGCTTCCGAGGCATGAAGCTCCAGTTCTGGTTGATTACGGTTTTTTCTGGGGTAAAGTACCCCAGGTGATATTATCGGGTTCGCTAACCAGTTTTTTTTCTTTAGCCATATTCCGTATTTTGAGCAATGTGGAGTTTACATCCGGAGTCATTTTCACCCATTCCGGACCAGATGGAATCCAGTACGGGGAGTTAATCCGTACTATCTTAAGGTTTTTCAGGTGGAGATATATACCGAATTTGTCGTGTTGCAATTTATACCTGCATTCATACCTTTAATTTTCCCCACTACCTCCTGTATTACCTCATCAGGGGTAGAGGCGCCGGCTGTTACGCCTATACAACATTTTCCTGTAAACCATGAGTCCTGTAGTTCTTTAACGGTCTCCACTGAGTGAGTAGGCACCCCCCGGCCCTGGCAAATCTCGGCTAAGCGTCGGGTATTAGCGCTACCTTTGCCGCCTATCACAATCATAGCATCTACTGTGCCGGCTAGTTCGACGGCTGCTTCCTGCCGTTTTTGAGTGGCATCACATATTGTATTAATTATGCGTATTTCCATACCTGATGGCAAGAGCTCATCAATGATGCTTTTTACGAATTCCTTAAATGATTGAGGGTTCTGAGTTGTTTGAGAGAGAATGCCCAGGCGCCGCGGATATTTAGTAAACAGATTTTTTAATGACGGTTCCTTAGAAACCCTTCCACTGATTCCCGCCCATTCCAATACCCCTTTAACCTCAGGATGATCGGCGTCACCGAAGATAACGACCGAAAACCCGGCCTCGGCTAATCTTCTGGCTGCTTTTTGTTCCCGGTTTACCCAGGGGCAGGTTGTATCCACAATGTTTAAGGAACGGGATTTAAGCTCGCCTAAAACTCCGGGACCTACACCGTGGGTGGTAATGGCCACTGTGGAGCTTTTCAATTCGGCTATGCTGTTAACAGGGGAAATACCCTTTTGAGTCAATCCCTCAACCACCTGTTCGTTATGAACGATATGACCCAATGTCTGGAGTTTTCCATAGCGGCGGCTGGCTTCATCCAGCAGGCGAAGAGCGCGCCGGACTCCATAACAGAACCCCATCTCCCTTGCCAGTTTAACTTCCAAACTGGTCTCCCCTTAAAGCCGTTGGAGGAATTGGAGCTGTATTTGCGGTTGTCTGGAGGCTTTCTCCGTATACACCACGATAGTCACGAGGTAGAAGTTCGGCTATGTGTTTCATAATATAGGTGGTAAGGGAAGCGATTTCTTGCTTGCCTGGCTCGTTGGTTGAAATGGGAAGCGAAAAAGGCTGGCCAATGTTAACTGTCAACCTGGGGCGATGCAGCCACCAAAAAGGTCCCCTCATTTTCTCAGTGCCGTAAATACCAACGGGTAGAAGCTGGGAGCGGGATTCGCGCGCAATCATAACTACACCGGGTTTGCCTGTTTGTAAGCGTCCATTACGGCTCCTTGTACCTTCGGGATATATACCCAGTACTTTTCCATCCTTGAGCGCTTGATTGGCAATACGCAACGTAGCGCGGTCCACTGATCCCCGTTTTACTGGAAAAGCCCCATATGCTTTCATAATCCAACCTCCAGGGGGTCGAAATAACTCTTCCTTGGCCATAAATGTTATCCACCTGGGAAAACTTGAAGCTAATAGCGGGATGTCGGCGGTATTAAGGTGGTTGGAGACCAGAATAAGCGAACCGCTTCGGGGCACGTTCTCACATCCGTTTACTTTATGTCTGGTGAGGAGCGTGAAAAGCACTTTACAAAGTGTAATGGTAATATAATACAAAGCAGGCACGTATCTACCCCCACAGAAACCACTAACAAGTCTCGGAAGGTGACTTACCTAAAGCCAGAGCGCATATCTTATTGGCCACCTGTTCGGCTGAGAGGCCTTCTGTATCCAGTATATAGGCATCGGTGGCTGGTTTCAAAGGAGAGGCCTTGCGGTGGATGTCCATATCATCACGGCTCTGGAGATCTGATAAGACTTCTTCGAAATTTACTTTTGGGGACTGGTCTAAAAGCTCCTGATAGCGGCGTCGAGCCCGTTCCAGAGGAGAAGCGGCCAGAAATATCTTTAGCTCCGCCTGGGGCAGAACGACGGTGCCAATATCACGTCCGGCCATGACCAACCGGCCTTCAATAGCTATGCGTCGCTGGTGACGGACCAGGGATTCGCGGACTTCGGATACTTTTGATACCAGTGAAACAGACTTTTCCACAGGAGCGGTGCGAACCTGGTGGGTTACGTCCTTACCATCCATAAGAATATTATTTTGCCCGTTCTTTCCCGTTGTTGTTAGCTGGAAGGTAGTGTTAGCGCTCATACGGGATAGTGCAGCTTCGTCGTCAAAAGGGATTTTCTGCTCGATGGCTTTCCAGGTAAGCGCCCGGTACATCGTCCCGGTATCAACAAAACGGTAGCCAAGCCTGCTGGCTACCATTCTCCCTACAGTGCTTTTGCCTACAGCCACCGGGCCGTCTATAGCGATGAGCAGCGCCTTTTTGGCGCGCTGAAGGTCAGGCTGCGTCAAACTTACCTCAATAACAAATCAATGGTCTAATAGTGGGAAATGATCCTGAGTTATTATAGCGTAACAGAGGGGGAGAATTCAACCGATAGCCGGGCCTTTAAAGATAATCTAAAAAATGTTGATTATGAAGGCTATATGGGATATGTTAATCATATACATAGCCATAGTGGAGGGTTAGCATGCCGAACACAATAAAAAAGGCAAGGTATTTTTTAGACATTAAACCGGAACTCCGCAACAGGGTTAAAGCCCTCGCAGCTTTAAAGGGTAAAACCATGAAGGAGTGGCTGACTGAAGCAATAGTTGCAAAATTAGAAGATGAAATAGATACTGCTGAAGGTCTGGTATCCTTAGCCAATATTGAAGGCTCAATGTCTCTGGATGCTTATCTTGAATCGCGAAAGGACAGAAAGGTACAACCCAAGTAATCGCTGTACGTCTGTGAAGTGCCACAAACAAAGAATATAGTTATATGTGGCTACACCCGGTGGCATGCTGCCAAAGGAAGAACCATTAGATAAATGTATCGGATAGAACTAAGGCGAAAGGCTCAACGTTCTTTAGATAGGCTCCCTGAAACTGATTTCGACGCGGTTTTAAGTGCTGTAAAGGATTTGGCAAATACACCAAGTCCAAAAGGGGTTGAAAAAATAAAGAGTGCGGGCTTGTGGCGGATACGCCAGCGAGATTATAGAGTGATTTACAGTATTGACGACAAGCAACAACTTGTTATTGTAGTACGTATCGGGCATCGGCGAGAAGTAGACAGGTCAATTTGACCAGGATTTTAAGAAAACGAAAGTATCCGTCTGTTGCATAAGATTACTGGTAAAATCCTGGCATGAGAGGTGAAACAGGGAAGCTTAGTAAACTACACGTATTGGATATCAACCTTCGTTCGTTTGACATCCCACCACCACACGAATTCGCCCATTTTAATCTGCCGTTCACCCCTGCGGATAGCCCAGACAATTACGTGATAAAAACAGCGGTTGCTATCACGGTGGTCCAGAGTCCGCCTTTGTTGCCTTCCGCCGATTGAGAAAGATGGCTGGTCCTGAAAAATGTGCCGCTAGCCCGATATACCTTCTTGCGCTCGTCCCATGCCTGATCCGGGTCAAAGGGTATGCCCAGGGTTGAAGCAAGCATAGTTGCAGCCAGGTCTTCGGCATAGTCTCCAGCAATTTCTGCCGTTTGACCAAAAGCGTGATGCTCTGAAAGATAGCCGTAGTGCTTTTTGTTCTTCGGCGTGGCAACACCGATCGACGCGGATATCAGCCTGTTCGGCTCGTCGGTTTCATTCCTGGCCATCACGCAATAGACAATCTGCCCGTCTGCCAATTCCCGAATACCTTCATTTTGAGGCACAATCTTGCAGAGAGGCGGCAGGATACTGGATACGTTCACGAGATTAAATCGCTCGATGCCAGCGCTACGCAAGGCAAGCTCAAATGAAGAGAGCCTGTTCTTATCGACGCCGACGCCCTTGGTCAGGAACATCATCTTTGGTACAATCATCTATCCTCCTGAAATAATCCCTGCACAAACATGAGAATGTATGCCATTCCATGTATATGTATCTAGTGCTTCGTCTCCTTCTGCGGGAGTCCGCGCAACTGGCTGACCAAGGGTGGCAATTCAATGGTGACGGTTTCCCAAACAATATCCAAATTGACGTCGAGGTAGCCATGAATAGGCGGTTCCGCATTGGCAGAAAGCGGCTAGTAGGCTTTCTGAGATATCGACATGTTGATGTAGGCGACAAGGGGCCGTTAAGGTAGACACGCCTATTGAGTTGGATTTAATGTTTTGTCTAGTCATATCAGTGAGTGCCCCGTATATTCGACCCTTAAGGTCGCCAAAATTAGTATCTCTCCAGGCTATTGCTAGACTAATAGGAAACCCTGCGACCCAATCCTCCACCAATAACTCATTGTAACACGACTCAGGGTTTACCACTGAACAACATTGGTATGTTTGCCCTTTCATGCGCATGGCCTGCTGTCAAGGGCGTATCATCAAATGAAAAGGGGGGAGCATTTCTGCTCCCCCCTTCAGTTTCCTCTACTTTGCTTATACCATTAAGATTTAAGGAGCGGTAAAGTAAACTTGTACTTCGGTGAGATTGCTAATACCATGGCCCCCAGCGTCATAGGCATTACGCACAAAGAAATTTATTACGTAGTTATGACCGGAGACCAGATTTGAAGTGTCCAGAGAGTGAAGTTTTAGCAATTTTGGAGCCGGCTCAATAAATTGATTTTCAGAAGACCACGCGTAAAACGAGGCTGAGATATCATAGACACCAATCCAATAACCAAGAGCGGCAGAATCAAATTTGTTCGAATTGTTCCATCCATAATTAAAATCGAGGTCGCCAGGAACCAG
>JGI1356J14229_10004063_pt1 | contig 10986 bp, 9 predicted proteins | sample Subgrocontami58m_FD_14229 | JGI IMG/M metagenome (IMG submission 14229) | reverse complement strand
GTCTTTTTCATAAAAACCCCGCTTTTCTTCACCGTGGTCGTGGTATGCGCGGCAGTCCTGGAATCAATGGCTATGCCCGCATACAGCAGCGTTATGAAGGAGGTGTACCACGAAGACTATCGTGGGAAGGCCATGGGGTACGTGAGGTTCTTTTGCAATATGTCAACGGTGCTGGCGTCCTTTGCGGGAGGATACCTGCTGGATATGGGGAACGGAACTTTTTATAAATTCATTTTTCCCGCCGGCGCCGCCTGTGGAATGACGTCATCAATTCTTTTCAAAAAAATCAAGATCAGGCGTGAAACAAAGCTCGGCAAGGTCGAGCCGATGGCCGTTATTCTCCGTGAATTTAGCAAAAACAATCACCTGAAATATTTTACGCTGTCATTTTTTATTGCCGGATTCGGCTACCTTATCGGCGTCCCCCTGTACCCCCTTTTCCAGGTAGACGAACTCTCGCTGTCGAATACGACCATTGGATATTTGGGCTCGCTTATGGCGCTTTCGGGTTCGATATCATTCTTTTTCTGGGGTCACCTTATTGACCGGTACAAACCGTTACCTTTGTTGAAGGTCATCATGCCTATTGCCGTAACGATCCCCTTTTCCTATGCGGTTTCATCCGGTATATACCCGGTATTTTTTGCGTCTTTTGTCAGCGGCGTAATCATGAACGGGTGGGATTTATGCTGGTACAATCACATTATCCGGGAGGTCAGGAGGGAGCACACATCGGGTGTGTTTGGCATACAATATTCCCTTATTGGCATACGGGGGCTTACCGCTCCCTTCATCGGGACATTCTTGTATCAGCACACGGGCATACGTTTTACCCTGATGATCTCGGCGGGCGTTATCATGGCCGGCGGCGTACTGATGCAGTTTTGCAGGAAAAGCGCTGGCGCAGCGACTTTGCAATTGAACAGGAAGTAGTATCCGTGAATTTAAAGCTTATTCGGGGGTGGTAAAAAATGAAGCTTACAGAAAACCTCGTTACATTTCGCTTAAGATTAAAAAACATTCCAGGCACGCTGGGTAAAGCAATAACCGCCATTGGCAAATGTGGCGGCAGTATGGGCAACATCCAGATTATTAAGGCTGAAAGGGATTTTAAGATCAGAGATATTGCCGTTTACGTCAGCACCGACAAGCAGGTCAAAGATATATCTCAAGCCCTTTTGTCCCTTGGAAAAGAGACTACTGAAATAATCAGCATCAAGGACAAGGTATTTGAACTGCACGAGAAGGGAAAGATATTTTTAAACAATCGCATTAGCATTACGACCTTTGAAGACCTCTCGCGCGTTTACACCCCGGGCGTGGCCAAGGTGTGTATGGCCATTCATGAGCGGCCAGAGCTGGCGAAAGAGTATACGATCATCAAAAATACCGTTGCCGTTATTACCGACGGCACCGCTATTTTGGGATTGGGAGATATTGGCCCTGTGGCCGGGATGCCGGTTATGGAAGGCAAGGCCATGTTGTTTAAGGCATTTGGAGGCATTGACGCATTTCCAATCCTGCTAAACACGAAGGACGTGGATGAAATAGTCAAAACAGTTATAAACATCGCCCCTACTTTTGGCGGTATTAACCTGGAGGATATTTCTGCCCCCCGCTGTTTCGAGATTGAGAAGAGACTAAAAGCGGCGTTAAAGATACCCGTGTTTCACGACGACCAGCATGGAACGGCTGTGGTGTGTCTTGCCGGGCTCATTAACGCATTAAAAGTGGTTGGGAAGAAGATGGAGGACATTTCTGTTGTTATCAGCGGCGCAGGTGCAGCCGGGACGTCAATAGCTAAAATACTCCTCCACGCGGGTGCAAGGAACATCGTGGTGTGTGATACTGCCGGAACGATATACAGGGGCAGGAAAACCCACACAAATCCAGACAAAGACGCCCTGGCTGAGATCACGAATCCCCATAATGAAAAAGGCGCGATTGCAGATGCGATGAAGGGGAAGGATGTATTTATCGGCGTCTCTGGGCCAAATACCGTTACAAAAGAGATGGTAAAAACGATGAACGACGATTCAATCGTTTTTGCTATGGCGAATCCTACGCCGGAAGTGGAGCCTGACTCGATTGAGGGTATTGCCAGAATCATTGCCACCGGCAGGTCAGATTACCACAACCAGATAAACAACGTGCTTTGTTTCCCCGGCCTTTTCAGGGGGGCGTTGGATATTGGGGCAACGTTGATCAATGACGAGATGAATATGGCGGCGGCTTACGCCATTGCGAACACCATTGAAAGGGAACACCTTGCTGAGGATTACATCATTCCCAGTGTTTTCAATGAAAGGGTGCATAAAGACCTTGCACGGGCAGTCGCCGAAGCCGCCACGAAAACCGGCGCAGCCACGCGTCAATTATTTTAGTGGTACAGGAATATCTACGTTGTGTTTGTAGAGCGAAGAGGTTCTTCGCTCTACAGTTAAAGGTGTAGGTATTTCAAAGTTTTTGGTAGGAGTTGGCGATCGGGCGCATGTGCTCAGTTGTGCAGTGTTAATCGCCGTCGGGGGATGGATCGGACGGGTTCACCTTTGCTATGTTAACACACATTTCTAAATAACATTGTAATATGTTATTGAATGTTTTATACTCCGCATGAAATCTAAAGGAAAACAGCCCAAATAAACCAATTCCGGAGGTCGTTATGATACAAAGAAATTGTGTTGTTTTTACCGCATCAGCATTTCTTTTTCTGATAGTATTTTCCATTCCATCTTTGATAGCAAGCCCGGAAAACTCAAACAAACCGTCATTCAAAAACTCAAATCCGCAATCTGCAATCCAAAACTTGTCCTCGACTTCGACCGGGGATCCAAAATTGGACACGACGTCATTTGCCCAGAAAACAAAGAAACTCCAAATACCCTTTATAGCCAACAACGGACAGGTAGACGACCGTGTGAGATTCTATGCCAATACCTTTGGTGGAACGGTGTTCGTGACGAAAGACGGCGAGATTGTGTATGCATTGCCAAATAATAGTTCAGATGTAGAGACGCAATGCCTTGCGTCTTCAATGCATTCGCCCAATGGGATACACAATGAGGTTGGTATGTTGCATGATTATCATGTATCAGACATCATGCATCCAGCATCATGGATTGTGGGTAGTGGTAGTAAATCCGAATCCCAAGACCCTAAATCAACAAGTTTCAATTCCAAAAATCTGAAATCCTCAATCCAAAACTTGTCCCCGACTTCGATCGGGGAGCCAAAATCAGGAGTCGCCCTCCGTGAGGAATTTGTGGGTGCAAAGGTAAAGGCAATACAGGGCGAACAACCCTCTGTAACAAAGGTCAATTATTTTAAAGGCAGCGACCCTGAGAAATGGAAGGCCGATATTTCAACGTATGATATGGTTAATCTTGGAGAAATTTATAAGGGGATAGAATTAAAACTCAAGGCGTATGGGGATAACGTGGAAAAACTCTTCTGCGTGAAGCCAGGCGCAAGGCCAGACCAGATACAAGTACAACTCAACAGCGGAAAGTCGTTAATAATCAATGATGAAGGCCAGGCGCAACTCTAAGGCAAAAATATTGATTGCAAAAGAAGCATCTAAATAAATTGGAGTTTGTGGTTTAACGATCCGAATACCTTCCTTGGCGTGAATTCAGGGAAGGGTGTTTTTGTTGAATACGACACAGTTTAGTTTCTTATTGAAAAGGAGAAAGTAGGTCATGAGTAACAAATCGTTAGGCTTTTTGCATCACAGCTTTGGACTTTTTTGCTGCTTTGTAGTCCTGTTTTCAGTATCTGCATTTTTGTATCCTTCCAATGCGTATGCAGCTCCTCCAACAGTTACAACTAAGGATGCAACAAATGTGACGACCAGTTCGGCAACTCTGAACGGCACGGTGAATGCCAATGGATTGTCAACGTATGCATCGTTCAAATACGGAAAGACGAGTGGTTCTTTCGACAGTTTAACAACCGTACAAAGTGTAAGTGGGTCGAGCGACACGGCGGTAAGCAGCAGCATAAGTGGATTATCAGCGGGGACGACTTATTATTACACCCTGGTGGCGTCGAATAGCGCAGGATATACAACGGGAAGTGAAATGTCTTTTACCTCATCTACGGATAGTGTCCCTCCAACGGTTACAACCAAGGCGGCTACAAATGTGACGTCCAGTTCGGCAACTCTGAACGGCACGGTGAATGCCAATGGATTGTCAACGTTAGGAATTGAAAATAAATAACATTTACACATGCTATAGATTTTGATATATCTGTAATATGTCAAAAATGTCTTGGAATATCAGTGCTATTAAAGATTATTAAATCGGCCTTTGAAATAAGAGATATACCGGAACTCCACGATAAGTTGATTGCCGGGACAGCCCGCTACCTTAATTTGCCACTAATCACTAACGACCCTGTTATTCTACAAAGTAGTTTTGTCGAGTGTGTCAAATAAAATATAAAAGGCAAAGAACCGATGAAATAATTAGGGACATGACAGGAACGTGACAACCCCAGTAGACACCAATATATTCCTTGATATACTTATCCCCGATGAAAGTCATTACTTCAATTCAAAAAAGCTGCTTGATGAGCCTGTCGAAAGAGGACAACTAATCATAAGTGAGATTGTATATGCTGAACTTGCATCTCTGTTTTCATCGGAAAAGATTGTATTATTTGAAATGAATATAACAGATATAATGCTAACAATACCTTAATTCTCAAGGTAAAACAGGAAACCAGCCCACAATTGAGGACTTATAATTTTAATCTTTTTCACCTTTGCAAACCTGAACCCGCCCGTATTGGTAGGAGCCGTCTCCCGACGGCGATTGACGGTGCACGATAGCGCATAAGCGCCCGTTCGCCAACAGGAGTTGGCTCCTACCAAAAACATTGAAATTCCTATATTTTAAATTAGGCCTTCGGCGACTTTTATCTGTTTAATACGTAGGGCAAGGCTTTAGCCTTGCAACTGTCCGAACACGCACTAGGAATGGCAACCCTAAAGGGTCGCCCTACTTTGCGGGTTCAAGTTTGCAACTTGAACTTGGAGGTTTATGTATTTCTGGGCGTTGTGACTGTTCAACTGGGTTTCGTTTGTTCAAACTACAAGGTTCAGGTTGCAAACCTGAACCCGCCCGAGCCGTCTCCCGACGGCGATTGACGGTGCACGACAGCGCACAAGCGCCCGATCGCCAACAGGAGTTGGCTCCTACCAAAAACTTTGAAATTCCTGAACATTAAATTAGGCCTTCGGCAACTTTTTTGTTGATGTAGTGCGAAGAGGTTCTTCTCTCTACAGGTAATATGCGGTAATTTCCCTCTTGTTTAGGTGACAGCCTTGGCTAATTTGCGGGTGTCTGAATAATCTTTTTAGTAGATTTTTTCATGACTATTTCAATTTCCTTCGACTCTTCTTCAGATAGTGATATAGTTCGATTGGTATTTTTGTAGCCGGTCTTTTTTGCAAAAATTGTGTATGTATCAGCCTCTAAATCCGCAAACTCAAAGAATCCATCTGCATCTGAAGACGTGGTGTTCTTGTAATTCGTTTTTACTCCCTTTATACGTAATCTTACCGATTCTATCGGGTTGCCACGGATATTTACAACGTAGCCATAAATTTTAGCCTGTACGATTTCCTCCATGGTAACCGTTCCCATGTTCTTGATTTCATTTTCACCCAGGGTAACGTCTTCGCTCTGAGTCTGGTATCCCTCTTTTTCGTAAGTAAGCGTATATTTTCCCGCTGCGAGGTTTCTGAATTCATAATAACCATTTGTGTCCGTTTCGGCGCTGCTTGAATAGTTATTTCCTGCGATGGTTATCGTGACACCTCTTAGCTCGTTCTCATCCAGGTCGCTTACGAAACCGAAGATAACGCTGCTCCCACCCGGCGACGGTGTGATTGTGGGCGACGGGAGAGGTTGTATCGTAGGCGTTGGAATTGGCGGCAGTGTCGGCAACGCTGTTGGAGAAGGTTGCGCCGTCGGCGACGGTAACGGTAGAATTGTTGGCGAAGGTATCGGCAACGGTGACGGCAGCGGCGGTAACGTTGGCGAAGCTATGGGCGATGGTGACGGTATTGGTGAAGGAGTAGGTAACGGCGGCAATGTCGGTAAAGGCGGTAATGTAGGTATAGCGGTTGTGGTTGGCGTTGGTGCTGCTTCTAATTTTGTTCCCGTTTGGAAGAACAGGTGCGAGCCGCCTACATTTCTTTCGGCGAAAAAGAGGTCAAAATTGTATGTCTCACCTTTCGTAAGCCCTAAGTTGTCCAGATTAATCGAGGTTGAAATAGCTGCATGCACACCACCAAGGTCTACTACCAATGAATTATTGATAAAGACCCACAAATCATCATCACTCGTAAAACTGAAGCTTTCGCCTCCGACATAAGTAAATTGCGTATGCAGTTCGAAGGTAAAGTGATAGTTGTGGTCATTACCTTCGTTTCCGTTTAATTCATTATCTATAGGGAAAAAGAACGAGTTGTCGTAGGTATACATGCCACCTGATTCTGACTTGCCGTTATCGAGTGTTACGGTATACGATTTTGAAAGGTTGACGCCTTCAACGTCGTTGTACCATTGGGAAAAGGTTTCCTCGGACGTAATACAGTCAGCGCCACTGGGGCCAAACGTAGGTTTCTGGTCTGAACCAAGGGTAGAACCCACCAGTCCAGTTTTCAGGCCGCAGATGGTGGATGGTTGAAAGTCCGCAGGGTTTCCGGCGTTGAAATCCCTTATCGTGCCTGTAAGCTGTATTGAATCTGCGTTTGTTTCCGGTAATGCTGCAAAATGAAAAATTCCCAGGACGGCGCATAAGAATATGATGGTTGCGTGTAATTTATGAAGATTAAACATGACTGGCCTCCTTAGGTGTGTGGTGAGAGATTTGCTTTCGTCAGCAGAATTATGAAAACAGATTAAACTTCTTAAATTATTATGTCAAGACAAAAATTGAGCGGTAAAATTATTCAAGTAATAATGAAATGATTTCTCAGAGGTTAATTTCCGTTGATACCTCAGCCATGTCAATTATGGGGAGTTTTACAGACTTCTCGCCCAAAAGAGCATCTAGTACATCCTGTGGCGCGCTACGGTAATGCAGCACACCCTTTATCTTCAGCGGATACTTCGTGTTACCCGGTACACAAAAAACAAAGTGTTCTTCCTTTTGCCCTTTTGGCGGTATACGATTGTCAGATATGATATGTGTCGCCGCCCATACGTGAATTGTTGGTTTGCCTTTTTCATCCCCAAATACGGTATTGTATATGGTGCAGCCAGGATCAACTTTGCCCTTTTCATCCACAATTCCTTTTTGATGAATAATCTTGCCCTCTGCATCTGTGACGGAAATTTCAAGCCACATCTGGCGCATTTCTGTGAGGCCCGTGGGCAGATAATGTCCGCAGCCCGTATTTTTAATAGTTACCAGAAATTTTAGTAAGTCGTCTTTCTTAGATGCCGGGTCAATCAGTAATTCCATGGTTGCGGCATTTTTCAGCCTGTCAATCGCCATCTGGGGTTGCGCTTCAGAGTTCGGCGGCAGTGAGACCGTGCTGGCGCTTCCACCAACAAAATAGTGCGTCCAGATATGTGGGCGTTTTTTGCCGCCCATGAATTCCGGCGACGCAAAGCCCGGGTTGTCCGGCCTGTCCGTGCTGCCGGTGCAGGGGAAGCCGGGGCGCTGTCTCATGTGACAGTCCTGACAATGCACGGTTGTCTTAGGATCGGTAGTGTTGTAAGGCCCCTGGCGCCATTCAGTGTAAGTTTGTTCGATAGGGAGGTCATTGCCCGCGTGCGACACGTCATGGCAACCGCCGCAAAATTCAGAGCGGGTGTGCAGCTCAGAGTATTGATTCTTGTGGATAGTATCAGGAGAATCGCTAAACGGGCCGTATTTTATGCCGCCTTCCATAGCCTCCGCATTGCCGGGGCTTAATATGTAAGGCGCATTTCCGATCCCTGTGGTTGCCCTTACGGAATGGCAGAAATCGCAGATAACCCCCCCCTTCTCATCATCAGTAGGAAGGTTTGTATCTCCGCTGCTGTGTCCTATGGGAAAGTGGCAACGGACGCACGACTCTATATTTTTCTTTTGGGATTCGTCCGTAGCGGTACTCTTGCCCAGATTATAGACTGCCTGGAAAAGCGGGTTTCTCCAGGCATTTGCATGGGTGGAACCGCTCCACATCTTGAATATCTCCGGGTGGCATGCGCCGCAGGAAATAGGGCTGAAGAACTGACTTTTTTTTACTTCGCCCGGCACCGTGATAGCTTCATCCGTAATATTTGCCGGCCTCTTTCCTTGAGGAAGTTTCCACGTGGGTGACCAATCCCTGGGATCGCTTGCAAATGACATACTGCATGAAACATAAACCAGATTTAGTATCATAATAAGCACGTATTTCGAATATAAGCGCATAAATATTTACCAACCTCCTTGTTTGATTTGAAAAGCCGTGATCTTCGCACACCGATTAAGACATACATTTGCGGTCAGCATATAGGACGATAAACAACAAGCCGAATATACACAAAATATCCGTAAAAGTATAGTTTTTTTCCAATTGTTTCATGATGTTCGGCCTCAATTATTCACCCTAAACGCCTGTAGATTGAATACAAATAAAAAAGGGCACGCTTTTGCGTGCCCTTTCGTTGCTTTCTGCTGTTTAATTTGGAACGATGATGGATTCACCTTGCTTAATCCATCCCGCATGTACAGTGAGTTTGTTTACTTCTTTTTGTCCCGCAATGATTCAATTACCTCATCAACCAGACCATAGGTCTTCGCCTCATGAGATGACATGTAGAAATCACGGTCAACGTCCTCTTCGACGCGTTCTATAGGTTGTCCCGTGTGCTTTACCAGAATTTCATTCAGGCACTTCTTCATTCTTAATATTTCTTCTGCCTGAATGCTGATGTCTGTCGCAGTGCCCCTCATGCCTCCCCACGGCTGATGAAGCATGATGCGGGTGTGCGGCAAACCGTACCTCTTCCCTTTTGTTCCGCCAGCAAGAAGTATGGCCGCCATGCTGTATGCCTGACCTATGCAGAAGGTGGCGACGTCGCACTGTACAAACTGCATGGTATCATATATTGCCAGACCTGCCGTAATAGAGCCGCCCGGCGAATTAATGTAGATGCTGATTTCCTGATTTTTGTTTTCGTTCTGGAGGAATAATATCTGTGCGATAACCAAATTGGACAGGACGTCCTCAATTGCAGAGCCTATGAAGATAATACGGTCTTTGAGAAGTCTTGAAAATATGTCATAGTGTCGCTCGCCGTAGCCGGTCTTTTCCACTACATAAGGCACAAATAGATTGTTGTACGTCTTCATTGGTGTGGCGGCAGGAAATTCACCGTTTTCCAGATGAGATAGAAATTCTTTATACACAAAAACTCCTTTTATGGTTATTGCATCGTTTGCTTGATTCGGTATTTTCGAGTACGGTTACTCTATCTTGGCTTCCTTAAGCAATAAATTTACCACCTTGCTTTCACGCATCTCATTTCTCAGGTAAGACAGACTCCCCTGTCGTTCCAACTGCTTCCGCACGCGCGCCGTGTCGGTATTGTATGCGCGCGCAATATCGGCGATTCGTTGTTCGACATCATTTTCCGTAACAAATATTTTTTCTTTTTCAGCAATGTTATCCATGATAAGTGACGCCTTAAGTTCTCTCATGACAGATTCTGCCGATGCGTTTTTGATGTTTTCCGTCTGTTTCTGGATTTCATCTAAGGGCAACCCCCTCCTTAATAAATCCATCTGATGCTTGTATACCCTTTGTTCGGTATGATAACTCACATAATCCTGTGGTAGATCAAATTTTGTTTGATTCAGGAGCGTGTCGAGTATCTGATTCCTCAGGTCATCTTCCACCCAGTTCTTTTTGTCAACTTCAATCCGTTTACTGAGATTTGATTTCATGTCGTTCAAAGATTCGTAACCCAGCATCTTTGCGAAATCGTCATTTATTTCCGGCATTGCCAAGCGTTTGATTTCCTTTACCGCAAGTTTCAATTTCGCGTCTTTTCCACGGAATTCCTCTTTCTCAAACCGGTCTGACAGCTTCACTTCAATTTCGCACCCTTTGCCTGACTTTGTCCCAACAAGCTTTGCTGCCAAATCAGGTACCGGCGTATTAATCACGGTGACACCATCCTCTGCGACAACCTCAATATCATTGTCTTCAAGAACAACGTCTTTTCCTACCATAGCGGTGCAGTCGCAAATAACATGGTCTCCCTTTTGTACGATGCCATCTTTTACTATTGCTAACTGGGCTTTCCTCTGCCTCATACCCTGCAACGCCTTTTCCATATCTTCTTCCGTAACAGTTGCTGGCTTTTTCCTGAGATGCAATCCCTTGTACTGGCCAAGCTCAAATGTCGGCCAAACCTCAAGGGTCACATCGAAATTCATGGGTTGCCCGATCTCCAGCTTTATTTCGCCAAATTGCGGGTTTCCCACCGGATTGAGCTTGTGCTCTTCAAGCGCCTTTTGATAACACTCACTGACGACAGATTGCTTTACATCATCTTTTATTTGTGTCCCAAATCGCTTTTCAACCAGCTTTCTCGGCGCACGCCCCTTCCTGAAACCGGGCAGTTCAATAGTGTCGCACGCCTCAACGGTCTTTTTTTCTAATTCGCCTTCGATAGTTTCCTTTGGAATTTCAATTTTTAAAACTTTTCTGCAAGGACCAGCATCTGTAATCGTCACATTCATTTTATTAATATCCTGTAATACTATTTCTCTAAGGTAAAAAAATGGAGCGGGTGATGGGGTTCGAACCCACGACATTCACGTTGGCAACGTGACGCTCTACCACTGAGCTACACCCGCTTATTATTCAGCTAATTTCAATGCGAGGGGGGGGAATTGAACCCCCACGCCGTTAGGCACAAGATCCTAAATCTTGCGCGTCTGCCAGTTCCGCCACCCTCGCCTATTTTGGCAATTGATTACAATCAGGAA
>JGI1356J14229_10004042_pt1 | contig 11020 bp, 8 predicted proteins | sample Subgrocontami58m_FD_14229 | JGI IMG/M metagenome (IMG submission 14229) | reverse complement strand
CCGGCTCGACCGTAATAACCGCCACTTCCAGCGGCAAGAGCGGCGCCAGCTTGTTTACAATACTGCCCGATACAGTGGCCCCGGTGCTGACGGTTAACAACCCGGTTGACGGCCAGGTGTTAAGCACAACGGCCCTGACAGTATCCGGCAACGTGAATGACGTCAACGCCTCCGTGAGAATTGTGGTAAACGAAGGCGCTCCCGTAACCGTCGCTCCGGATAGCTCCGGCAACTTCAGCCAGACTGTAACAACGCTCGCTGTTAACAGCAATAACGTGGTTGTCCAGGCCGCTGACGGCGTCGGCAACACCGGGACGGCATCCACCAGGACGGTGGTAGTCGCCCCGCTTAAGCCCGCCATTACCATAAGTTCTCCCTCGGATGGGTACCTTACTAACAATCCAACCCTCAACGTGACCGGCACCGCTCCGGCCAATGTAGTAACAGCTACCATCAGGGTGAACAGCGCATCCCAGTCCCTTAGCATCGCCGGGAATGGGACTTTTAGCGTCAACGTTACACTGAGCGATGGCGACAATGTCATCGTGGTTAACGCCTATGCCGCCGGCCAGTCCGGAAACGAGAGTTACCTGGGCTCCTCTGGAGTCAGGACAGTAAGACTGGATAGGACTCCTCCGGCAGTGACTATCGGCGCTCCCGTTTCAGGCGCCGTCGTCAGCCTTGCCGGCGTGACAGTCTCGGGCGCCGTGGATGATCCCGCTGTGACCACCGCGGCGCTGACGCTGAACAGCGGCGCCGCTCAAATCATACCGGTGATTGGCGGTACTTTCAGCCAGAACGTCGCCCTCGCGAACGGAGACAACACAATCAGCGTCGTGGCCGCCGATAGGGCGGGTAACAGTTCAACTGCTTCACCGACAACGGTAACGCTCGATACGAGCAGACCGGGGGTGACCGTTACCTCGCCGGCCAACAATCTGCGCACCAATGTAGCCGCCCAGAACGTGACCGGTACCGTGGATGACCCCTTCATCACTTCAGTCACCCTTCTGGTCAACGGCGTATCTCAAACGGTAGCGGTAGCTCCGGGCGGCGCCTTCAATAAGACCGTAACGCTTGCCGCCGGCGCGAACACAATCGAGGTCAGGGCAACGAACGCCGCCGCTACCACTGGGACCTCCGGTGCCATCACCGTGACCCTCGATAGCGCCGCGCCCGTCATCACCATGAGTTTGAGCGACCCCGCCGATGCAGTACTGATCTCGGTAATCTCCAACGAAGCGCTTTCAGCGCCTCCCTCTGTGGTCGTCACTTCCGCCCTTACCATCGCCAACATCACGATGACCCGTGTTGGGCCAAACCAGTGGGATGGCGTCTACGGCAGCCTGACGTCACCGATAGCTACCGGGACCTACACCGTAACCGCCACCGGAATTGACACGGCGGGCAACCCCTCTTCCGAGACAGCCACATTTACCAAAAAGAGAATCAACGTTGACGGCGTCAATGCGACGGCTGTCACCACAGCCAACGCAAACACTACCTTAAGTGTAAAAACCAACGGTGCTGTCAATGATGCGACCATCTCGGTCTCCCAGGACTCCGTCAATCCTTCGGGGAACGTGTCTAATCCTGGTGGAGCGCCGCTGAGCGCGGGAGTTTTCCTTAACATCGTTGCTTCTCCGGCTCTGCGAAACGCCCTGAACCAGATAGAAATCAGGGTCAATTACAACCCCGCTGACCTCCCTTCCGGCACCGATGAGTCAACCTTAAGGTTGTATGTCTGGAGTGTGGATAAGGGCATCTGGGAGCTCGTGCCGGGCAGTGGAGTCAACGCCCCGCTGGACTACATATATGGAACCATCACCCACCTCAGTCAATTCGGCGGCTTTGGCACCGCGACGGTCCCAACCCCATCAACGCCGGCGCCGGGAGGCGGCGGAGACACTGGTGGCGGCGGCGGTGCAGTAGGCGGCGGAGGCGCGGCGGTTCCCGGCACACCGGTGAATCTCAGCGGCCTCAGCGGCACACTGACTGTTGACGCTTCCGGTATTTCCCAGAGCAGCGCCACACTGAGCAATGCCGCGGGCGACGTCACCATAGCTGTTCCTTTCGGCGCTAGCCTGAAGACGAATACCGGGAGTCCCCTTACCTCGCTTTCCGCCGGCACGCCGGCATCAGTTCCGCCGGCTCCTGCCGGGAACACCATCGTCATCGCCCGGGAGCTCGGACCGAACGGCGCCCAGTTCAACCCGGCCATCACCGTATCGTTCAAATACGACCCGGCCAAACTGCCCGCTGGAACCTCCGAGAACAACCTGACCCTGGCCTTCTGGAACGGCTCGGCATGGGAAACTCTCCCCGGCAGCAAGGTTGACACGACTGCAAAAACAGTCACCGCCCAGGTGACCCATTTCACGGTCTTTGGCATCATGGCTCAGCAACCCGCCCCCATAGCCCAGCCTGAGCCGCTGGTATCGGCTATAGACGCCGCCGACCAGACCGGGACTGACAGGGTGACTATTGCGAAGGCCGTCATTGACAAGGACGGCTGGGTTCAGCTGCATGCTGCGGTCGCCGGCAATCCCAACACCCTGGACCCGGCCAGCAACGTCGGCGTGACCTACATCAAGGCAGGAAGCTACACCAATGTGACCGTAGTCCTGACCCGGCAGCTTGCCAGTCAGAGGCTGTTTGCCATGCTGCATTATGACAACCCTGCCGATGGCGTCTATACCTTCAAGCCCGGCTCTCCTGAAGACCCGCCGGTGCAGAGCCAGGGTGCTGCAGTGGTGAAACCCTTCATGTTCACCCGCGCCGGTGAAGCCACGCCTGCGCCAGGGCCCACGCCTACCCCCTCTGTAACCCCGCGGCCTGCTACGCCTGCACCCGCGCCGGCTACTCCGCCTGCGGTGGTAACTCCGGCGCCCACACCCAGGCCGACGCCGACCCCTGCGGTGACTCCCGCGCCTACGCCGGCTCCTAAGCCCACTGGACCCAGTACCACTACGATCCTGCTGATAATCCTCGGCATAGTGGTCGTAATAGTTGTCATCTGGCTGCTCGCCCGCAAAAAGAAACCCGGCACTTAACGCTGTAGGGGCAATTCATGAATTGCCCCACCGCTTCGTGAGCATTTAAAGAGCCCCGACAAATGTCGGGGCTCTCTGTTTTGCGAGTCCGCCTGTGGCAGACGAAGCAATCTCCCGTAGGGGCAATTCATGAATTGCCCCCCTTGTCTTTTCAGCCTCTCTAATATAGAATTTCCTTATATGAAATCTTCTTTACTCCGGCTCCGCCTGATTCTCCCTGCTTTCCTTGCGCTTGTCCCTGTCCTGTTTATTCTCTCGCTCCCGACATCTGTCGGGGCGCAGGACGTGGTGGTGGAGGTATCCTTTGCGGGGACAGCCATGACCACCGAGGTCCCCCAGCTTACCAGCACCAGCGCCACAGTCATAGCTGCGCTCATACAAAACAGCCTGGACGCGGCTGACCAGTACGATGTCGTTAGCCCCCCATCTGCCACGGCAGCTTTCTATCTCCAGACTTCTTTCCTCGTCGGCACCGCGGCATATGTTCGGGATGCCCGCCCGCCCGGAGCTTCAAGCTCTTTTACTATGGCGTCTAGACTCATCGGAGGGCCGGCTACGGTGACCTTGACCTGGAACCTCTCCCGCCTGCCCGCCGGCTACTCCGCCCAGCTCACCGATGCGCAGGCCAATCAGGCCGTTGACCTCCGCGCCCAGCCCGCCTACTCATATCTCAGCCCCGCCAACACTTCCAGAAACCTCACAATTCTCCTGAAAGCCCCTGCCCCGTCTCCAACAGCCTCTCCCACACCCACCCCCACTCCATTCGTTTTCGCGCCCGCTCCAATTGAGCCCGCCAAACCCCTCCAGACCCCTCGCCAGACCCCCCGACCCGCGCCGGCCCCCAAACAGCCCGAGGAGTCTCAAGAATTACCCTCCGCCATCATTCTGGTCGTTTCCGTCATCGGGGCTGCCACGTATGTCTTCCTCAAACTCAAACAGCGTCCCGTCTGATTAGGCATCGCATCCTGCAAACCGAAAACAAGATTGACACCGCATAATCGAAGGCCCTATAATATTTCATATAATAAACCCCACCCCATAGGGTGTGGTTTGTCGGCATCACAAAGGATTGTAAGATGAGCAAGACTGACGTCTCCCAGCTCCATATCACTGGCATGACCTGCGCCTCCTGCGTGGAGAGAATCGAGAAGGCCGTGGGAGACATGCCCGGAGTCACCAGGGTCATCGTCAACCTGGCCTCGGAAAGCGCCAGGGTGGACTACGACCCCGGCACGACTCCCCTCGTTGAAATAAAGAAAACTATCCGCGAGCTCGGCTACGAGGTTGAGGAAAGGCTGGAAGGCCAGGCCGCCCTCGATAAAGAGAGAGAGGCGCGCCAGAGGGAGATTCGAAAACAGCTCACTAACATGCTCATAGCATGGCCCATAGGACTCATCGTCATGCTGGGCACCTTTCAGCCCTACTGGTTCTTCCCCGCTTTCATCCCGGCATGGATGAATAACAAGATATTCCTGTTCCTGGTGACGACTCCCATCGTCGTGGGACCCGGGCGGCAGTTCTTCATTCATTCCTGGAACGGCCTCAAGAGGGGCCTCACGGACATGAACCTCCTTTATGCCACCGGAATCGGGGCCTCATATTCCATAGCCGTCATAAATACCTTCTGGCCCAACGCCGGATTCGGAGGACGTGAGGCCACTTTCTACGAAGCCGCCGCCCTCCTCACGGCCTTCATAGTCCTGGGACGCTACCTCGAGGCCATAACAAGAGGCAGGACTTCCGAGTCCATTCGCCGCCTCATGAAGCTCCAGCCCAGGAGAGCCAGGGTGCTCAGAGATGGGACTGAGGTGGAAATTGCCGCGGAGGAAGTGCTGGTGGGAGACATCCTTCTGGTCCGCCCCGGTGAAAGCGTTACGGTGGACGGCGTAATACAGGAAGGCTATTCCGCCGTGGACCAGTCGATGATAACCGGGGAGAGCATGCCGGTGGAGAAGAAAGCCGGCGATGAGGTTATCGGCGGGACCCTCAATAAAACCGGCGCTTTCAAGTTCAGGGCAAGCAGAGTGGGCAAAGACACGGCCCTCTCCCAGATCATCAGGCTCGTGGAAGAGGCTCAGACCACCAAGGCCCCCATCCAGGCGCTGGCCGATAAGGTCGCGGGGCATTTCATACTTGGCGTGCATTTGCTGTCCCTGGTGGTCTTCCTTTTCTGGTTCTTTGTGGGTTATCAGCTATGGTTCAGCCCCGAGAGCCGCCTCATTCTCACTCCCTATCTACTCTCCGGCATGGGCATCTTCGGCTTCTCCCTCCTGGTATCCATGACCGTGCTCATAATCTCCTGCCCCTGCGCTGTAGGACTGGCCACTCCCAGCGCCGTAATGGCGGGAACCGGAAAGGGAGCGGAGCATGGAATTATCTTCAAGGGCGCCGACGCCCTGGAAGCCACAGCGAGACTGGATTCCATAATATTCGATAAGACAGGCACCCTGACTAGGGGAGAGCCTTCCGTAACCGACGTGGTTTCCATGGATGGCAAGGAGGAAGATGTCCTGAAGCTGGCCGCGGCCGTCGAGGTGAACTCCGAGCACCCCCTCGGCGAAGCCATCGTCAGGCAGGCCCGCGCCAGAGGCCTGAAAGTCAATGAGCCGGAGCATTTCGAAGCTATACCGGGCCAGGGAGTGGAGGCTGCGCTGAATGGCATGAAGCTGCTTCTCGGCAACCGGAAGCTCATGGAAAGCCGGAATATCGCCTTCGATAAAGTGCTCGATACGGCGGAAAGGCTGGAGAATGACGGAAAAACAGCAATGTTCCTTGCCGTGGATGGGCGTCCGGCAGGCATCATAGCTGTAGCGGATACTCTGAAGGAAACCTCGGGACAGGCTGTCAAAGAGCTAAACAGGATGGGAATCAAAGTAGCCATCCTGACCGGAGACAACCGCCGCACGGCCGCCGCCATCGCCCGAAAGCTCGGCGTCGAACGCGTGCTGGCCGAAGTGCTCCCGGGCGACAAGGCCAATGAGGTCAGGAAGCTCCAGGAAGAAGGTTACAAAGTAGCGATGGTTGGCGACGGCATAAACGATGCCCCGGCTCTGGCACAGGCGAATGTGGGCATCGCCATAGGCTCCGGAACGGACATCGCCAGGGAGACCGGACACGTTATCCTCATCAAGGATGACCTTATGGATGTTGTGGCCGCCATCCAGATTTCCAGGGAGACTCTGCGGCTCATTAAACAGAACCTGGGCTGGGCCTTCGGGTACAACACGGTGACCATACCGCTCGCCGCCGGCATTGCCTATCCATTCTTTGCCCAGCTGGTCAGCCCGGAGCTGGCGGCCCTGCTGATGGCGCTCAGCTCCCTGTCGGTAACCATGAACACCCTGCGGATGAGATGGTACATCCCGCAGATCAGACGCGTAGGGGCGCGGCGTGCCGTGCCCTCGTAATGTAGGGGCGGGTTTCGAACCCGCCCGCTGCATAAAGATGCGCCACTCTGTAGGGGCAATTCATGAATTGCCCTCGAACTAATGCGTTTGTATTAATTCTTGGGGCGCGGCGCTCTGTGGCCGCCTTTCGAAGCAATAAGTTGTGCACGACGTGCCGTGCAAGTAGCTGTCAGGCAATTTTTACATTATGATTTATCATTTTGATTTTTTATCTTTGATCTTTGATTTACTGTGATGGAGAACAATCTATGCCTAAACAACTTGTTTTGACCCTTTTGCTGCTTTCTGTCATCCTGCTGACAGCCTGCACGAATACCGGAAACCCAACCCCCGGCATTCCCCCGGCTGCGACAGTCGGTTCCACTCCTTCAACATCCCAACCCACTCAATCTTCCTCACGAACCCTCCCCATAGGTACCGTCAAAAGCCACAATGCCGGGAATGTGACCCTGGATGTCCGCTTGCAGGAAGTCAGGGAGGATTCGATACTGTTCAAAGTTGCCATGAACACCCACAGTGTGGACCTGGACCCGTATGACCTGTCGTCATCATCGTACTTGAGCGACGATAAAGATAATAAATACAGCCCACTTGGCTGGAAGAGCGCGCCCGGCCGGCATCACCGCGAAGGAGACCTTGTTTTTCCCCTTCCGCCCTCTGTCTCGGCGGGAGAGACCGCGTACATAGACCTGGTGATAGAGAACGTAGCCATACCTCGCCGCGTACTCACCTGGGAGCTGAAGTAAATGAAAAACCAAATATCAAAATGCAAAAACATCCCCCGCTTGCGCAGGACTCCGGCCCGAGCGGCACTCTTTGAGTTTTGATTTATCATTTTGATTTTTTATCTTTAATCTTTGATTTACTATGAAAAGGCACATCTTTATCGGCCTCGCCGCCGCCCTGCTCCTGCTCCTGGTCTATTCGGGCATTATCACGCTCCTTCAGGGAGTGGAACATATCCTGGTACAGGCCCGCCAGCTATGGTACTGGATTCTGGCGCTGGCAGCGGGCTTCGGCATCCAGGCAGCCCTGTTCTCCGTTATCAGGCAGGGTATCCGCGAGAGGAAGGCAAAAAGCCCCGGGAGCACGGCTGCTGTTGCCGCCTCCGGAGGAGTCTCTACCGGCTCCATGATTGCCTGCTGCGCCCACCACATCAGCGATGTCCTGCCACTTCTGGGAATCTCCGCCGCCGCCATTTTTGTGGTCAAATACCAGCTCGCTTTCATCATCGCCGGCGTGCTTTCAAATATTGTGGGCATAACCATCATGCTCGATAATATCCAGCATTGCGGCTTGTCCGCCAGATTGTACAAACTGAGTTTGAACCTGGGCCGCGTCAAGAAGGTTACCATCCTTTCCTCCCTGGTGATCCTCGCGGCGACATTCGCCATTCTGGCTATTGACTCATAAATCCTGCGCTTTGCATTTTTGATTTTTTATCTTTGATTTTTGATTTTTGAACGTGGTGTTAAAACCAAAGGAGCATTGCTGTGAAATCTAGCGCGTCGCTCTTGAGCGCCCTCATCTATATCTCCATATCTGTCATTGCCTCGGGGGTATTCTTCATCTTCACTCTCTCCGGAGACTATACCTGGGTCACCCGGATAGGAGGCACGGCCTGGGTCTTCCTCCTGGCAATGATCGTCCTCATGCCGACCGTAATCCCCCGGGTGAAGAAAAGGATGGGGGGCAAATAAAGACAATCCTTCTAATACAAGAGTATTAAATAACGTTGCATCGTAGTTGCCAACGAAGCCGTAGGGGCAATTCATGAATTGCCCTGGAATTAATGCGTTTGTATTAGGTCAAAACCACAATCAAAAAGCTAAGCCTCAGCTGCCTGACACTGCCGGCAAAGTTTTGACTTCTCAGCTGTGGTTTTGACTTTTAATATTTGATTTACTAATGGTCTCATAATTGAATGGCTATCCGACACGTAAGCGATAAGTCCGTCCTGTAATGAGACCATTAGTAATATCTATCAGGGTTGCGTATTCTTGATGAAATTCACCAGCGCCTTTATATCATTGTCCGATAGGTCGGAGAAGGCCGCCATGGCCGTGCCGGGACGCCCGTTCTTTATGGTATTGGCATAGACGTCATCGGCCGAAGTGAGGGTGGCGGGAGTCAGAGCCGGCCCCACGACGCCTTCTCGCTTGGCTCCATGGCACGGCGAACAACGCTCACTGAAGAACTGCGCCACCGGTTTCCCCTGCACGGTGGTTGGCGCCGCTGCGGGAGGAGCGGTAGCCGCAGGTGTGGTAGCGGACGGGGCCGGAGTACCCCCTCCACAGGCGGCAAGAGCTAACACCCCGGCCGAGATAGCAAATACAGAAACTTTGACAAAACCACTTCTTTTCAATTACTTTCCTTTCACGCAAAATTACCAACTGGCTAACACGCCCGTTTAAGTCCATTATATTTACGCGCCCCCGGAAAATCAATAGGTTCCCCCGTATCCTGTATCCTGTATCCTGTATCCTGTCTACTTCCTGCTCTCTTCCCCAAGGGGGTAACGTCCCACTTATGTTACAATATGCGCCATGAGAAGACTCGGTATCCGTATCGTTTTCCTTTTCTCTGTGCTTTCTCTTCTCTTTAGTCCGTTTCTGGGACTCCGGCCTTATTCCCCGGCTCACGCCGCGGGAATAGAATGGGACCTGAAAATATTCGCGCAGAAGATAATAGATGGAGATCTTCAGAGGGATGCCGTTTCAGCGGCAATTGCGCCTGGTTCCGTCTCTGAGTTCGACCCTTTTGACCGGCAGCACCCGGCTTTCCCGGATAGGGCCAGATTCGTTGACATTTATTTCGAGGACTCCGGCGGCGCTCGCTATGAAGTTGATGCCAGAGGGGCCCAGTCAGGCAACACCTGGTCCCTCAAGGTCCTCACCTTCGGCGTCGGCGGGGTCGTCACCCTTTCCTGGGACCTTACCAACCTGCCGGCCAACGCCACCCTGCGCCTCACCGACCCCGCGAACAACCAGACCATAGACCTCCGCGCCCAGACCAGCTACGTATTCGCCGCCGTCGCGAATTCTACCACCTCGTTCTCGCTGTCCATAGCAGTCCCGGTCTATCCTCCCAGGATTTCAATCATCGGGTTACCCGGCGGACAGACCATACGCGGGCTTCTTGAAATCAGGGTTTCCATAGACTCCAACGTCAACGGTCTCACGTTATCCTCGGTGACTTTTGAAATTAGCAATAGCGGAGGAGCGGAATGGATCAGGATCGGAGTTGATGAGGATGGAAGCAACGGCTGGCAGTTCTTCTGGAATTCCAGGGAGGCGCCGGATGGAAACAACTATCGTATCCGGGCCGGCGCAAGCGCCGGAGGCCTGGTAAGCTACGCCCTCAGCGGCGCCTTCGCCATAGTTAACACACCCCCTCCCACTCCAGCACCTACCCCCACGCCGGCTCCAACTCCCACACCTGCACCCACACCGACGCCCACGCCCACCCCGACGCCGGTTCCCACTCCCACTCCACGACCCACTCCCCGACCGCGCCCATCGCCCACTGTGTCCAGAGTCACCCCGTCGCCATCACCTACACCCGTTCCCACCCCCACTCCCACGCCGGCTCCGCCGCCCGGCCTTGTCAGGGTCAGCCTTCAGGACAATATCGATATTTCGGGAGTCCTGCGGAGCGACCTGAAGATAACCTCTTCCGATGGCCGCCTCAGCCTTGTCCTCAAACGGTCCGTTCAGGCGCTGGACAGCAAAGGCAATGCCCTTTCCCGCATTGAAGTCTATCCGGCGGTCAACCCCGTGCTGGTGCCGCCTTCGGAGAGTACCCTGGTCGGTCCAAGCTATGAGCTGCTGCCTTCCGGCGCCACGTTTCAACCCTCCGTAATAGTGGAGATGACGTATTCGCCGTCCGAGCTGGACAATCTCAGCGAAAGCGGCCTCTCCCTGGCCGCGTACCAACCGGGTGAAGGATGGGTTCTTCTGGACAGCCGGGTGGACAAAAAGAACAGGACTGTCTCCGCCGGTGTAGCCCATTTCACCCAGTTCTCCATAATCGGCAGGAGCTCTTCCTTCGCTCCCATACCATGGCTCTCGTATCTGCTTTATGTCTGGATTGGGGTTTCCACCATCAGCCTCATTGCCATCCTCTACGTCTACCGCAAAAAGAAATCCCACCCCAAAGGGTAGCCCGGGTTGTCATTCTGAGCCCATCACTCCCTGTCATCCTGAGCCCATCACTCCCTGTCATCCTGAGCCCATCACTCCCTGTCATTCTGAGCGCAGCGAAGAATCTCGTAGTGCCCTGGGTGTCCGGGTTGTCATTCTGAGCGCCTCACCTCCTGTCATCCTTAACCCTTTACTTCCTGTCATTCTGTCCGACTTTGTCGGACTCTCGTCGAAGACTCTCGGAACGGAGCATAGCGGAGAGCGTAGCGAAGAATCTCGTAGTGCCCTGGGTGTCCGGGTTGTCATTCTGAGCGCCTCACGTCCTGTCATCCTTAACCCTTTACTTCCTGTCATTCTGTCCGACTTTGTCGGACTCTCGTCGAAGACTCTCGGAACGGAGCATAGCGGAGAGCGTAGC
>JGI1356J14229_10004039_pt1 | contig 11023 bp, 10 predicted proteins | sample Subgrocontami58m_FD_14229 | JGI IMG/M metagenome (IMG submission 14229) | reverse complement strand
CCCACCACATTGCCAACCGTCTGGCCAACGCCGGCGTTGCCGAAGCGTCCGCCGATCCAGTTGCCAACCCGGCCCCCGACCGCGCCGAGCGCATCGCCGATGAAGCCCTGCGGAACGAAAACCGGCTCCGCCTCGAACGGCAGGAAGCGCTGAGCAAGACCGCCCACCGTGCCGCCGATCGTCTGGCCGAGGCCAGCGTTGCCAAAGCGCCCGCCGATGAAGCCGCCAAGCGGCGCCCCGATCGCGCCAAGCGCATCGCCGACAAATCCCTGCGGCGCGAAACCAGGCGCGGCCGTTTGCGGGACATAATACGTTCCAGCGTAGGCCTGCTGCGGACCAGCGTCGAACGGCAGCAAGCCGCCGAGCACGCCGCCCGCGATGTTCCCGATCTGCCGACCGAGATTCTGGTTGCCCAGGGCGCGGCCAAGCGCGCCGCCGCCCAATCCGCCCAGCGCGCTGCCGAGCGCGCCGCCAATGAAGCCTTGCGGCGCAAACATCTGATCGGCAACCATGCCCATCGGCGCGACCGAAGGCGCTGTCCCATTGTAAGCGACTTGCATATCTGATCCTCCCAAAGGGTCAAAGAAATCTGCGTCGCTCAAATGCATGTCGCATTTGCTCATCGACGCAGAGCAAACGATAGGTCCTTTGGGAAGCCCAACATATGTATCGTTGGGCACAGTTGAGGATACATGCGCGGCGAACGCCGCGCGCCAAACAAAATCGATAAAGCGTGGCGTCGTCGAACAAGCGCTACTGCGACTCTTGCAGGTTGCGGCGCGCGATATGCGCGCCCGCGGCGCTCAAGAACGCGTTTCTAATCGTGAAGAAATTTCATGCCGGCGCGATGACGGCTGCTGATTGCCATTGGCGACCGCCTGTCGCCGTTCGCATGGCGTCCTCGGCGTCCACGGCGTCATCGCGTCAACACGCGAGACCACAATCTGGGGCGCCAGATGAACGGGGAGGTTCGCCGGAACGATATCTGCGCGGAGCGGCTAAGCCGCGCGAGACGCCTTGCGCTCGAAGAACAGCGCCTGGCTGATCGTCGCCTTGACCGTATCGACCTTGTAGGGCTTGCTGATCAGAAACGCCGGCTCGGGCCGCTCGCCGGTCAACAGGCGTTCGGGAAATGCAGTTATGAAAATCACTGGCGCGTCGAAACTTTCGAGCATTTCGTTGACGGCGTTCAGACCAGAACTGCCGTCGGCGAGCTGAATGTCCGCGAGAATCAGCCCTGGCCGCTTGCGCGCCGCGAGCTCCACGGCCTCCTGATGGGTGCGGGCGACGCCAATGATACGATGGCCCAGATCGCGCGCGATGAACTCGATGTCCTGCGCAATGAGCGATTCATCCTCGATGATGAGCACGTCCGTCGCGACGCGTTCGGCGATTTCCCGGCCGGCCTCCGTTACGAGCGCTTCGACCTCGTCTTCGGTCGCGCCCAGTATGGCGGCGGCGTCAGCGACCGAAAACCCTTCGACCGTGCGCAGCAAAAAGGCCTGTCGCGACCGCGGCGTCAGCAAGCTGATATTCCGCTGTGCTGCGGATATCTCGTCATCGGGCGCCGCTTCGGTGTTCAGCCGGATCGACGACCACGACGTCATGAAGAGGTGGTAAAGCCCGACTTTGGGCGACATATTCGCTGGAAACGCATCCGGATCCGCCACCAACGCCTCGAGCGTGGCGACGACGTAAGCGTCGCCGCTCTTTTGCGAGCCGCAGAGCGCCCTCGCAAAACGGCGGAGGTAAGGCAGATGCACCGCAATTTCCCGGGAGAGGTTCATGTCTTCATCCTATGGCGTCGAACGCCCAAGTCAATTCAAGCGCCGGTTGATATTTCGCAATGTTCCTTGCTTGCAATTGCGGAACAATTAGTGTTCTTACGCGTTCCAACAAGGGAGGTCGTCGCTCGGCCGCCCCGGGTAGAGGCGGCCAGTCTCGGGGCGAACTCGGGGTCGAGAATGAGCCAACGCGAAAATCCTCACGACGACGATGACCCCTCCCGCGACGCGGAACCGAACTTGAATAATAAGGCTGGAGGTCGGGAGGAGGCGGATGCCTGCCAGGATGCCGACGGCTGCCAAGCGGACGGCGTTGCGCTAGATCCAAAGGTTCAAGCTCAGCTCGGGCGAGTATTTCGCGCCTATTGCGACGATCTGATTCACCAACCCATTCCAGACAAATTCACTGTGCTGCTGGCCAAGCTGGAAGCTAAACAGCGCGAAAAGAAATGAGCGACGAGGCCTTCGGAGATCAGATGGTGGCGCAGATGCCCTATCTGCGCGCCTTCGCCATTTCGCTTTGCGGATCACACAGCCTCGCCGACGACCTGGTCCAGGACACTCTGGTCAAGGCCTGGTCGCACGCCGACTCCTTTCAGCCAAACACCAATCTGCGCGCCTGGCTCGTGACCATTCTGCGCAACACCTATTTTTCCAGCTATCGGAAACGCTCGCGCGAAGTGCAGGACAGCGACAATCTTCTGGCCCAGCAGATCCCCGTGAAAGGCGGTCAGGAGTCGGCCCTCACGCTTACGGACGTTCAGGCGGCTCTGGATAAGCTCGCCCCCGAACACAAGGAAATTCTGTTGCTGATCGGGATCACCGAGCTCTCCTACGATGAAGCGGCGGAGATTTGCGGCGTCGCCATTGGCACGGTCAAGAGCCGGTTGAACCGCGCGCGCGCCAAGCTTGCCGAGCATCTGGGCCTGCTCACGCCAAGCGACATTGACACCGATCCCACCGTATCGGACCTCGCAGCGCGCCGACCCTCCCGCGCGGTTTGACAGGCCAAGACTTCACATGGGATGCGCGACCGAGAATTCGCGCTATCTGACGGTTACGCCCTGCAGGGTCCAGAGAATTTGGCAGCGTAATGACGCAAGGCCGTGACGGTCACTCAGCCCGGCGGTCGCCGCTCGTGTCGGCGACGGCCAAAGCGGATGCGCGGGCGCAAGGGGTCGCCGCCCTGCGGGCTGCGCTGACGCTCTTCCTCGCAATGACGTCCGCCGCCCGCGCCGCGGAGAGCCCGGCAGACATGGCCGAGGCCTGGCGCCTGGCTGTTGGCGCGCTCGCAGTCGCGCTGGCGATGACGCTTGCGGTGATTTTCTGGCTGGTGAGACAACGCCGGGAGGCGCAACGGGCGCAACATGAACTCGCCGAATTGAGTCTGGCCGTGGAAGCGCGCGGCGCCTCGCATTGGAGCGACACCGGAGTTCCCGAGGTCGATGCGATCGCGCATAGCCTTCAGGACATGGACGAGCGCCTGCGCGAAAAGCGCAAGAGGGTGTCCGAGCTGAACGATTTACTGATGAAAAGCTCGACGATCGTCAGCCGCGCCGGGGCAAATCTGCAACTGCGCGCGCTGCTTGACGCCGTGCCGGTCGGAATCCTCATCGCCGAAGCCCCAAGCGGACGAATCGTCGAGGGCAATCACGTCATTGAAGCGATCCTGCGGCGTCCTGTTCGCTACTCGGAAAACACCCAGGCCTATTCCGAATGGAACGCCATTCATCAGGACGGCCACCCGGTCGCGAATCACGAATATCCGCTCGCGCGCGCCCTTGCCGGGGAGAACCATCCGCAGCTCGAGTGCAAGATCGAGCGCGGCGACGGCGCCTACATCTGGATTAACATCGTCGGCGCGCCGATCCGCGACGACAAGGGCGCCGTTATCGGCGCGATCGTCGCCATTACCGACATCGACGACATCAAGAACACGGAGATGCACAATCAGATGATGAATCGCGAGCTGCATCACCGGGTGAACAATTCACTGGCGATGATCCAGGGAATCGCCAATATTACGGCGCGCACGGCGCAGGACTTTTCGAGCTTTCAGCAAGGCTTTTCTCACCGCGTGCAATGTCTGAGCCGCATCTCCACGCTGCTCGTGCAGACCTCTTGGGAACGAACGCCGCTCAAAGACCTGCTCATGATCGCGCTGTCTTGTGGCAGCCACGACTACGCCAACCGCATCTCACTGTCGGGCGAAGACGTGGAATTGCGCTCAGCGGTCGCCTCCGCCTTGGGTCTGACCATCAACGAACTGCTCGCCAACGCCGAGCAGCACGGAGCGCTGTCCGATGACGACGGCCGAATCGCGATCAGCTGGCGGATCGATCGTGATGAGGATCGTCCGCGTCTCATCTTGAATTGGACGGAGACGGGGGGGCCAAAGGTCGAAAACCCCGAGCAAACGGGAGTCGGGCATTTTCTGATCACCAATGTGCTCGCGCGCCAGATGGGCGGCGACGTCAGGCTCTCGTATCGCACCGAAGGCCTGCAAGCCGAATTGTCCGCCGAAATTTAAGAAACGGTCCTCCGCGCGTTTCGTCATACGGCTTGCTGCGGCGTCACCCGCAGGGCGGTGACGCGATTCCTGATCTTGCGCATCACCTCGAAACGGAAGCCGTGATAGGTGAACACCTGTCCCGCTTCCGGAATCGCCCCCGCCTCGTGGATCACCAGTCCCGCGATCGTTGTCGCCTCCTCATCGGGCAGATCCCACGCCATGACGCGATTGAGATCGCGCACCGGCACGGCGCCGTCGACCAGCACCGACCCGTCAGGCTGCGGACGCACGCCCTGTACCGCGAGATCATGTTCATCGCGTATATCGCCGACGATCTCTTCGAGAATGTCTTCAAGCGTGACGAGTCCCATCCCCTCGCCATATTCGTCGACGACCAAGGCGAAATGCGTCTTGCGCTTGAGGAAGGCTTCAAGCTGATCCTCGAGCGTCGTCGCCTCGGGCACGAACCATGGCGCGAACATCACCTCGTCGACATTGACTTTCGAAGCGTCGCCGCCTGCGGCGTTCAGCGCCCGCAGCATGTCCTTCGAATGAAGGACGCCGACGAAATTATCCGGTCGCTCGCGCCAAAGCGGCATGCGGGTGAAGGGCGACGACAGCACCTCGCGCACAATCTGGGCCGCTGGCAGATCCGCGTCGATCGTGCGCATTTTGGTGCGGTGGATCATGACGTCCGAAACATGCAGCACCTGCAAATCGAGGACGCCGCCGAACATGTCGCGCGCGGCGCGCTCGACATTGCCCTCGTCATGCAGAATATCGACGGCGCTCTTTAGTTCGTCATAGGGCGAGCGGACCGTTCGGCCATGGCCGACCTCGACGCCCGCCAACGCGAGCACCGTGCGCACGATATATTCGACGCCCGCGAGGAGCGGCCCGACGACTCGCACGAAGGGCGCAATAAACTTCGCGACGCGCAGCGACGTTTCGTCGGGATGGTTGATCGCCAGCGTTTTCGGCAGAACCTCGGCGAAGACAAGCAGCAGCACGGTCATGATGACGGTCGCATATACCGCCCCATTGTCGCCCGCGACGACGACCAGCACGCTCGTGGTGAAAGCGGAGCCGCCGATGTTGACGAGGGTGCCGCCAAGCAACAGCGCGGCGATCATGCGGTTGCGCTGGCGCAGCAGCCGATTGACGGCGGCGGCGCGCTTATCGCCCTCTTTTTCAAGCGAGTGCATCCGGGCATGCGACGCGGCGGTGAGCGCCGTCTCCGATCCGGCAAAGACCGCGGACAGGAACACGCAAACGATGACGATGCCAACCGCAGTCCATATGTCGACCTGCGGCGCGCCGGATTCGAGCCCATGCATGGCGCTATGTCCGCTTTAGCTCGTCTTTGAGAAAGCCAAGCACCTCATTGGCGTCGACGGATTTTGCAATGAACGCCTGGCCGATGCCGCGCAAGAGAATGAACGTCAGCGCGCCGCGCTCGACCTTCTTGTCCTGATACATGGCGTCGAGAATGGCCTGGGCGTCGTCGCGCCAACCCGGAATGTCGTTGATCTTCGTCGGCAGACCGACGCCCTTCAGATGGCGTTCGACGCGCTCCGCCGCCGCCTCGGCGCACAGACCGCGGCGCACGGAGAAGCGCGCGGCGCAAGCCATGCCGATCGCAACGCCCTCGCCGTGAACCAGGCGGGCGCTGTCGTAACCGGTCAGGCGCTCCAAGGCGTGGCCGAATGTGTGGCCGAAGTTGAGCAGCGCCCGTTCGCCCTGCTCCGTTTCGTCGCGTGCGACGATCGTCGCCTTGGTCTCGCAGCTCACCGCGACGGCGCAAATCTGTTCCGCCTGACTATGGAACACCGCGTCCGAGTCGGCGTCGAGCCAATCGAAGAACCGGGCGTCGCCGATCAGGCCATATTTCACGACTTCGGCGTAGCCGGCGCGGAACTCGCGCAGCGGCAATGTCCGCAGCGTGTCGACGTCGGCGAGAACCAGCGCAGGCTGGTGAAAGGCGCCGATCAGATTCTTGCCGTGACGCGAATTGATCCCCGTCTTGCCGCCGACCGAAGAATCGACCTGCGACAGCAACGTCGTCGGAATTTGCACGAAGCGCGAGCCGCGCCGCACGCTCGCGGCGACGAATCCGGCGAGATCGCCGACGACGCCGCCGCCCAGCGCGACGATCAGATCGCGCCGTTCGATCCTCGCGGCCAGCACATCGTCGCAGACGCGGCCATAAACCGAAAGCGATTTTGAAGCCTCGCCAGGCGGAACGATGATGGTCGTCGCACGCAGGCCGGCGTCCTTCAGACTCTGCTCAACGGTCGGAAGATGCAGTCGCGCGACATTCTCGTCCGTGATGATGGCGCATGCGGCTCCGGGCGCGATCTCCACAATATAATCGCCGGCGCGCTGCAGCAGCCCGTCGCCGATGATAATGTCGTAGGCGCGTCCGCCCAGCGCGACCCGGACAATTTCCTGGCGGCGGGCGTCGCCTTCCGCGCGCGCGGGATACAGATGCGTCATGGCCTTGGCGAAACCTCTGCTTTGCGCCCGCTGTCGCAAGTCTTCCAACATCGGCAAGCCTGCAGCGAGAACGGCGAGCGTATCATCCACCATCGCATCCTGCGGAATTTCGCGCGACTCGACGCGAAGATCGGCGAGTTCGTATAGGGGGCGTCGCGCCTCCAGCAACTGGCGCAGCGTCTCCTCCGGATCCTCCGTTTGCAGCAGGGGACGATCGTTCTTGCGGCGCACGCGCTTCAGCAGGGTCTTCAGATCGGCGTCAAGCCACACCGAGACGCCCCGTTCGGCGATACGATCGCGCGTGCGGGGGTCGAGAAACGCGCCGCCGCCGGTGGCGAGCACGACCGGGCCGCCGTTCAGCAGGCGCATGATGACGCGCCTCTCGCCGTCGCGAAAATAGCGCTCGCCATATTTGGCGAAAATCTCGGGAATGGACATGCCGGCCGCCGCGGCGACGATCTCGGCGTCCGCGTCGACGAAGGGAAGGCCGAGCCGCCCGGCGAGCCTCTGGCCGATGGCGCTCTTGCCGGAGCCCATCATGCCGACAAGCACGATGGCCCTGCCGTTCAGGGCGGCGCGCACGGCCAAAGCGCGCTCGTCATTCAGCGCTTGCGGAGCTGGAAGGACGACGCCGAAGTGTTGCGGTCGAGTCATTGGCGCAAATCTAACCCGCGCAGCGCGGAATTTCATCCACGCCGCCGAGGGCGCGCGAAAGATACGCGATCATGAAGGCGGGCAGGCGCGGGTCGGCAAGCGCCGTCAAGCTCGAAACCATATGCGCGTCCGCGAGTTCGGGCGCGCTTTCGGTCGCGATAAAGGCTCTCACCCTGGCGAGGAGGGCGTGCGACGGCGCGTCGAAATCCAGCCTCTTGATACAGGCGACATGCTGGCGATCGAATATCGCCGTCCAGCCGGCCGACGCATGCGCGTCCGAGGCGGCGAGGCCCGTCTCTTCGGCGAGTTCGCGCACGAGACTGCCGGCGAGATCGACACGGCCGTCCGAGACGACGTCGGAAGGGTCGGGGGTGCCGCAGGGAAAATAGAGCTGGCCGGCGAATGAGTGGCTTGGCCCCATTTCTCCCAGCAGATAGGCGCCGTCGCATGCGCGCGCAGCCGGCATTGAGAAGCAGTTGTAGATGGTTTGGTCCGGCCAGCCGAAATCGCGCCAGGCGAGAAAAGTGGAGAAGCGCGTCTTGAAGAACGCCATGCGCAAGATGTGCGCGCCATCTTCGCCCTTCGTCCGCTCGACGCGGCAGGCGAGCAGCACCGCGCCGTCGTAGAGCGCCGGATTGGCGCGTCGACGCTCCTCCCAATGGCGCTCGATGTCGGCGGCGCGCTCCTCAACGAAGCCCCAGCGATGATCGACACAGCGACACTCGAGGCGATCAATCTCCGCGATTTCGATGGTCACAGGCGGGCCGCTCCTTGGCCGCAACGGCGCGCCAAGCCGTCACATCTGGACTGGACACGATTGCGCGCAATAAATGCCCAATTTCGGCTGGACTGACTGATCCGCATCGAACACGTCACGGCGCTTCGTCACGCCTGCATCTGCAAAAGCGCCATGCTGTCGCGAAATTCGACGATCTCGACGATGCGGCCGTCTTCGAAGCGCACGAAATCGGCAAGCTGAACCTGACCGCGACGGCCGGTGCCACGATGGCGCCATTCAACGATTCGACGCGCAGCGGCGGCGCCGCCGTCGACGATGACCTCGGGCATCGCGAATCCGAGTTGCTCGAATTCGACCTCGATGCTGCCCACGATATTGATCAGCGCCTCGATGCCGCGATGTCGCCCGGCGTGCGAAATCGTCGTGCGGTCGCCAACGAATTCGCACACGACGTCGGGCGAACACAGCTCACGGATCAGCGCGATGTCGGGGCCGCGGGAGAAACTGCCCATGGCGGTCAGTCGGCGCGCCATTTCATCGCGCGCCAGTCCCGGGCTGCGGGGATTGAGAATGTCGTCGAGGCTTTGCGGCAAGAAATCGACGCCGCGCGCAACGCAACGTTGATCCCGGAACTCGTACATTTCCGAAACGAGTCCGTTCCGCCAGCGCAGAAAATGCGCCATATCCATGCGGTGGATGTGGCCGGTGGCGCGGTGACGCCAACTGCTGATCCATCGCACCACCGTATTGTCGCCTTCGACGAGAACCGCGAGAATTTCGGCGTCGAGCGGTTCATAATCGATATCGACGCGACGCAAATGCGCGCGCAGCGCATCGCGCCCGCGCCATTGTCCCGGGGGAAGCACGCCAAGTCGCGAGCAGCTGTAGTTCAACTCGACGTCTTCGACGAAATGTTCGACCAATGTCGAGACGTCGTACGTCATGCGGCTCCGTACAATCTCATGTACGCGCCGACGCGTTTCGCTCTCCATAAGCTGGCTCGACCGCCCGCCCGGCCCGTGCATTCATCCCCCGCTATGGCGATGCGCGATGCGCCGACTGCGCCTCGGCAACGCCCAAACCCGAATGCGCGTTCGCCTTTTTGGGATCATTATGCGCTAATTGCGGTCCTTGTCGACCAACTTATTCTTCCCGATCCAGGGCATCATGCCGCGCAGGCGAAGGCCGACGTCTTCGATCGGATGCGCATTATTTCGCGCGCGAGTGGCCTTAAAGGAGGTCTGGCCGACTTTATTCTCCAGCATCCAGTCGCGCGTGAATTTGCCCGATTGAATATCGTCAAGCACACGCTTCATCTCGGCCTTGGTGTCCTTGGTGATGATGCGCGGACCGGTGACATATTCGCCATACTCGGCCGTGTTCGACACCGAATAGTTCATATTGGCGATGCCGCCTTCATAGATGAGGTCGACGATCAGCTTCACTTCATGAAGACATTCGAAATACGCCATCTCCGGCGCATAGCCGGCCTCGACCAGAGTTTCGAATCCGGCGCGGATCAATTCCACGAGGCCGCCGCAGAGCACGACCTGCTCGCCGAAAAGATCCGTTTCGCATTCTTCGCGAAAGGTCGTTTCGATGATGCCGGCGCGGCCGCCGCCGATCGCCGCAGCATAAGACAGCGCGATCTGCTTGGCGTTGCCGGAAGCGTCCTGATGCACCGCGATCAGGCAGGGCACGCCGCCGCCCTTGAGATATTCGCCGCGCACCGTGTGGCCCGGGCCTTTCGGCGCGATCATGGCGACGTCGATATCCTTGCGCGGCTCGATCAGATTGAAATGGATGTTGAGGCCATGGGCGAAGAGCAGCAGCGCGCCCGGCTTCAGGTTCGGCGCCATCTCATTGGCGTAGATCTCGCCCTGCAGCTCGTCGGGCGTCAGCATCATGATGACGTCCGCCCATTTGGAGGCCTCGGCCACCGTCATGACCTTGAGGCCAGCGCCTTCCGCCTTGGTGGCCGAGGCGGAGCCGGGGCGCAGCGCGACCGCGACTTCCGCGACGCCGGACTCCTTGAGATTGAGCGCATGCGCGAAGCCCTGGCTGCCGTAGCCGACGATGGCGACTTTCTTGCCTTTGATCAGATTGATGTCGGCGTCCCGATCGTAATAAACGCGCATGTGCTCTGCTTCCTTGATGTGCGTGCGCTCTTGGGGGAACGGCGCGCCCCGCGCCGTCGAATTCGCTGGCGGGCTCCTTCTACGCGGGCCGCCCGGCAAGGTCAAAATTCTCGCGCCTTAGATCGGATCTGGCCCGCGCGAGATGGCGGCGACGCCTGTGCGGGAGACCTCGACGAGCCCGATCGGACGCATCAGGTCGATGAATTCATCAATCTTGTGCGGTTTGCCGGTCAATTCGAAAATGAAGCTCTCCGTGGTCGCATCGACGATGCGGGCGCGAAAGGCTTCGGCGAGCTGTAGCGCGAAGGTGCGGTGGTCGCCGCGACCTTTGACTTTGACCATGGCGAGTTCGCGTTCGAGCGAGCGCATCGACATGGTGAGGTCGGTCACTTGATGCACGGGGACGAGTCGCTCGAGCTGGTGATGGATCTGGTCGATCGTCTCCGGCGCGCCGGAGGTCAATATGGTGATGCGCGAGAGATGTTCGGCGTGGGCGACTTCGGCGACCGTGAGGCTCTCGATATTGTAGCCGCGGCCGGAAAACAGGCCGACGACGCGCGCCAAGACGCCCGGCTCATTGTCGACGAGCACGGAGAGCGTATGCGACTCGACCTTGGAGTTTGTCGTCGCGGCGGCGTAGGGCGATGGCGGAGAAGCGGGAGCGTTCATTTCGATCCTTCGGCAATCGGCAGATCGGCGG
>JGI1356J14229_10004037_pt1 | contig 11026 bp, 11 predicted proteins | sample Subgrocontami58m_FD_14229 | JGI IMG/M metagenome (IMG submission 14229) | reverse complement strand
CCCGCCAGCGAATCCCTGCTATGCGATGAAGAAGACCGACTAGCGGCTCGCTGCGATGCCTGCTCTTCGGATGTCGGGTGACTTCCAGCCACTGGCCCAGGAGACATCCGGTTTCAGGCTGCCAAGTTTCCCCAGGTGGAACTTCGCTTGGATGCGGCTCCGGGAGAATGCGACATACTTTGACATGGTCCTGACATACTGCTGTCGCGCAGACCTGCCATTCATCCACCTCCACAAGATGTAGGTCCCAGGAACATGCGGATTGCCTTATCGTTGTCGATCGCCGCCATCTCGCTGGTGCTCCCGGCGGCGGGCGTATTCGCCGCTGCTGGCCCGTCCGGACACGGGCATGGAGGCGCAACTTCCGAGGTTCTCGGCGCACCAGCGCCGCGCGGTCAGGGCAGGCCGATCCCGATCGTGATGACGGATTACGCCTACAGCGCGAAAACGGTCACCGTGAAAACCGGCGAGACAATCCGCTTCGTGATCACGAACAAGGGCACGCTGCTGCACGAGTTCAACATCAATACCGCCGCGGAACATGCCGAGCATCGGCCGATGATGGCGATGATGATGGAGCATGGGATGATCACGCCGGAGAAAGTGATCAGCCTGACGATGACAATGCCCGACGGTAGCAAGATGACGCATACCGAACCGAATTCCGTACTGGTCGAACCCGGTAAGAGTGCCGAGATTTCGTGGAAGTTCACCACTGCCGGGGAACTGCAGATTGGCTGCAACATTCCCGGCCATACCGAAAGCGGGATGGTTGCCAGCCTGAAGGTCGTGCCGCGTTGACTGCGTGAAGGCTTGCCTTCCCCACCATGGAGATGAGGATGCACCGCCGCGATTTTTTCAGCATCGCCGCCGCCGGCGGCATGGCGGGGGCAGGATTGGCTTATCCCGGCCGCCGAACCTTTGCCTCTTCGTCCCGGACATTCGATCTCGGTGTCGAGGCGACACACATCACCGTTGATGGCACAGCGTCCGCTGCTCTGGCCATTGGCGGATCGGTGCCCGGCCCGGTGATGCGCTGGCGGGAAGGCGAGGAGGTGGTGATACGCGTCACCAACAGGCTCAGCGAACCGACCTCGATTCACTGGCACGGCCTGCTGCTCGCGGGCGTAATGGATGGCGCTCCCGGGTTCAACGGTTTCGTCCCGATTAACCCCGGCGGGACCTACACGTATCGCTTTGTTCTGCGCCAGGCCGGCACTTATTGGTATCACAGCCATTCCGGCGGCCAGGAACAGGCCGGCATGTATGGCGCGATCGTTATCGAGCCTGCGGGCGGCGAGAAAATTCCCGTTGATCGAGACTACGTCGTGGTGCTGTCGGATCATACCGCGGAGGACCCCGATGCGATCCTGCGCAGACTCAAGGCGAATTCCGAGATCTACGTGAGGGCACCGCGCACAATCTTGGATTTCTTTCGTGATGCCGCCCGGGACGGCCTGGGTGCGACGATCGAGGACCGCAAAATGTGGGGCGACATGCGCATGTCGCCGACCGATCTGTCCGATGTAAGCGGCTATCAGTTTCTGATGAACGGCAGGGGACCCGAGGACAATTGGACGGGACTGTTCAAGCCTGGTGAACGGGTACGATTGCGCTTCATCAATGCTTCGGCCATGACGTTCTTCGACGTGCGGATTCCCGACCTGAAGATGACGGTGGTCGCCGCCGACGGCCAGGACGTCATTCCGGTCCCTGTGGACGAATTCCGCTTCGGTATCGGCGAGACCTACGATGTCCTCGTCAGTCCACGGGCCGACCGTGCCTTCACCGTGATGGCGGAGCCAATTGACCGTTCAGGCTATGTGCGCGGAACGCTGGCCCCGCGAGAGGGCATGCAGGCCGCAATTCCAAAGCTGCGCCCGCGTGCCTTACTGACGATGGCCGATATGGGAGCGATGGAGGGGATGGATCACGGCTCGATGCCCGGCATGGATCACTCCAAGATGGCGGGTGCGGCGGGGCCGATGGCCGGGATGGATCATTCCAAAATGACCGGCATGGGCGGCTCGATGGCGGGAATGGATCATTCAAAGATGCCGGGCATGGGTGCAACCACTAGCATGCCAACGGCGGGTGCTAACGGCGCGCCGCTACTCGGCTGGGCGTCTGCCGGCACGCTGCCTGGCCAAAAGGCCCTACGGTATGAAGACCTAAAAAGTCAGACGATCAATAAGGACTCCAGGGCGCCAACGCAGGAACTAAAAGTCGAATTGAACGGTGAGATGAGCCGCTACAATTGGACCCTTAACGGGATGCGCTTCGATCAGGCAACACCGATCCGTGTCAGGTATGGCGAACGCGTGCGCATCCGGTTTGTCAACACCACCATGATGGCGCATCCGATGCACCTGCACGGTATGTTCGTCGAACTGGAAAATGGGCAAACAAACCGCATGCCGCGCAAGCACGTCGTGGTAGTGAAACCAGGTAGTGAAGCATCAGCGGTGCTGACCGCGGATGAGCCGGGGGACTGGCCATTCCACTGCCACCTTCTATTTCATATGAACGCCGGCATGATGACGCGGTTTATCGTGGAACCTCGCCAGCGCTCGGCCATGCTATGATGAAGCTACCGATCTTGATCGCATCGCTTGCTACTCTGGCGGTAGCCGGACCGGCATTTGGACAACATGCGCATCCAGTGGCCGATTCGACGCCGGCAGCGCCCGCGGCAGGTGCCGCCGGAGAGCACGAATCAGCCCCGCTCTATTGGTTCTTTCGCTTCAACAGGCTCGACTATGGTGCCAGTCAATTGGGTGGACGCGGCTCCTGGGACATTGACGCTCGAATTGGTACCGATGAACATCGCCTGTTTCTGACATCGGAGGGCGAGTATGTCCGGGGCAAGGGCGAGCACGCCGAAATACAACTTTTCTACTCAAGACCCATCACCGAATTTTTTGACCTCCAGGTGGGCGCCCGGCAGCGTTTCATCCCGGTGGGTCGTAGCTACCTAGCGATCGGCATTTGGGGAACATTGCCGTGGTTTGTTGAAACCGAAGCGACGCTGTATATCAGCAACAAAGGACAGCCGTCGGCGCGGGTAAAGGCAGAGGTCGAACTGGCATGGACGGGCAATATCATTTCTCGCCCACGGATCGAACTGAATGCTTACGGGTCAGATGATCCCCAGGTGGGCACATACACCGGCGTGGGCTCAATGACGCTGGCGCTCAATACACGCTATCAACTCACACCCAGGGTGGCACCTTATGTGGAGATCGGTTGGGATAAGGCACTCGGCCGTAGTGGCACCGTCGCCCGGCAGACCGGTGAGCGGACCGAGAACGCCTATGCGGTCGTCGGCGTGAGGCTCCTGTATTAACGGATGATAACCACGATGAGCCATTCCGATGAAGGCGACGATCACGGTGCAATGATAACCCGAGTCGGCTTGTCGCCCGACGCGGTGATTCTGGTGGTCGAGGACGATACCGAGACGCGCACCCTGATCGATCGATTCCTAAGAGAGAACGGGTTTCGCGTGATCCCGGCTCGCAATGGTCGTGATATGTGGGACGCGATTGACAATGCGACGGTCGATCTTGTCCTGCTTGATATCATGCTTCCGGGAACTTCCGGGCTTGACCTCTGCCGTGCCTTGCGACTGCGTAGCAAAGTCCCCGTGATCATGCTGTCCGCTCGTGGTTCGGAGAGCGACCGGGTACTTGGCCTTGAGCTTGGGGCTGACGATTTCATTGTCAAACCCTTTAGTCGGCCGGAATTATTGGCGCGGATCCGTGCCGTGCTGCGGCGGACCGCAGACGCATTGGACCTCGTCAGGTTCGGCGGTAGCCAAAAGATCTGTTTTGACGACAGGATATTGGATACCACTCGCCGGGAACTGACCGCAGCAGACGGGGCAGTGATCGACCTGTCAGCCGCGGAATACGACCTCCTGCTTGCTTTCATCGAACATCCGATGCGAATCTTGACACGTGACCAGTTACTGGAGCTATCACGGCACCGATCCGGCACTGTATTTGATCGCAGCGTCGATGTGCTGGTAGGGCGATTGAGGCGGAAGATCGAACGCGAAGACAGCGATCGGCCCTTGATCAAGACGCTACGTGGTGCGGGTTATATGTTCACCGCCAGTCCACGGCGCCTTTAGTATGATGATGTTTCCACGCGCCCTGACCGGCCGCACCGTCTTGGTGTTACTGGTGGCTGTTACATCGGTTCATGTCGGGAGCATGTTAGTTTACGAGCGTGGGCTAAATCATATTGTCGCACCCTCGCGAGACGGTGATACTAGGGAGAGGCTGGAAGCCGCCCGAAATGTGCTCTCAAAGCAATCATTGACAGACAGGCCGATGATGGCGGCGCTGTTGTCCTCCGAGAATTTTCAACTCATATGGAGCCCGGACAGCTCCGGAGGCGGACAACCCTCTGCGACCGCAGGCGATCTTCGCCCGGGCCCTGCCGAAGCAGAAGGGATCGCACTGCTCGACGATATGACGGAGTTAAAATACAGGGTGCTGCCGACCACCCACTACGGACACGCTTCACACGCGACGTTGTTGTCCACCACAGTCATGGTGTTAGGAGTAATCTTCGTTGCCGTGCTGACAGTGCGCGGCATCGTCGCTCCGCTGCGCCGTCTTGCCAGGGCAGCCGACCTAATCGGTCACTCGACTGATTTAACCCCGATTGCCGAACAGGGTCCGCTCGAGGTGCGACTGGTCGCCAGGGCGTTCAACGCGATGCAAGAGCGCATTAGACGGTTGGTCATGGATAGGACGCTGGCCCTGGCGGCAGTATCGCATGATCTACGCACGCCGATTACCCGATTGCGTTTGCGGGCAGGCTTTATCGCGGACAACGATATCCAGTCCCAAATCGATCGCGATCTCGACGAGATGGCGACAATGCTGGCCTCGACGCTCGCCTATCTGAGCGGGCAGGAAGACGCTGAGATTCCGCGTCCAACCGATTTGCCAGCCATGCTAGAAACTCTGGTTGATGCTGAGACGGATCTGGGACATGTCGCCTCGTATGAAGGTCCCGCTCACTTGACGATCACCGCGCGGGCTCAGTCACTCAAGCGGGCTTTTGCCAATCTGATCACGAACGCCGTCATTTATGGGGGCAGCGCGCGGGTCCGATTGCGGTTCGACGAGAATGGTGCTGTCGTAACGATCGACGACGATGGCCCGGGGATCCCGGACAAAGATATCAGCCGGGTGTTCGATCCTTTTGTTCGGCTGGAGCCTTCCCGCAATCGCGGTACGGGCGGGGTTGGACTTGGTCTGACGATCGCCCTCCGTGCGGTGACAAATGAAGGAGGCTCGCTCGTGCTCACGAACAACGTTGGTGGCGGGCTGACCTCCCGCGTCGAACTACCCGCGAGCGCGTTAGCCAGGAGTGAGCCTCAAGGGAGACAGAAGAAGGATGGCCCCGATCACGAGACGCCTTGTGTTCATGGCTACGGCAGTGGGTTGGCTGTCGGAAGCGCGCTCGGCAATGATGAAAAGCACGTATAAGACACCCGGATGCGAATGCTGCGGCGGCTGGGAAAGCCTTATGCGTGGCGCGGGCTTTACTTTCGCCCGACACCCAAACAACCAACCGGAGGGGGGACTGATATAGATCAATGACCCGCTACAACAGCCACGCTAGCAATAACCGTCACGAGTTTAAGATTGGAAACAGAATGAAAAACATCCTAAGATCGACCCTAGCGGCAGGCGCGCTTGTCGCGCTGATCGCGAGTTCAACACCAACTTATGCGCAGGGTGAGTTTGGGCCACCTTCATACCCTACATTCGTTGGACGTGACCCCGGGATGGGGCCAAAGTGCCCGCCCATGAGCTATCATGTCGTGGCGAAAACCAAAAATCAGTTGGAAGGAATGGCATATACGTCTGGGGGAGACGGGATGGAAATATATACATTAGCCGGGACACTCGGCGCTGATGGTAAGGTCAGCATGGACCTCAAGCCGGTAGGGGTTGGCACACCCGCAAAAGTTGAGGGCGTGTACAAGAACAGCATGCTCATGCTCAAGAAGGCGGGCGGGCTCTGCCATGTCGACGACTTCATGATGATGCCGGTGGTAGTACCCCAGCCCGTGGCCCCTTCGCAAGGGTAGCCGAATCCTGTGAGACCTGAGCTCGTGTCAACGACTCGTGCTCAGGTCTCTCTGGCCACCAGGTGCCCATCCAGGAAAAACGAAGCATCTGAATTTGACCCCGCGGATGTACACGTGCTACCTTAGAAACCCCTGTTGAGAGGTTCGCCCCTGACGGGAAGAGGGATAAATCCAGGAAGAGTTATGTTAATTGGTGCCTTGTTGCGGCTTCCGGCACCGAACGATGGCGGCATTTCTGGAAATGCCCTCAAGACACTCCCTTCCATCAACGATACCGAGGTTACGCAGATGAATATGAGACTGAGAGGATTACTTATTGCCGCCTGTTTGATCGCGGGTACGAGCGCTTCCGCTAGTGCACAAAGCACATGCGGTGCTGCTATTGAAAAAACAAAGAGCGACTGGCGAGCAATCCACCTACAACCAGCGAGTAAGCCGGGTGCTATGTCGCAAGGTGTGGACGGCCACAAGCATATCCAGGCCGCTGTCGACTCGATGACATCTCATATGTCTATCGCGACGGAGTTCTGCAAAGGCGGTAAAGATCATGAGGCGATGCTCCACCTTGATGTCGTACGTGCATTTCTGAACCTGCCGGAGGTCCAGCATCCCACGGATCATCGGTTTTTGCTCGATAATAAGGCTAAGTAGTCACGTGGCGGCATTGCATTCCGTGAAGTAGATCAACGATCTATCGGCGTTGTCTACAATAGAGTCCGGCCCCGGTCAGGATGTCGTCTTCGGGAAAGGGTGCATCCAAAACGGAAATCGTGGTCTGCCTGGTCAACAGCGAGATTGACGCCTACGGCCTGGATCGCCGCTACATGCCAACAAGACCCACGGGCAAATGAGGGCGTCCACCCGCTGCAGGCCGCCCGCGGGGAACAACAGAGCGTACGGCCATCCCGACCGCCACCAGGCGGGAAGCATGGCATACCTGAAGGAACTTGCTATGACCGACCCATGGATCATGACCAAGTCTACTCTTACAATTTCCGCATTGCTGCTGGGTCTGTGCAGTCAATCGGCTTTCGCTGGAAGGGATGCTGGGCAAGCTTGGCAGCTTGCCCAGGCGCAAACAGCTCCCGCGCAGTCACCACCATCACCGCAGGGCAGCGGAATGCAAGGTGGAGCGATGGGCGGCATGCGGCACGGTGACAGTCCCGGACAAGCCATGCCGATGCAACCCCAAGGCGGAATGCAAGGTGGCGCGATGGGCGGCATGCGGCATGGTGACAGTGCTGGACAGGCCATGCCAATGCAACCTCAAGCGGGCGGAACGCAAGGTGGGGCGGCCGGCGGCACGCAGCAGAAGTGACAATGCCGGACGGACTATGCGGGGAAAACGCCGGGGAGACGGACTGATGGTTGCCGAACGGATGATGCAAATGAGGCGCACATTCGTCGGCCCGTTCCCAGCCCACAACGGTGGGTCTTGATCACCGCCATGGCTTTCCTCGTAACAGCAGAACCGGCGCGTGCCAGCTTTCTTGACGGCGATTCTCGAAGCGTGGAGGGGGCAATCCCCGTCAAGGCCGTATTTTGGCATTGGCATTGGCAGTCCTAAATCGAACCCCTCTAGAGTGTGCCCGCCGCCCTTTTTCAGGGAGAGTTTGCGAAGCCGTGTCGTTTCCGTAAATACTACAGGTACGGCAATAATAATCCAATATCATAATAGTAAACGCCTGTTCAGGTCGCGATCAGCGAACCGGCGTTGTGAGGATAATGGATGAATGAATTTCAATTGCAGCGGCTCGGGCTGGTGATGGAACCAGAGCCGGGCAATCCGCTGGAGGCCGAAGGCGTCCTGAACCCAGCCGCGGTGCGTGGCCCTGACGGTGAGCTGTACCTCTTTCCACGGCTGGTGGCGCGCGGAAACCACTCGCGCATCGGTATAGCGCGGGTCAGGTTTAACGAGGCAGGCGATCCGGCTGGAGTCGAGCGGCTCGGTATCGCGCTGGAGCCTGAAGCCGACTACGAGCGACGTCGGGACGGTACCGGCGGCTGCGAGGATCCACGTGTTACGTTTGTCGAACCGCTCCGACACTATGTCATGACATACACCGCGCATTCACCGGATGGCCCACGAATCGCACTGGCGATATCGGAAGACCTTTTCCATTGGATGCGCCTGGGCCTGGCTACCTTCCAGCCATACGAGGACATCGAGTTCGCGGGCGTGGACAACAAGGACGCCAGCGTCTTCCCTGTGGCAATTCTGGATCCATCGGGGCAGCCGTCAATGGCCATCCTCCATCGGCCGCTCTTTCCCGGAACCCGCCCAGAGGAAACGGCTTGCCTGCCCGTGCACCGCCTGGTGGATCTTCATCACGAAAGCATCTGGATCTCCTATTGCTCGATGGCCATGGCAAGCTGTGAGCCGTTGCACCTCTGTCATTACGGCTTGCATGACCGGCTGGCCAGCCCGGTGGCATCCTGGGAACGACTCAAGATCGGGGGCGGTACTCCACCCATCCTGACCCGGCTTGGTTGGCTAACCATTTACCACGGCGTCAGCGAGCTTTCGGTAATGCCGGGTTCCGCGCGCGAATTGTGTTACTCGGCTGGGGTGTTAGTACTTTCAGAGATATTTCCTCACATTATCCGCTATCGCTCGCGCGAGCCCGTGCTCACACCGGAGTTGCCGCAGGAGCGTCAAGGGGTCGTGGCCAACGTCGTGTTTCCCACCGGCATCGATCGACGCGACGACCTCGGCACGCCGGACCGCTTCGACGTTTATTATGGGATGGCCGATAACCGGATCGGCGTGGCAAGACTCGATTTACCGGACCATCTGCCGGGCTCTTCAGAATGACACTCGCTCAGCGGCCCGATAGTCGGCGATGCAGGTTGCGACATAAGAGACGATCAGAACGCTCGAGCATGTGCTCAGGCGCTCAGCGCGTCGTTGCCAAACTCGCCGGGCGCTTAACCATCAGTTGAAGGGACCACGAGGATGCCAAAACTAAACGCCGTTCTTATCGCGGCTGCGCTTGCGGTGCTTTTGCCGCCATCGGTGTTCTCCGTCGCGGCGGCGGCGGGGACCCAGCCGGCCTTCCGGACGGCCATGATGGACATGATGCCGATGGAGGGCAGCGGCGCCATGCCGCAACCTGCGCCCGGTGGTCCCGCGATGCCTGGCATGGGCGCCAAGATGGACGACGATAAGATGCGTATGGGCGGCGGAATGCCTGCCCAGGGTCAGACTCAAATGCCGGCGCCCGCCAGCGCGGCCATGCCGCAATCCGCACAGGGAGGCGGCGGAATGCCCGGCATGGCCCCCAAAATGGATGACGATAAGATGCGTATGGGCGGCGGAATGCCCGCCCAGGGCCAGAATCAGATGCCGATGGCCGGGCCTCCGATGATGGAGATGATGAAGAATATGCAGAATATGATGCAGAACATGATGCGCATGGGCGCCGCACAGCAGGGACTGCCGTCGATGCAGGGCGGTGCAACGGCAGGAGGCGGCCAGCCCGCGGGCAGTTCGGCCGCACGTCTGGAGGGCCGTATCGCGTTCCTCCGCACCGAACTCCGCATTACTGGCGCTCAGGCGCCTGCCTGGGAGAATTTTGCGACCGCACTGCGTGCCGCACGGGAACATCTGGACGCTGCCCGCGCCGCATTACAGGACAGCGGCTCCAACGCCGACCCCATGGCTCGGTTGAAATCCTTTGAGAGCCACCTGAGGGAACGCGCCGACGCTATCCACATGACGCAGATGGCTTTCACCACACTCCACGCCCAACTGGACGACGCGCAGAAGCAACAAGCGACGACGACCATGTTGCCCTTCATCGGGGCCTATTGAAGGCATGCGGCGACGGGGGCAGAGGCGTTGGGGAGCGGTCGCGGTACTGATTGGTGTGGCACTGCTCGGTACCGCGTTGGCGCAGACCGACGCCGGCGGCCATCTGGGGCATCATCCGGGACAGCCTGAGCCGGTCACGGGCATGCCGGGGCCGACAGGTTCGGCTGACGTTGCGCCGCCGCGACTATCGGATGCCGCGCCGGCCCCCCAGGTGGGCGCTCAGACAGGCGCGGGTTGCGGCGGCATGATGGGCTGTATGGGCGGCGGGCCGCGGCCGTTCTATGCGGCACTTCTGGACATGCCCTCCCTTACCCCGGAGGCCCGCCGGTTTATTGGGACCGAGGCGGAGTGGCGCATCGGCTGGGGCTCGCAAGCGATCTCCGCGGGCCACGCGCGACTGCAACGTGCGTTGGCGGCAGATGATCCAGCGGCCGTGCAGCAGGCAGCGGCCGGCGTGAGGGAGGGCTTGCAGCTGCTCGAGAGCGGGACCGCGGCGCTGCGGGCGATCGAGGCCGGGACCTCGCCTCGGCAATTCGCCCTGGCTTGGTTCAGAGACCAACTCAGCGTGCCGACCCCGGAGGCAGCGGCGACGGCGATGGCGGTGGACGGCGGCCCCTGGGGCCTTTCTTGGTATCACCTGACAACGATGGTGTTCCTGGTTACCTTCCTGATTGGCGCCTTGATTATCCAGTACGCCAGGATGCGCCGCATCGGCGGTCTGGTAGAGCGACTGACGCCCGTCGCTCCTGGACTCGCACCGAGTTTGGCACCAACCGCACCGTCTGCTGCCACTACGCCTAAAGCTGGAACACCGACAGTCGCTCCGACTGTGGGAGCCCCACTTGGTGGCGATCCGGCCTCCGGCGCCATAAGGTCTGTCGCGCTGGCGCCCGCGCCCGCCGCAAAGCGACCGTGGTCTGGCACGTTGCGCGTGGCGGCGATCTTCCGCGAGACGCCGGACGTCAAGACGTTTCGGCTCATTGACCCGGAGGGCGGGGAAATTCCCTTTATCTTCCAGCCGGGCCAGTTCCTGACCTTCTCCGCCGAAATCGGCGGCAAGCCCGTGCGGCGTTCCTACACGATCGCCTCATCGCCCG
>JGI1356J14229_10004033_pt1 | contig 11030 bp, 10 predicted proteins | sample Subgrocontami58m_FD_14229 | JGI IMG/M metagenome (IMG submission 14229) | reverse complement strand
AAGCCGTATCTGGCCTTTGCCCCGGAATACGACGCCTCGCGGATCGCGAGCTGTGACGTGAGCATCAGCCATCACGGGGGATACGTCGTCGCCAGCGTTGTGGCGTTGCTCCGCCAGCGGTAGAGGCTATTCGGGGATGCCGGCGAGAAAGTCCCGCACCGCCGCTTCGTAGGCCGAAGGGTCGCGGTTCCAGGCGCCGACGTGCAGCGCCCCGGGCACACGCACGTACTGCACCAGGTCCGGCCGGGCGGCGGCCAGGGCGTCGCTGGTTGCTATGGGCACCGTCGGGTCGGCATCGCCGTGGAACAACAAGATAGGCGTCTTCAAGCGGTCCACGCCCCTCAAGTAGTCCAGCTTGCCCCAATCCACGCCAAAGCGCAGGCCGGATACCGCCTTGGCGACGCCGGCCACGATGACCGGATACCCTCGCTGCTTGACGCCAAGGTCAATAGTCTCGTTGAAGTCCATCATGGGCGCGTCCAGGATGACGCCGCGGACCTTGCCGGCCAAGGGCGACTGGTACAGAAAACTGACGACCACGGCCCCGCCCATGCTGTAGCCTACCAAGACCACGTCCTTCGCCCCGTGCGCAATGGCATAGCCTACCGCGCCTTCCAAGTCTTGCCATTCCGTCTGCCCGTAGCGCAGCAGGCCGTCCCCATTTGTCGGCATACCGTCGTCGTTGCGGTAGTTAATCAGCAGCGCCGGATAGCCCATTGCCGTCAGGGGCGGCAATATGCGAAGCCCTTCCCGGAGCGGCGCATTCCGTCCGTGGACAATGATCGCCCAGGTAGCGGAGTCTCCCGGCACGTACCACGCCCCAAAGATCCCAAGGGAAGAGGTGTACCGCACCTCTTGAAAGGCGATGCCCAGGGCCAGCTGCGGGTCCCCAGCATAGGCCGCGCCTTCAAGTCGCACCATATCGCCGGCTCGCAGGTCGCCGTTGTCAATCTTCTCCAGGACGCGGGTCACCTGGCGGTCGGTAAGCTCTTGGATCATGCCCACGCGAGCGTACCCTCCGTCCCATCGCATGCCCCATTCCCCGTTGTAACGCCAGGGGCTTGTCTTGCTGGTAGACGTAGTCGCCTCCAACGTGATCTGATCGGCGGAGACGGCAGAGACGCGCATGTCAAGAGCGGCGGGGTTGTGGTTCGGCGTCAGGGCATCCTTCTTCAGAATGTCGGAGAGATACCAGCCACCCCCTGCAAGACCGCCGGCGGCGGCCAGCACAACGACTGCCAGGACGGCAATGAGGATACGCTTCCAGAGACGCATGGCAAAGCTCCTGTACGAATTCGGGACTTACAACTGGTCAGTCTTCTTCAGCAACCCATGCTCCGCGGCAAAGGCTGCGGCTTCGCTGCGGCGGCCAAGTCCCAGCTTTTCCAGCAGGCGGCTGACGTGGTTGCGTGCAGTGTTTTCGCTGATGACCAGCTTTGCCGCTATCTCCTTGTTGGTCAGCCCCTGGGCCACCAGGACCAGTACCTCTTTTTCCCGCTCGGACACACCCTGCAGCGACTGCTCCTGCTCTTTGGCGGCAAGGCGTGTCAATCGCTCTAGAACCCGTTTGGTCACACTCGGGTCCAGCAGGTTCTGGCCCTGGGCAACGGCGCGAATGGCGCGCAGCAGGTCGCTGCGTCCCACGTTCTTGAGCAGGTAGCCGGAAGCGCCCGCCATGATGGACGCCATCACCGCCTCTTCGTCGCCAAAGGAGGTGAGCATGAGGACCTGTATGTCGGGCCGCTCGTTCTTGATGGCACGGCACGCCTCTATGCCGCTGCCTTCGCCGAGACGCACGTCCATGAGCACTACGTCGGGGTTGTGTGTCGCGGCCTTCTGTGTCGCCTCGTGAGTGGTGCCCGCCTCGGCTACCACCTCCAGGTCGGGTTCCGTGCCCAGAATGGCGCGCAGACCGCTGCGCACCACCTCATGGTCGTCCACCACCATGATCCTGGTGCGAGCCATGGTGTTCCTCCCTTAGTTGCCCAGAGCAGCTTAGAACGGCAGGGTGATCCTCACCTCTGTCCCCTGGCCCGGCGCGCTGCGCAGGGCAAAGGCGCCGCCCAAGGATTCGGCCCGGTGTTGCATGTTGCCCAGGCCGTGACCCGTAGCCTGATCGCCGGAAGCGAAGCCATTGCCGTCGTCGGTGATGGTGAGCACCGTATTTTCTGGCCTAAACTCCAAGCTCACCTTTGCCGAAGCTGCCTTGGCGTGGCGGAACACGTTTGCCAGGGCTTCCTGCGTCACCCGGTACAGCGCTGCCGCTCCTGCCACGGGGAGATGTCGCGGCTCCCCTGAAAGGGCAAAGCTCACAGGAATGCCGGAGACCTTGGTGAACTCGTTCACCTGGCTTGAAACCATGGCCGCCACGGTCTGTTCTCCGGCCAGATAGGGTTTAAGGTCAAAGATATAGTGGCGCACCTCAAGAAGCGCCTGCTTTGAGAGGCCGACCAGCTCCTCCAGCCGGACACCCAGGTCTTGCAGCCCTTGGGACGCCAGCTCCGCGCAGGTCTCCAACTGGAGGCTGAGGATATAAATTGACTGGGCCACGCCGTCGTGGATTTCCCGGGCGATACGGCTGCGCTCCTCCTGGGCGGCAAGCTCCGCCTTCTGTTGCGCAAGCAGCGCGTTTTGCAGCCCAATGGCTATCTGGCTGGCAATGGCTTCTGACAGCGGCAGCAGCTTTTTGGACTCGCCTTGCTCTCCGCTGCTTCCCACCAGCATGACGCCCAAGACTTCACCGCCCACCTTCAGTGGCGCTGCAACCTGCCAACGTCGCGCGTCCCCGTCCCACTGGCTGACCGCTCTGCACTCTCGCGCCGCCTGTTCCGCCAGCCGGGTGTTGAGAGCCTCCACGCCGGCGGTAGAGGAGGCCAGCTCCAGTTTGCCGCCGGCGCTGGGCAGGAACAGCGACCATTGTGCAAACACCCCTGCGTTGCGCATTACCTGGGCTAAGCGTAATGCCAACCCCAGGGTTTCGCCCTCGCCCTGCGCCACGCCCTGGGTCACGGTGAACATCAGTTGCGTTTCGTCCAGGGCCTCCTTGGTGCGCCGGCGTTCCGCTTGCAGGCTGCGGAACACGCTGCCCAAATAGGTGACGGCCCCGGCAATGAACAGCAGCGAGGCAATGTCGCGGGTAATCTGGCCGTGCGCGCCCGGCGCATCAAGCCCGGCTGCTCCGCCGACCACCTGGTTGGCTACGGCAACGACGCTGAAGTACAGCCCCCCATACAGCGCTGCAAGGGACAGGCCCCACCCAACGGGCAAAAGGAAACAAGGGACCAAGAGGCTGGTGACGATGACGTGGAAGAAGGGAGTGCCCAGGCCGCCGCTCCAAAGGAGGACAGCCAGGTTCAGCGCCATATCGGCGATGCCCATGACCAGTAGGTCGGCAGGGAGCGCATGACCAAACTTGGCGCGTTCAGGAGCGATCATTGGATGGAGAAAGGCGGTATAGGTGGCGCCGAGGGTGAGGAGGAACGCCTCAAACAGCAACAAGCCAGGCTCATAACGGCGATTGGCATTGGGGATCGCCTGAAGCAAGACAAGGGCCGCGGCAAGAAAAAGGGTAAGCCAGCGGAAGAGGTAAAAGAAGACGATGGGATTGGAGACAGCGGCCCATGCCAACTTCTGTAGCAGGTGAGCGCGGGTTTCGCTGCGCGATGCCATGGGGGACGCTCCGATGCCGTCATGACAAGTCCCCGCATTATAGCGGCAATCGCCGGAAAAGTAGCAAGTTTGAACCTTCGGTTCTCTTCGCTTTAGGGCTGCACCACGCCGTGGACAGTGCAGCATCAACCCAAAGCAAACAGACCCGGACCTTCAGTCTCATTGCGGGACTAAAAAGGGCTATCCATAACCTTCATGGCTGTGATCCCACCTGGGTTGCCTCTGTGCCTGTGAAAGAGACCTTCCAGGGCCGCACGGTCTGGGAAGGCGTGGTAGAGGTCTTTGACCTTATCGGACACCCTGAGGCAACCCGTTGCTATGTCTGGGCGCATGACATGGATAANGGCAANNGGCGGTACGTGGCTGTGCTGCACAAGTCGCCTGCGGACNCGNCGGAGGAGGCGGTCAAGGCCGCTATCGTTCANGNGCAAAGAGAGAGGACGGGGCCATAACAGACACCCTCCCNTCAAANTTGGACACTACCNGNAACCCACGCTCCAAGCNCTCTTGCGCAGGCTCGTAGTACAGTTCCCCTGACCACAAGGCGGCTGTTGTGCGACAATAGGCCCATGTCCTCCCTGCTCACCCGCGTAGAAGACGCCCTGGCTCAGGCCGGCCTGCTACAGCCGCCTGGTCAGACCATCGTTGCCGCCGTGTCCGGTGGGCCGGACTCCCTGGCGTTGCTCCATCTTCTGCACGCTGCGGCCCAGCGCAATCCCATCCGGTTGCATTGCGCCCACCTGGACCACGGCCTGCGCGGTGCGGAGGCTGAAGCCGACGCCGCCTTTGTGCAGGAGGCATGCCGCCGTTTGGGGGTGGTATTCCACACCGAACGCGCGGACGTGCTTGACCTCCAGGCCAGGCTGGGCCTCTCGCTGGAGGCCGCCGCTCGAGAGGCGCGCTACAGCTTCCTGGCCCGCGTTACCGCTGACATCGGGGCGGCTGCCGTCGCAACGGGCCACACCCAGGACGACCAGGCGGAGACCGTGTTGCTGCACCTCCTGCGCGGGTCGGGACTGCGCGGGTTTCGCGGAATGCTCCCCCTCTCTCGCTGGCAGAGCCGGGACTGCGCCTTGCACGTCTCCGTGGTGCGTCCCCTGCTCCAAGCGGCGCGCCAGGAGACCGAGACCTATTGCCGGGAGCGCAGCCTATCTCCGCGCTGGGACGCCTCCAACGCCGAGGAACGTTTCCAGCGCAACCGCATCCGCCTCTCGGTCATGCCCTTGCTGCGGCAACTCAACCCCAACGTCGTGGAGTCCTTAACCCGCCTGGCCGTCTCCGCCGCCCGGGACATAGCCTACCTCTCCCAGCAGGTAGACGCAGCATGGCCGGGAATGGTCACGCCCCGTGGCGATGGACTCCGCATCGGGAGGCAGGAGTTCCTTGGCCTGCACCCGTCCGTGCGCGCCCACCTGTTGCAGCGGGCCTACGTGGAGCTGGCAGGCGAAGCATCGGAATTGGCGTTCACCCAGATTGACGCCATGCTTGTTGCAACCGAGCAGGGCGCAGGACGAGAGATCACCCTGGGCCACGGCCTGCGTTTCTTTACCACACGTGAGGAACTACTGCTGGCACACGGGCCTCTGTCTCCGCCGTGGCCCCCCATCCCAGAAACACCCCTGCCCTTGCCCGGTGAGGCTCAGGTAGGCGGCTGGCGCATTGTCGTGCGGACCATCGCCTCCTCGGAGGTAGACTCGGAACGTCTAGGGCTGGATCCCTACCAGGCTTTCTTGGACGCGGAAAGTATGGGCCAGCGCCTGTGGCTGCGGGTGCGGCAGCCCGGCGACCGCTTCCATCCCCTGGGCGCCCCTGGTGAAAAGAAGCTCAAGGCATTCTTCATAGACAGCGGCGTGCCACGGCAAGAACGGGACTGTACGCCGCTGCTGCTATGCGAGCAAGGCATCGCCTGGGTCGTGGGCCATCGCATCGCCCACTGGGCGCGCGTGACGGCGAGCACGGAGCGTGTGCTGGAAGTGCGCATAGCCAGGGACGAGGCTTGACCATGACTTTCAATGGAGCGCCGCCTTCCATGTGGATATGCCTGGCTGAATCAGCGGCCGTAGACACTCACGTTCGTAGCCAGCGGCGCGGCCCCGGCTGGCGGAGGGGACGTGAGGTAGAGGCGGCAGTTCCAAGCCGTTGGCGTATGCCAAGCTCGCAGGCACTTCTTGCATGGTTCTATAGGCATCAGGTATTTGTGTCCTTCACGTTGCCGGTCAACTGCGCGCATGGTTTCCCCAGCATGGCGAAGCCCACATAGAATAAGCGTATTCTTGGCGTGGTATGCTGTTGCTGAATCATGGAGGCTCTTATGACTACCAGCAAAACCCTTGTGACAGCAGAAGAGTTAGAACGACTTTCCGCCGAAGGCAAGCGCTATGAGCTTGTGAAGGGAGAACTGTGCAAGACGGCCCCCACTGGTGGAAGGCATGGAGACGTTGCTAGCATGCTTGACTTCCTGCTGCGCGGTTATATGTTACAGCATCGCCCTGGTTACGTTTTTGCCGCTGAAACCGGCTTTCGCGTTCATCGCAATCCCGATACCGTACTCGCCCCGGATGCAGCCTTCGTCGTTAAGGAACGCCTGCCGGAAGGCCCGCCTGCTGGGTACGTGGAACTAGCGCCTGATCTCGTTGCTGAAGTAGTATCGCCTAGCGATACTGCATCTAAAGTACACGCCAAGGTAGAAGACTGGCTGGAGGCTGGCGTCAAGCTGGTGTGGATCGTGTACCCTGACACCCGCTCCGTTGCCGTCTACCGTTCCCTTGACGACGTGCGCGTCCTGCGGAACGGAGACACGCTGACGGGGGAGCCTGCGCTGCCGGGGTTCCGGTGCGCGGTGCGGGACCTGTTCTAGAAACGCACGTAGGGGCACGATACGCGCCCCTGTGCGGCGAAGGGCACTCTGAGGCAATCTGCTAGGGGGAGGATGACCTGCCCCTACGCTCCACAATGGTATCATTTGGGTATACGCCCGTGACAACCGTCCGAACGGGCCGTTGTAGTGAGTGATACCATCCTCAGGAGCCGCCCATGCGCACACCCTTCGTTTTACCGACCCTCCTGGCAGCCGCCATGCTGCTGGCATTGGGCTGCTCCGCCAGTCCTGCCCAGGGCGATCCCGCCTTGCCGACAGGCTTTGCGGAGGCCAAAGTCCCCAAGGCCGACCTGAACGCCTACGTGTACGTTAGCCAGGGCGCGCCCGTGTCCGTGCCCACCTCCTGGGTGGGCGATGCCATCCGTTCCCTGGCCGGCAACCCGGCTCTTGCCGCGTTGGGTACGTCCGTGGGTGTAAAGAGCGTGGCCCTGGCCCTGGGGCCAACGGTGGACCATCTGGGCGGACAGGCAGTGCTCACCAGCGCGCAGGAGGCGGAGGCCGCTGCCCAACTCGCCGCTGGACGGCCATTGACCGAGGCGTGGGCCAGCGGAGACACCGTGGGCCTGGTGTACGGCAACGGCGACTGGCCCGGCACAGTGAAAGCCTCCATCCAGGCAACCGACGGCCTAGCCTTTTCCGAAGCCTACACCGACGCCTGGGACCTGCTGCGCATGATGCCTAAGAGCGCCCCGGGACAACCCGTCGCCGCGGGTTTCGCAAAGACCGACGGCTCCGTGCTGGAGCAGGCGTCGGCCAGGCTGCGGCTGAACCTCCAGGGTGTGCCCCAGGCGCTGGGTTCGCTGAATATCACGCAAGGCGTCTTCGTGGCGTATGCTCAGCAAACCCTGGACGCGCCCCAGCACGTGGACGTGACGTACCTCAAGCAGCACAAGATCGGCGCCATCGCCGCCGCAAAGTCCAGCTACCCCGGCTGGCTGCTGGGCTTCTTCCTTGACAGCTTTGCAGGCCAGGCGGGTCTGGAGAAGGGGACGCAGGTGGAGGGCCAAGACGTGATGACGAAAGACTTGGGCGACGCCTATCTCATGGCCAAGCCCATCGGCAGCGTGCTGTTCATAACCGTGGCGACGGATAAAGACGGCGCGCAAGCCCTGATGTCCGCGGTCATCAAGCAGCAGGGCTAAGCCGGAATCAACAGAGAACGCTGGGCCTCGTCCGAGAAGGGCGACAACAGGTTTGATGTCCACGTGGGGCAAGTGCAACGCAACAAACGGAGTGGTACACTTGCACCAAATGGTTCGTGCAATCCGTAGCACAACAGCTTGACAACCTGACCAACACCTGCTATAAATATCATGCAATATCACGCAGGTGATTAAATGCTGAGCCTTCCTGTCGGGCTAGACTGACAGCCAGGCGGGGAGGCAAGATGGAATGCGATGGTTCTTCCGGCTTAGCCCGGGGCCGCGTGCGCTCCCTGCAGAGGTGCGCGCCGATCTTACGGCCCGTTTTCAGGTAGCAGGTGAACTGGTTGAACGCGCCCGTTTGGTGGCCAAACTCGGCGAGCATCATTGCCAGCAAATTCTCATCTACGACCCGTTGCTGATGGGTGGCGTGAAAAGCGCCATCAAGAAGTACGAGGACTTGGCGATACATAAGCACGCAGTCCTGTTTGAGGGACGCATAGAGAAAGATGGGTCCCTCTATTTGGCAGACAGGCGACAACCGAAAACAGTCACTAGGAGACCTTCCCGCATTACCGCTCCTAGCCCCAAGCCTGATCAGGCAACCTAACCAAGGAAGGAGGAGAGTCGCTGAAATGGCTAAGCAGCCCAGCAAACCCGCTCCCAAGAAGAAGTAAGGGCTGATCCCTTCTTCCATCTAGGTTTTTATCCCAAAACCTAATCAGGAAGGAGATGGCTTTCAATGGCAAAACAGCCTAGCAAGCCCGCCCCCAAGAAGAAGTAAGGGAGCAGACTCTCCCCGACAACTCAACATCACCCAAACTTTACAAGGAAGGAGAACACTTACTATGGCAAAGCAGCCCAGCAAGCCCGCCCCCAAGAAGAAGTAAGGGTTAGGCTATCAACAAAGAGGGCCTCCGCAAGGAGGCCCTCTTCTCTTTGCCTTTTCTCTCCATTGTCCTTTGCAGCAGAATGCTCCCATTGACCAGGCGCTCCCGCAAGCCTAGGATGTGGCGCATCAAGCAGACCTCAGCTCCAAGGAGGCGGGACCATGCAGGAAGTTGCACCCAAGATACACCAGCTCTTCTACGACCCCGAACCCAGGCCCGGCACCAATGCCGCAAACTCCTGGATGATTGTGGGCAGCACCGCTACCGCCTTGATAGACACGGGCTGGAATAGGCCGGAAGAGGTCAAAGCCCGCATGGACTACCTGCAGCGGGTCCCGCATACGCCCATTCGCTACATTGCCATCACGCACCGGCACGGGGCCAACACCGGCGGCGCTGCAACCATCCAGAAGGCGCACGGCGGCGTCATCATGAGCACCCCCATAGAGAAGGAGTTTATTGACGCCGCTCTGGAAGGGACAAAGGTGGAGAAGACCGTGCAGGACGGCGAGCGGGTCAGCCTCGGCGACCTTACCCTGGAGTTCCTTCACGCCTCCGGCCACACCTTTGGCAGCCTGGCTGTCTACCTGCCGGAACGCAGGGCGCTTTTCACCGGCGACAACGTCATGGGCGTGGGGACGTCCGTGGTCAACCCCGGGCAGGGGGAGATCAGCCAGTTCATGGAGACTATGGAGAAGTTCCTGCGCTACAACGCCCAGGTGATCTATCCCGGCCAGGGACCGGTGGTCGCGGACCCCAAAGCCAAGCTGGAGGAGCTGATCGCCCACCGGCGCGAGCGCGAGAACCAGATCCTTGCCCTGCTAAGCTCCGGCCCCAAGACCGTGGACGACCTGCTTAAAGTCATCTACGCCGACCTTGACGAGCGCCGGCATAACATGGCGCGGAACCAGATACGAAGCCAGCTCGGCAAGCTGCAACAGGAGGGCCGGGTCGCCGCGCCGGGCAACGGCGAGACGTACCGCCTGGCCTAGGTCGCCTCGTGCGTGCTTTGTTCAGGACTTGTTCGGGGCGCACCCACTGGTGTTGAGCCGCCGTACATGCTCAGCGCCTACCATAGGGGAAAGTGAATCCGCTGATACTAAGTAGGTCATAAGTAAGCGGACTGTAGCCCTTCTTGGCAACACGGCAACCTAAAGGCTGCGGCTTGAAGTCCCGACTAGTCGGGATTCACGGTGCGGTACAGTTTGTCCATTTACAAACGACCTCCTCAATNNCNTTACACCTNATTTCCTTCACCTGAAGGGCCCGCCCCCAACAGTCGTTTCTCCCACAGATGTTGGAAAGACCGAAAAACCTTGCCGTCAACACAAAACCTTCCTTTCTGAGCACAGAGTACGATACAATAGAGTTTGCTTGCCCTTCGGACTCATCGTCGCAAGGGCGCTTGGGAGGATTTCATGCAATCACGTTGGCTTCGGAACACAATCATCTACCTCATCGTGGCGGTGGCCGTCATCCTGATCTTCATGACCTTTGCAAATGGCCCCCGTGGTCAGGAGACGGACGTCACCAACGTCATCTCTATGGCAGAAAGCGGCCAGGTGGCAAAGATTGAGGTGGAAGGCGATACCCTGCTGGTGACCACCAAGGACAATCCGCCGGTGCATTACACTGCGCGGAAGGAGCCGGGCACCAGCATGGTGGACATCCTGCAACAGGCAGGCGGCAAGGCTGCCACCACGCCGGTACAGGTCAAAGGCAGCAGCGGCATCTCCAGCATCTTCAGCATCCTCATTAACTTCCTGCCCCTCATCTTCTTTGGGGCCATTCTATTGTTCATGATGCGCCAGGCCCAGGGCAGCAACAGCCAGACCCTCAGCTTTGGCCGCAGCCGCGCCCGCATGTTCGTCGGCAACAAGCCCAGCGTGACCTTCCAGGACGTGGCGGGCGTAGAAGAGGCCAAGATGGAGCTGCAGGAGGTTGTTGAGTTCCTGCGCTTCCCGGAACGCTTCCTGGCACTGGGCGCGCGCATTCCTCACGGCGTCCTCCTGGTCGGTCCCCCAGGCACGGGCAAGACCTTGCTGGCCCGCGCCGTGGCTGGCGAGGCCGGCGTCCCCTTCTTCTCCATCAGCGGCAGCGAGTTCGTGGAAATGTTCGTCGGCGTCGGCGCGGCCCGCGTACGCGACCTGTTTGAACAGGCCAGGCGCAACTCGCCCTGCATCATCTTTGTGGATGAGATTGACGCCGTCGGTCGCCATCGCGGAGCGGGACTGGGCGGCGGCCACGACGAACGCGAGCAGACCCTGAACCAAATCCTGGTGGAGATTGACGGGTTTGACTCCAGCACCAACGTCATTGTCATAGCGGCTACGAACCGCCCGGACATCTTGGACCCGGCGCTGTTGCGCCCCGGCCGCTTTGACCGCCGCGTCGTCTTGGACCCGCCCGACGTTGCCGGCCGTGTCGCTATCCTGAAGGTCCACTCTAAAG
>JGI1356J14229_10004032_pt1 | contig 11031 bp, 9 predicted proteins | sample Subgrocontami58m_FD_14229 | JGI IMG/M metagenome (IMG submission 14229) | reverse complement strand
CGTCCCGTCCCCGTCGCTCGATGCGGCGCTCCGTCCGGTCAGCTGGGACGAATTCGTCGGCCAGAAGCAGGTAAAGGACAACGTCCGCGTCTCCATCGACGCGGCGAAGAAGCGTGGAGGGATGCCGGAGCATATCCTCTTCTACGGTCCCCCGGGTGTCGGGAAGACGACCCTCGCCCACCTCGTCGCCCATACGCTCGAGGCTCCCTTCAAGAGCACCTCCGGGGTCGCTATCGAGCGCGCCGGCGACCTCGCCGCCATCCTTACCAATCTTGAACCGAACACGGTCCTCTTCATCGACGAGATACATCGCCTCTCGCGTAAGATCGAGGAGTTGCTCTATCCCGCACTCGAATCCGGACATCTCGATATCGTGCTCGGGAAGGGCCCCTCGGCGCGCACCGTCGAGCTTGCCCTCTCCCCGTTCACCCTCGTCGGCGCAACCACGCGGGTCGCGGAACTCTCGGGTCCCCTCCGCTCGCGTTTTGGCGGCGGCACCTTCCAGCTTGATTTTTACAGCGAAGACGACCTACGCGATATCATTCGCCGCTCGGCGCAGCTGCTCAGTCTCTCCGCACCTGAAGAAGTTATCGAGCGGGTCGCCGCGCGAAGCCGCGCGACCCCACGGGTCGCGAACGCGCTCCTCAAGCGCGTCCGCGACTTCTCCGAAGTGCATGAGCGTAAGCTCTCCGCCGCACTGTGTGACGAGGCGTGCGAGCTCTTCGGCATCGATGCGCACGGGCTCACGAAGGACGACCGCCGGTATCTCGAAACGCTTCTGAAAAGTTTCCGCGGCGGGCCTGCGGGTGTGCGCGCCGTCGCCGCGGCCCTGCATGAGGACCCCGATACGGTCGAGCATGTCTATGAGCCGTACCTGCTTCGTCTCGGCTTCATCGAGCGCTCCCCGCGCGGTCGCATCCTCACCTCGCAAGGCCGCGACTATTTGAATGGTGAAAAACTCGGTGGTATGTTCTGACCATGTCCGGGCACAGCAAATGGTCGCAGATAAAACGGCAGAAGTCGGTCACCGATGCGGCGAAGAGCCGCGTCTTCTCGCGCTATGCGCGCCTCATCGCGCTCGAGTCCAAGAAGGCGAACGGCGTTCTCTCCGCCCCCGGCCTCTCGGTCGTCATCGCGCGCGCGAAGGCCGCGAATATGCCGAAAGAAAATATAGAGCGCGCCATCGCGAAGGGGATGTCGAAAGATTCCGGCACCCTCGAACAAGTCGTGTACGAAGCATACGGTCCGGGGGGAGTCGCGCTTATGGTCGACGCCCTGACCGACAATAAGAACCGTACGACGCAGGAGATAAAACACCTTCTCTCCCTCAAGGGAGTCGAGCTCGCCTCTCCCGGCGCCGCCAGCTGGGCATTTACGAAGTCCGGCACTATGTACGTCCCGAACGAACCGCTTATCGAGGTGGTGAATGGCGACGAGGAGCAGCTTGGTGCGATTCTTGAGGTACTCGACGAACACGATGACGTCCAACAAGTGTTTACCAACGCACGCGGCTATGAGGATACTGGCGATTGACCCGGGCTACGACCGGCTCGGCATCGCGGTCGTCGAGGGCAACTCATCGCAGCCGACGCTCCTCTGGAGCGATTGTGTGCGTCCCGGGAAAGGAGCGCGGGAGGAGCGTCTCGCGGAAGTATCGAGTGCGGTGACCGGGGCCATCAAGGAATATGCCCCTGACGCGCTCGCTATTGAGACCGTCTTTTTCAGTGTCAATAAGAAAACAGCGCTCGGGGTCGCGGAAGCACGCGGCGCGATTCTCGCTGCCGCCGGTATCGCCGCTCTTCCTGTTGTAGAGTGTTCCCCGCAGCAAGTGAAGCTTGCGGTTACCGGCCATGGGGGTGCTAATAAGGCCGCCGTCGCCCGTATGGTGCCCCGGCTCCTCTTGTTACAAAAAAAGAAGCGTTTGGACGACGAATTGGACGCTATCGCCATCGGTATCACCGCCCTCGCGACGAATCCGCGTCGACACTAATCCACACTCGGCGCGCGAGGCTCTTGCGTAGAAGAAATTATTTGCTCAAATGTATCCGTCCCCTTGTGGGGTTATCCTTTAACCAGATGTACTTCGTATGGACGGAGAAGACGATGTGTTCGACAAAAACAGTCTCGATGACGAAATGGGGGAAGAAGAATTTGAAGAAAGGGAGGAAGACCGGTACTGAAACAGGGCGGGCGGAATGCGTGCTACCATACACGGAATGACCTCCGTCCGTCGTCTCTCGTGGCGGCACACTCTTCTCGCCTCTGTTCTCGCTTTCTTCGGGCTTGGGTTCTTTGCGGCAGGAAGCATTTTTGTTGCCGTCGCGTTTACTCCTGTGCCGGACATCAGCTCGTTCGCCTCTCGGCAAATCGACCAGTCGACGAAGATTTACGACCGGACCGGGCAGGTGCTCTTGTACGACTACAATCGCGACGCGAAACGAAACATTGTCCCTCTGAGCGATATCTCGCCGCACGCCATCAATGCCACGATCGCCATCGAGGACTCGAGCTTCTATGCACATGGGGGAATACGCCTGACTTCAATCTTCCGCGCGATGCTTGCTGATGCCTTTGGTGGTTCCCTTTCCCAGGGGGGATCGACCATCACCCAGCAAGTAGTGAAGAATACACTCCTCACTAATCGAAAAAGCATCATACGTAAGGTCCACGAGTGGGTGCTCGCTATCAAGCTCGAGCAGGTCTATTCGAAAGAGCAGATCCTCGAAACGTATCTCAATAACATCCCCTATGGGGGGACTCTTTACGGCATCGAGGCCGCTTCTGAGGCCTATTTCGGTATCCCTTCAAAGGACCTCTCTCTTGCGGAGGCCTCGTATCTCGCGTCGATGATACAGGCGCCGACATATTACTCCCCCTACGGCACACACCGGACCGAGCTCGACGCGCGTAAGAATCTTGTGTTGGAGAGGATGAAGAAGCTTGGATTCATAGATGACGCATCCTACACTCTTTCTTTGGCTGAAAAAGTTTCTTTTGCTCCGGCAGGGCAAAATGCCATTATTGCTCCCCATTTTGTGTTCTATATCCTCAACCAGCTCGAGGCGATGTATGGCGCGAGTGCTCTTATGTCGGGATTGAAGGTGACAACGACGCTTGATGCAGAACTGGAGGTAAAAGCCGAGTCGATAGTCAACGCCTACGCGCTGCAAAACGTGAAGAACTTCAACGCCTCGAACGCCTCTCTTGTTGCTATCGACCCAGGAAGCGGACAGATTCTCGCTATGGTCGGTTCGCGCTATTTCTTCGACACGGCGATTGACGGCCAATATAATGCCGCGCTCGCCCTCCGCCAACCGGGCTCTGCGATGAAACCGTTTATTTACTCCCTTGCCCTGGCGCGCGGGTATACGCGCAACACGGTCGTCTTCGACGTTCCGACGCAGTTTTCGACCGTATGCAAGCCGTCCGACACATTCAACAACACCGCACCCTGTTATGCGCCATCCGACTATGACAACACATTCCGTGGCCCTATGACATTTGAAACAGCCCTCGCCCAGTCGATAAACATTCCGGCCATAAAGACCTTGTATTTGGTCGGCATACAGAGTGCGATAAATCTCGCCAAATCATTCGGCCTCACCACGCTTGGCGACCCGAATCAATATGGTCTCACATTGGTGCTCGGCGGCGGCGAGGTACGCCTCCTTGATCTCACCGGCGCCTATGCGGCTTTCGCAAATGACGGCGTATTGAACCCCCCGACCGGCATCCTTGAAGTGACCGATGCACAGGGGAACGTTCTTGCTTCCTTCGCGTCGCAACCCTCGCGCGTGCTCCCGGAAAATATCGCCCGTGATATGTCCGCGATGCTCTCTGATGCCCCTGCACGCTTACCGGAATACCCGCTCGACTCTCCCCTCTCGTTCCGTGGATATGACGTCGCAGTGAAAACCGGTACGACCGATGATACGCGCGACGCATGGGTCATCGGCTATACTCCCTCGATCGCCCTCGGTGTCTGGGTGGGAAACAATGACAATACCCCGATGGTAAAGTCGATTGCTGGTTTCATCGCAGCGCCGATGTGGCACGAGGTAATGGCCTATGCCCTTTCAAAGTATCCGAAGACGTATTTTGGTGAACCGAGCCCCATCCTTCCTTCGGTTCCTCCCTTGTTGCAGGGAAATTGGCGCGTCCCGGATGCACAAGGCCTCATCGTTCCTCACGATTTATTGTATTGGACCGATAAGAACAACCCACAAGGTCCGCCGCCGAGTAACCCGTCAAACGATCCCCAGTTTCCGTATTGGGAATATGGTGTCGCTTCGTGGTATGCAAGCCATCCAGAACTTTTTCGTGGCGGGGTGATGCTTCCTGTCCCCCTTTCAGCCGCTCAGAATCCCTAGTGAGTTCGAGTGAATTTATTGGTTCATCGGGGAGACGAGGTAGAGGAGAGAGGTATCGCCGACGCCTTTTATGATAAGCGGGCGTCCGATACCGGCAGCAACAAGAGAGAGACTTTCAGCATTGGTGAGCGAGAGAACGGCTGTCAGGTATCGATGATTGAAGGAAAGCTCAAGAGCGCTCCCGGAGACGCTCGCCGAGAGTGTTTCAACCGATTCTCCAATATCGATATTTTTTGCAAAAAACGAAAAGGAATTCTTCTTGGGGTCGAAACGAACACGCACCTTCTGGAACGAATCGGAAAATATAGTGGTTCGTTTTAATGCTATTTCAAAATCTTTTTTTAAGAGTACCGCTTCGACGATCGACTCCTTCGGAATGATCTGTCGATAATCTGGGTAGGTCGCATTCGTCAGCCGCGAAACGATCATTCCCATATTCCCGACGAAAGCGCATTGATGTTCATCAAATGACATGATAACTTCGTCGTCCGGTAATGCTTGAGCAATTTCGAGAGCGTTCTTTGCTGGGATGAGGAATTTCCCTTGCGTTCCTTTATTTGAGAGAGGCACCTTCTTCTCCGCTAGCCTGAAAGAATCGGTCGCAACCGCGGTTAATACACTTCCCTCTATGGAAAGATAGATACTTGAAAGTTCTGGGCGCACGGTTGAGGTAGAGGCGCAGGAAGCGATTGAGGTGAAGAGGGTGCGAAGAAGAACTCCTGGGATCACAATCCTATTTTTTGGATTTTCCGGGAAAGGAATTGAAGGGAAATCTTCATACGGAACGGTCTTTATGGAACTTTTGCCGGTTCCGCTGGTAAGAGAAATGATATCCCCCATATGTTCAAGCGTCAGGTCTCCTTCGTTCGTGAGGGAGCTCGCTATTTGTTGCAGCACAGGCGCGGATATCGCGACGGCCCCCTCATGTTTTACTTTCCCTTTTACTTTAAGATCGATCCCTGTTTCGAGATTTGTCGCGCGCATTTTTATGCTGCCCTCAGCGGCAATAATGAGAATCGAAGAAAGAGCGAGTAGTGTCGCACTCTTCCTCTCTGCAAAGCGGGATACGGTGTGTACGGCGCTCGAAAATTCTTTTTTTTCTATTGAAATATTCATACAGGCTCTATTAGGGTTGTTGATAAAGGGGAGAAACAGAATATAGAAGACATATACTGATTATTTTGGTACAAAGAGATAGAGACAACTTGTTGATAATGGTTGTTTTTGTTCATACAAGAAGTGTCCTGATATTTTGGATCTCTTTTGCGAGCTCATTATCCACAAGCACTTCCCGCTTTATCTTCTCACAGGAGTGGATAACCGTCGTGTGGTCGCGACCACCCAATTTTGTTCCTATTGTGGGGTACGAAATACTAAAATCCTCACGAAGGAGGTACATAATCACTTGTCTTGGGCGCACCACCTCCCTCCTCCTTGTTTTTTCATAGATACTTTCCTCATCAATACCATAATATTCGGCGACTTTATCAACAACATTTTTTACAGAAATATTCTTCTGTGGCCGCGTAAATGACCGTAGTGACTGCCGGACCTCGGCGATATCGGGCGCAGACCCCTTTACTTGAGCGTGGCAGATAATACTATTCACCATTCCCTCCAATTCCCTAATCGAGCCGGACATAGAGGTTGCCACATATTCGACGACTTCATTTGAGAGCAGTACGCCATGGGAAAATGCTTTTTTCTGGACAATGGCCATACGGGACTCGTGGTCTGGTTCTCCAATATCGACTGACATACCGCTTGCGAGGCGTCCTTTGAGGCGTTCTGCAATATCGGGGATAGCAATCGGTGCCCGATCGGAAGAGAAAATAATCTGCTTGTTTGTGTCGTGCAAGGCATTAAAAAGATGGAACAACTCCTCTTCACTCCTCTCTTTTTTAGAAAGGAACTGAACATCGTCCATTATGAGAAGGTCGTAATGACGGTATTTATCTTTGAATCGATTCGCAGTACCNGCCTGTACTGAATCAGTGTAATCAACCACGAATTTTTCAGAAGTGAGATAGAACACCTTCCGTCCCGGATACTGTTTTTTGAACTGGTTGCCGATGGCTTGGATAAGATGAGTCTTCCCGCGTCCGGTATCACCGTAGATAAAAAGAGGATTGTAGGTAATGCCGGGACGAGTAAGCGCCGCCTGGGCAGCTGCATACGCGAGGTTATTGAACGAACCAATGACGAATGTTTCAAAGGTATACCGCGGATTCAAATTGTCGCTTTTGTTGATATAAAACTCGTCAAGAGGAAGCTCGAGATCCCCCCGCCCCACGCGGTTCTCCTTAGGAGGCTTGCGGTGCTCGTCCTTCACAATGATGTACTCAATATTGCGAAATTCGTACGAAACATCGCGGACTATCTTCAAAAGGAGCGAATGGAATTTTTTGAGGTACCAATCTTTGAAGAATTGGCTTGGGACACCAACTTGTAAAACCCCATCCTCACCGACCTTCACAATGAAACTATTGCGGAACCAAGTGTTGAAATTTGCGGGGGAGATTGAGAGTTCGACCTGGGTAAGAACGTATTCCCATAATTCTTTTGGATTTCCTTTATCCATGATGTTGTGGAGTATACGCTGATTGCAAACGAAAGACACGAGTGGTATTTCGGGGAAAACCTGTTAGTATGATGTGTATAACACAATCTACAACATGACTAAACGGACCTATCAACCGAAGAAAAAAAAGAGGGCCACAACCCACGGATTTCTCGCTCGCAGCGCGACAAGCCCTGGCCGTAAGATTATACGCGGCCGCCGACGCGCCGGCCGCACACGCCTGACGCCATAATATACTGTGTTCCCGCGTCGAAAACGGCTTCCACGGGCGCTCTTTCCTGCCGCGCTTAAGGCCGGCCGGCGCCTTTCATCCGCCAACCTCTCCGTCGTGATCCCGGAGGAGGTGCGAGGATATGCGGTCATTATACCCAAGAAAGTAGCCCGCCTTTCGGTCACCCGGCATCGTATAAAACGACGCATTCTCGCGGCACTTCGGACTATTTCCACACCCCCTTCTCTCATTATCTTCCCCCGGGCATCCGCGAGTAGTGTAAGCTATCAGGATATTCGCACAGAGATCGCTCAACTACTCTCTAAAAGTCGCCCCTAATCCTTCTTTGTGATCTCTTCTTTCTTCAACGCGGCTTTCTATAATCCTATCTACAACGCGCTCGTCGCGCTTGTCGCGCTCGTGCCCGGCGGCGACGTTGGTGTCGCCGTCATCTTGCTTACGGTCGTTATCCGGCTCATTCTTCTCCCCTTCTCTCTCTCCGCGGCCCGTACTCAACGTGCGATGAAGAACATAGAGCCGAAGATAAAAGAGCTCAAAGAAAGACATAAAGGCGACAAAGAAAAAGAAGCTCTCGAGACCCTCGCTCTCTATCGCGAAGAAAAAGTAAATCCATTTGCGAGCATTCTCACGGTTTTCATCCAGATCCCCGTTCTGCTCGCTCTGTACTGGGTCTTCTATTATGAACCATTTTCAACCGTCAATACCGCTCGTCTCTACGCGCTCACCCCCGTCCCCTCCTTCATCTCGCTTGAATTTCTCGGACTCATCTCGGTTGCGGGGAAGAGCATCACCCTTGCGGTGCTTGCGGGCGTCACCCAATTTCTCCAAGCGCACATGGCGCTCTCGGGAACAATGAAACCATCAGACACCAAGAGTATGCAAAATGACTTTCAGAGAGTTATGGGGCTACAACTTAAATACGTCTTTCCCTTCCTCATCGGAATCATTTCCTACACGACCTCGGGCGCAATCGCGCTGTACTTCATTACCACAAACCTTGCCGGCTCCCTGCAGGAATGGTACGTACGCCGCGTCATTGTGACGGAGGCTCATTCCCGGCAATAATATCGACCGGGGGGTGCTCACTCAAAGGGAGTAACTCCAGAGAGACCCGTTATTTTTGTTCATGAAGACGAGCGTTGAGCCTGTGGGGTCGATCGCAAGCGCCACCGCATCAAGAATCTCTTCCGTTTCACTGGGGAAATCAAGCACAAGATTCGCGTAACGCCCCGCTATTTGAATTTTCCAAACTCGGTCCGAGAATGATACAGCTCCCTGGTACCAATCATTCGGATACGCTGCGTTCGCAGAAGGGTTGACCGGAATGCCGCAGTACAGAGCGGAGTCGTCGGCAGCCCAGACGCATTTATCTACGATGGTCGCGACAGGGAGGGAAATAGAATCTCCTGTCGCCGTGCTGACAAGTTTCATCTGCATCGCTCCGTTCAGGGTATAGCTGACGAGCACCCACTTCCCGAGCGGACTCGCGAGAGCGGCCAACCCATTCAGAGGGCCGGCGATACGCGAGAAGCGTCCGGCGCTGTCGACAAGAAACGCGCTACCAGCAAGCGTCGCCGAGGGCTTGGTAAAAGCGAGGTATTGGTTCTTCCCCGCGAAGGAAACCCGAAGAGAGGAGAGTGGTGTGGTGAATAGAGCCGCCGCGCGCGTGCCGTCAATACGCATGAGCGAGGCGACTGAACCATTTACTCCCGACGCGAGGGTGAGGAGTCCTGTTGCAGACACTGCGATGTCGGCGAGGTTTTGCGACAAAAAGAAGCCCCCCACCCCGTTTGCCGGAAGGGCATAGGTGTTGATGGTGGAAAAGTCGTTCCCCGAAAGATAGCGGACAAAGGTCGTTGACGCGTTCGGGAGCCACACCGCAGACTCGATCCCCAAGAGCGTTTTGTTCGACGTTCTGGTGAGCGTTTTCGTCAATGTATTGTAAGAGAAAACGTTTCCGCTCTGCCGCTCGATGTAGCTCACGACAGTCTCGGGCGAGGAACTCGCATTCTTCGCCTTAGTAACGACCGCCGCGCCCGGCACAACCGGACCCACACTAACCTTCACCAGTCTCGCCGACACTGGTATCGGTGTGCCCGGGGCGAAAGAGGGGCTTTCCGTTGTCCCCCCTTGCGACGGAGAAGGAGTCTGTCCCGCCACCGGCAGGGTCGAACCTCCTGCCGGAGCGACTACGACCTCGGCAGACCCGGCGAAGAATACAAAATATACAACCGCCCCTATCCCAACGAGAGATATCACAACCGCAGCAATGATAAATGTCTGGCGCATACTAGTATTTTTGACAGGCTGCACCCGATGCAGGCTCCCCATCTTTGAACATCAGGGTATCTTTGGCTTGATTTAAAGTCGTGGAGCATCCGTTCGGATCGGGCGAGCAAAAATAATTCTTAACGATATTTTTGTCGGCAGTGTCTGCAAAGGGCAGAACCTTATAGCAATAAACGCCTGGAGCAGTCGTGGTGTAGTACCCGTCGCCAAAGCCAATCACCTGACCGACCTTGGTGGCGTTTTTTATCGTACCGGGGGTGACCGCACCCTGAATCGATGTTGGGGTCGTGGGAGTATTTTGGGCCGGTCCGCCCGACACCGTTTTGAGTTCCGGTAGAGAGAGGGAGAGATTCAGGATGGCCGGGTTGATGATGGAGAAGACAAGGACGGGAGAGAGAACAAGCACGAGGCCGAAGATGGCGTTGTATATCTTCCCTTTGTCGTCCGTTATGACGCTGACCGCATCTTTGTGGAAGTAGGCGATGTCGAGTCCCGCCCAGATGATCTGGATGACCGCGATCACCGCCGCGAGACCGATAAGATACTTGTACAGGTTGTTGAAAAAGTTCGTGAGCGTCGACGAGTTCACCACGGACGTTGGGCTTATGTCGGTAAGGCCGGGGATCGGCGCGAGCGGAACGAAACCGCTCTGGGCAAGGGCATAGGGGGCGAGGGAGAGAAAGGAAATACCCACCATAAGAAGTATCTTTTTCATAGTCCGAAGAAATTAATGCCGGTTGTCCCGCCGAAGGAGAGGGACAAATTCATCGTTGCGGCCGTGTACTGCCCCGCCGAAGAGGCAACGGAGAGAGAGGACCTTCCTTTCCCGTCTCCCGAAGGTCGGAGCGTTATTGAAGGGCCGGTCTGTGCCGCGACGCCGTTCAGGAACCAGCGGATGAAAGGCGTTCCTCTTGTTGTCGCGAGAGAGAACGGTGCCGCGTATAGGGAGGTTTCCAGCCCGGTCATGGTATAGGTTCCGGAGAGCGCGTGGTCATACAAGATGCCAAGCAAAGGATCGTTCCTATATATGCGCATCGAGGGTTCTTCCGGAGAAAAGGAAAGGGTTGCTCCGCCCGTCAGGAGTCCGTCCGAACTCTTGACCAAGACCGAGACAGTGCGTCCGCGATACTGGATCGGCGATGCCACGATAATGGTACTTTTCCCGATGCCCGAGGAGCCTCCGATCTGCGTGCCATCGACCGTCCACGCATAGGAATACGAGGATGGGTTGGATGTTTTCCCTCCCGTTCCTTTTAAGTTTGCGACCGCGACGACCCGGACATCTCCCTCGATAGGCACGGACGGTTTGCCGAGATACAGCGGGGGGGACGAGGAAAGCGGTTCGGCGACCAGGACAACATCTTGAGGTTGGACAGAGACCTCCTGGGTGTACTTGGCGCCCCCAGAAGAAACAGTGACCGCAATAGAGGTAAGAGAACCGGCCTTCCCGAGCGGCACAGCGACGGACTGAACATTTCCTTGGTAGATATTCTTTCCGCCGACCGAGACCGACATCGTCGAGCCGGCAAGGTCGATAGTATTCGTCGCGACCGAGACGG